>Ga0179593_1667043_pt1 | contig 26661 bp, 51 predicted proteins | sample CZODoug2_1_08_16_FD_185931 | JGI IMG/M metagenome (GOLD analysis project Ga0179593, IMG submission 185931) | Vadose zone soil fungal communities from Angelo Coast Range Reserve, California, USA - CZODoug2_1_08_16fungal (PacBio error correction) | ecosystem: Environmental > Terrestrial > Soil >...
TAATAAAAGATAAAGTGAAGTTTGTAAAAACAGGAAAGACAACCAAACAAACAAAGGGGGATGTCCCCTTTTTATCTGTTCACTTGGTGGAGGGGTAAACGCCGGTAATCGGAAAAAAAAAAGCGGCAAAAAAAGGTGTATGGGGGGGGGGTGGGGCTTACAGTAAAAAAAAAAAGTGAAGCAGCGAACAGTGACGAATTAGCATTCAGCCACACTTATTATTTGAGAACAAACGAAGGGGGACGGGAAGGTGCTGCGGGTAAGAGAGGTAAATGAAGGAAAAATAAAAAAAAGTGGAAATGGGGGGAGAAAACAAACAGGAAAAAAAAGGGTGCTAATTTCTTAACAGGCGACATCGGAAGGAAAAAGGGGGGAGAGGGGGGAAAGAAAAAAAAGGGATTGTTATGAAAAGAGGGCGAAGAGACAGGAAGTAATAGGAAAAGAAACTCTAACAGAATGTATAGAAAAAAGGGGGGGGGGTACAAGGGCCGGGGTACAATGTTTAAACACATATCAACAGAGGTACTTAAAAAAAACAAAGGGGAAAGGGTAGTTGAGTCAAAAATATATCTCTATTTTGGACACCACAGGTAGAGGTGTGCTAAACGAAAAAACAAGGGAGAAAAAAAAAAAAAAAAACACCGCACTCGCTCTCATTGCGACGAAAAACACTTAAATCCCTAACTGTGATGTTACAGAGGCAGGGAAAGGGAAAGTTGACTAAACTAAAACGAAGAAACAGAAAAGGGGGGACGGGGTTTTATGATGGGGGGGGGGGAGAAAAACAATCTCCAGGGAAAGAGGGCGTAAAAAAAGTTGAAAACTACAAAAAAAAAAAAAATAGGGGGTTGATAAAAACCGAACGTCGGGAGGGAAAAAAACAAAAACACATTAATCTAAAATGTTTTGGGCGAAGCACGGACGCGCTGACGGCGAAAAAGGGTGAATTGGAGGGGAAGGGCACAAATAATAAAAGGTGAAAAAAAAAGTACAACGAATTACTGGAAAAAGAAAAAGAGACAAAGAAGAAACAAGGGAAAAAAGGATTCTACTCAAAAAAAAAGAGCCGAGTGCAGGACAAAATCCAGGCACGAGTAGGTGTGAGTCAGACTAACAAAAGAGACGTAGAAATCAAAAGGCTAAGGGGGGTAGGGAGTAAAAAACAGCCCGAAAAGAAAAAAAATAAAAGACAAAGGGGACATGAAAAAAAAAAAAAAAAGCCACTCCTATTGTAAAAAAGGTGGTCGGGGTGGAGCGGGGGCTAGATGGGAACTTAGGGAGGGGGTTGGGGGCCAGTGATTGCCTGTTGGTGCCTATTACCCCCGGGGGTTGCAAGGGGAGGTGGGTTTGCCGAAAAAGGGAACCTAAAAAAAAAAAAAAAACAAAAACCAAAGTAAAAAAAAAAACAAAAAAAAAGTGCAAAAGAAAAGAGTGGAAAAAAAGGGGTCCCAGTTCTTTTTATGCGAAATGAATCGGAGGAGAATCCAAAAGCAAAAAAGAAACAAGGGTAACCAGGGGGAAAAAAAATAGCAGGGTGGTGAACGAAAGAGAAAGAAGAGGGAGAACGCCCTGCGAAGGGAGGCGGGGGAACGACACAAGGTAGCGGGGGACCAGAAACATTAAGGCGAGTGTGGGGAGGACATCAACAAAAAAAAAGGGGCTAAAACAAAAATAGATGAGAGAAAGAAGGGGGGGGGGGAAGGTTCCACGTCAACAAGAAACCTAGAGATCTCATAACGAAAATTATGGAAAATAATAAATCAGAAAGAAAAAGGGTCTGGAAAAAAAGGGAAGAGCCTGGAAGAATAAATGGCGCGTAGAAAAAACTAAAATCTTTGTTTGTCTCGGCCCATATGGTTGTCCTGGAGCATAAGAAGGGGTTCGTTATGTAGCTGAAAAAAAAAAAGGGGGCCAAACCTTGGTGGGTGAGAAAAAAAAAGAAGATTAAAAGGGAGAAAAAAGAGGGAGAAAAAAAAATACATGGAGGAACATATAGACCGAAAAGGATTCCAGAAAAAAGAAATCGTTGGCATGAATAAACACACAGAAGGATCAAAAAACAACAAAAAATAAGTTACTTCTTGACCTATCCTTATAAAATGCTATTGTATGTGGAGTCCAGTCGGGGGCGGGAAAAACAAAAGGGGCCGAAAGAGGGTGAGAGGGAGTCCTGTAAAGAAAAGGAAGGGGGTAGGGCTTACATGGTCAATAGAAGGGGAGAATGCACTCCTCGCGGTGGGTTCACCCGGGTCAGCGTTAAATCCGTTTTCAAATATTGGGTTTGATATAACAACAAAAAACTTGGACCTCATAAAGGGAAAGAGGGAGGGGCAAGAACGGGGAAAAAAAGTTTTGAAAGTCACTGACAGGAATGCACGTCCAGGCCTATTCTTGCAGGGGGGGAGCTGAAAAAAAAACGACCTGGACAAAGAGTCACAAGTAGATAACCAGGACGGGTTAGGAAAACAAATGAGAGTCCAGATGGCCTAGGCCAGTGGACAAAAAAAGGACAGGTCGGAACACAAATTAAAGAAAGGACGTGGGAGGGAGGGGGAGTGGAAAAAAAGATTTCAACAAAATAGGCAAAACCACGGCGAATGGCTTTGCGCTGTGGAAAAAGAAATCAAAAACTTTGTCGAGAGGAAATAAACCAAGAAAAAAAAAAAAGGAAAAAAAGGCCAGGGGGGGGCATCGTGGCCAGGGGGGGAGGTGAACAGTACAAAAAAATGGGTACAAATCGCGGCTCAAAAACCTAAAGGTATGAGACCGGGTGTAAAAGGGGAAACGGGAAAAAGAAAAACCCGCTTGTTGGATGTTACCGGTGTGCTGGGAGCTTCCTTGAGTAGAGGAAAAAAAGTCCAAAGTATAGGGCAAAGTAGGAAATAAATGGAGTGCAGCGTAGGGGGGACAAACAACAGAGAAACAGTAGAAATTTTCCCAGCTTCCCTGCCCCAGCAAGGAGTGGAATCATAAACAAGGGGAATAGAAACAGAAAAAAAAAAAAAAGGGGGGGGAAAGAAGGAGGGGGGGGGGGGAGGGGGAGAGGCGCGGGGAAGCGGCCGAAACAAAAGACTGGGCTCATAATAAAAACAATCGCAGTTTGGAAAAAAGTGGGGAGAAAAAGGGGGTTTGCAGAAAAACCAATAAAGAATAGGTGGTTGTTTACGGGCCAGCAGGGAACCAATGGATGGGAGGTCCAATTGGAGAAAACGAGTGAAACCAAAAAAAAAAAAAACTGCAAAAGCTCACTCGAAAAAATAGACTTCTTAAAAGGGGGCGGGCGGGGGGTACGAAACCAGGCACGGCGGTTGACTGAGATGGGGACCGGGACTGGAAAGGGAAAGAGGGATACGGTGATCTGTAAAATCCTTAACTTCGTTTGGGGGTTTGAATCTCACAAATAAAACCAAAATACCAACATCTAGGAGTATCAATAGAAAATAAGTTGGGCAGGTAGGGAGGGGGGTGAAAAAAGAAACAAAAGGCAGGGGGGTAAACTACTTCCAAGCTAGCATCTTGGCAAGGTTAACAGGGCGGTGGGTCACGAAAAAAAAGAGGGGTATAGGAAGACGAAAAAAGGGGATTTGGAGGCGGAGAAAACCAGAAAGTGTTGAAGGAAAAGGCGTAGTGGGGAGAGAAGAATCCAAAAAAACAGCCAAGCCCGACCACACTCCTTAACCTCACAAGCTGGAGGAATAAAAGCGGGCACAGGACAGGGGGGGGGGGACACACAGAAGGGCAAATCGCTAAACCAACCAAAAGAAAAACTCACCTACCGGTCAGGGAGGAACAGCAGAAATAAAACCAAACAAAAAGGGGGGAAATTGGGCAGGTGGGAAAGGGTAGTAAGGTGATACAACTGAGGGTCTCTGACAGTGGGGGTGTGTGGAAGTGTGAGGTAGTACATGGGGTGAAACAGGTTGAAAAAAAGAGGAAAAAAGGCAAAGCATGTAGGGGGGGGGAATCGGGGAACAAATCGAAACATTTGTAAAGGAAAATGGTTTCAAATAGAGGAGGACTTCTCCGAGTTGTGAGAATTGAGGGACTAAGCGGGACAACAAAAAAAATGAGTCAAAAAAAAAAAAGAACAACGAGAAAAAAAGAAAAGCATTGTCGGTCGACTCGAGGAAAAGGTCGAGAACGAAAGCTGGGGGAAACACCGCGTCAGGAAAGGAAGATTGACAAAAAAGAAAAGGTAAGTGAAGGGGGAACGAGGTGGAGGGGGCGGAGTTCAGCAACTTCTACCGATGGTGCAACAAATCCGTGTATGAAAGGGCAAAGAGGAGGAAAAAAGCGGACTCAGAGTGGGGGTCAAGCAAATAAGAAGGGGGGGGGGTGGGAGAGGGAATGGGGTCGTGGGGGGCGGGCTTCCATAGGGCAACGTGGGCGGTCGGAAGAAGAAAAAAGGAAGGGGGACGGGAGCGTGAAAAGAAAAGGGAGGGGGGGCTGGCAGGAAGATGCAGAATCATATTGCAAAAAAACCCACGGGCAACCCAAAAAAAAAGGTCAAGGATAACAAAGAGCAACGTGGGAGGTTCAAAAAAACGGATAAGGAAGAAATTAGGGGGAATAGGCGTAGATTTCAACCGGGGGGTGGGGTGGGGGGGTGGGGGCGGCTTACGCGGCAGATGAAGGGGAAGAACTAAAAAGACAAGTTCCTGGGGGACAGGGGGGGTTGGGGGTCTGGGGAGGTATGCAAAAAAAAGCTAATTTGCCTGAAAATAAAAAAAATCAGGAAGGAAAAAGTGGTAAGGCCACGCGTGAAAAAGATGGTGCAGGGGGCAGCACTGTTCTTGGGTGGTTGGGCAGCACAATGGAACAAGTGTTCAGGGTGGGTGGCATGGACGAAACGCTGGTGTTACTGGGAGTAAACGAAGGGAGCAAAAAGGGGGAGGGAACGGAACCAGAAGGAAAAAAAAAAAAACTAGGGGGAACGTCAAAACTCGGGAGTTAGAGCCACCCCAAACCGAAGAGACGGAATGATGGGGCATTTCACTAGCTGTCAAGGGAAAAAAGAGTGGGGGGGGGGAAGTCTATGAAAGCCACAGGTGCTGAAATGTATATAAGGCGGTGGATGATTGTTGGAAGTGAAACTCCTTTATTCTGGGGAAAAAATAGGGAACAAAACCGGGGGGGAGGGGGTGCCGGAAAATTACAATCAATGAAAGACAAACCTAGCTCCTTGGGGTGACTGTATGGGGTAGTCCAACCAGGGGGAACGAGCCAATTCAAGCAAAGTGAGGAATGGAGCGCCGGGAAAAAAAAAGAAGGAGGGGGAAGGGAGGGGCCGGGTAATTCTCACAAATGAAAAATTGTTTTCAGAGAAAAGGCGTCGAGGTATTTTGGACAAACGAGAAGGCTTCGGGATGGAAAAGCGAGAACTAAGGGGGAGAACAGGGGGTCCAATATCGACTTGGTTCCTGAAAAAAAAAAACAAAGAAAAACTTCGCCAAAAAACGAGACGTAGGAATAAAGATAAAAGAGGATAATCCGATGGAGGGGGCGAAATAAAGAGTCCATCAGGGACTTAACTCCAAAAAAACCAAAAACTGGTTCTCATGAGATAATAAAGCGAAGTCGGTCAAGGGGGAACCGTCGAAGGGGGGGAGGGGGGATGTGTTTGGAAAAAAAAAGGGCGGAAAAAAAAGCTAAAAGGTCGCAAACACCACTGGAAAACAGAATGAGCAAATAAATTGGGGTCCATAAAAAGCCCGCCAATGAAAAAAAAAATCGGGTGAAAAGGTTTGGCGTAGGGAAAAAAAAAACCACCTCCCGGCCAAACGGAAGGAATTTCATAAGATGCACTACCGAGAAAAAACAAAGAAAGGAACAAAAAGCGGAAAGGAAAGGACAAATTGGGGACACTCAAAAACCAGAAAACGGTTCCAATGCGCCGGACCCTGGATGTGTGGGGAACAATTGGGTGACCATCATAGGGAAACACTCAGGAGTGAGGGGGGGAACCGTGCTGGAACAAAAAGGGAAATATTCAGCCCAGGCACCGGCGGGGAAAAAGAATCAAAAACGGAAAAAAAAAAGTTTCCCATAGGGGGTCCAAGGAGGGGGAGCTCGGAAGCGTCATGCCGAGAAATATCAGACACTACATCATGAAATGGTCGAACCGGGCGGGGGAAAAGGGTGGGGACAGAGCAGGGAAGAAAAAAAGGGGAAAGGCAAAAAAAAGACAAAGGAGGGGATTCAGAACTTCGAGTTCGGAGATATTAAAAAAAAGAAACGGGCAACGGACATCAAGAAATTAAAAGAAAAATCAACTAACTGAGAGTCAGAAGAGAGATTTGTAAATTAGCCACCAGGAAACAACTCTGAAAAAGAGAAGAGTTTTGTTGAAGAGTGAAAGTAATGGAGAAGAAAAGGGGGAAGTGTGCAAAAAAAAGGGGAAGGGCCAGGGGGTAGCTGAATAAGCTGGGCCGGCTAAGAGTGTAGGCAGAATAGACTTTGCTAGGGACAAAAAAAAAAACTTGGGGAAAAAAAGAACAAAAGAAAAAGCCCTGCGAGTGCAATCAACTGCTTAAGAAAGCAACGGCAAGGGGAAAGACCGTCATCATCGGGGAAGAAGCAACGTTCAAGAAGTGGATGGGGGGAGGAAGAATAAATTTTATCTAAGAAGAGAAGGGCATGGTGGGAGGGGGAAGTAAAAAAAGAAAAAAGAGGGGCTTGTGGGGGGTGAGCACATATGGAAGGAGGGAGGGGAATGGTCAAACTGAATTGTTCGGAGTACAAGTTATGTCCTAATTGTAAGGTGTGTACGTCTGAGAAGGCAGGAAAAAAAACGAGGAAAATCCCGGGACACTCCTGAGGGTTCAAAGAGGACTGAGGTGGGGGGGTGGGGGGTGGGGGTAGGGGGGGGGGGAGGGGGGGGTTCACAAAGGGGGGCCAGCCTGGGTGAAGGGCCAGAAAAGATAGGTGCTATGGGGGAGAGGGGAGCGGTTCCAAGTTGTGTGGGTGGTTATCAAAGAGAAGGCAGAGGGGGGGAAAAAAGGGGAGCGACAATGAAAAAGGATTAGAAAAAAGGGGGTACTAGGGAGAAGGTGTTTTCTGGACCCAAGAGGGGGTAAGGTGGAGTATAGGGAGGAAAAACCAAAAAGAAACAATCGCGATTGCGAAGGAATCTAAGATTAAGGGAGGGCCTAAAGAAGAAAAAAAGAAAAATTACATCGGAATGATCAAAAAGAACTGGAGAGGGGGGGAAAACAGAGGGTAAAGGGGTGGCTCCGGTATGAGCTTGTTAAAGCAACAGGGGTTTCGTGAGGGGAATTAAAGGGTGGTTTTTGGTGTGGTTAGAAAAAGAAAACAAAGAAGGAAACGGAAGCGGCCATGAGGTAATTCATGCGGGAAAGGAGGGACAAAAAAAGTGCAAGAAAAGAAAAAAAGAGATTAAAGGGTGAAAGAAGGAATAACGAACAAAGAAAACAAATAACAACAAAAAAAAATAATCTGTACCGGGGATCCAGGGAAAAATAGGGTATGTGTGGAGGCAGGGCCTGGGGGTGGGGAGGTGGGGGTGGCCCGCTCTAAATTACAAACATAGTAGGAGTAAACACTAAATAAAAAAGGAAGGGATTCGCTCCTAACGGAAAATGGGGGAGTGGGAACTCAAGGGAAAAAAAGGGGGGGAGGGCCAAGGGGGGGGAAAAGGAAAACCAGACAACAGGACAGAAATAAATTGCAGACGGAAAATAAAACAATAGGACTTAAAAAAAAAATAGACACAGCAACAGAACAGAGTGGTGACAGCCCTTCAGCGGATAAAAAAACACACCTCCGAAAGGGACCACATGGACGGCGACCAGGGGGACGAAAAAGAAAAAAAAAAAAGAAAATGGGAAAGGGAGGAAAAAAGAGGATCAACGACCAGAAGCATTGGACCCACGGGAACGGGTCAATATGGGAAGGCGAAAATCCCAGGGCTTAAGTCAACGGGAAAAAAAAAGGAAAAACCCCAAGGGAAAAAGGTTTAAGGAGGGGAGGAAAAAAAAAATGTATTGTTGTTGAAGGGGTGGGAGCAGCCCAGGTGTATAGACAGTAACTGGTTTTTGGTGTAGGGTATCAAACAAAATGTAACGAACGCAAGCAGCCACGGCCAGGAAGCAGTTTTGGCCCGGAATAGAACAGAAAAAGGGGGGGAAGAAAAGGAAGAGGGAAAAAGATAAGTGGGGGGGGGGGTGGTTACTACAAAATTTCTCCCTACAAGGGGGGGTAAAGAACAACGGTTGTTGGAAAGTTTGTGGGAAAGACGAAGGGGGGAGAGGGCGGAAGTTTAGGGGAACCGGAATTAATTTATATAAGAGAAGGGGGGGAGAAAAGGGGAAGAGGAGACCTTCCATTAAAAATAAAAAGTGAAAATGCACAGGGGGGGAATGAAGAAAAAGAAGGTAAATCCCGCGGGTGTGGGTCATACCGGGCTATGGTGCCAGTCTGGAAGAGCAGCCTTTTCTACATGCACGGGGATCAGTGGTGAAAAAAGACAAAGAAATTTTCAGGCGGTTATTAAATGGGAAACGGCGGGTAAAGAGCGAAAATAATCGATTAACGGAAAACCAAGGGGTCGATGGGGAACAGAGCGTTGTGGATGGAACAAAATACACCAAAGGAAAAAAGGGGGAACGAAAAGGCAAGAGAAAAAAAGGACTTCTGTGTTAATAAGCGTAGTCGGGGGGAAGGAGGCAAAAGTGGATGGGTCTAAGAACCCTTCCTTGAGGAACAAGGAAGATAATCAAGTGGGTGGGGGGTTTTAGGCGCTGCTTGCACTTCCTAAACTGGTAAGAAGAGGTGAGTTGAAATTTAAGAAGGGAAAAAAGGTAAAGTGCCGATGGTGGGGAGGATAAAAACTAAGAGAGTTAGGGAGGTACCAGTCGTTTGAAAAAATAAGGGCAAGACAAACAAAAGGATGACAGGAGTGAATTTTGAAAAAAGATACGGACAAAAAGAATCAGGTTGTGACCATCGGGATAGGGCGGCCACTGGGCAGGAGTCCACGGGAAGGAAAAAATGGAGGAATAACGGGGAAAGGGGCAACTCAAATCGGGATTCAACATAAGAAATTAGGGGGGAATTGTGACGGGGGGCTAAGAAAAAAAAGGAGAAAGGTCGAAGGAAAAGCTGACAAAAAATGATGCGAAAGAAGGGGAGTTCGCGAGGGTCGGTTGAATGCACTACCGGGGGGAAGAAAGAGGAAGGCACAAAGAAAGTGCGGAAAAACAAAAAAAGGGGGCGAAAAAGCAAAAAAAGCATAACAAAAACCAAGAGGGATTTACAGATTACCGAGATCGAACCGGGAAAAGGGGGATGTTAGAAAACAATGTGGGGGTGGACCGCTAAGTGAACGAGAACAAGTGGGGATTTGTCGGGGGGAGCGTGGGCACGGAAAAAAAAGGAGAAGGGGGGGGGGGAAAAGCAATGACGAAAGTCGATGGAGCAAAAAAAGAAACGATAAAATCGCCGAAAGAATAAGGGAGGGAAAGGAGAGAAATCAAAAAAAAAATGGGGGGAACAGTAGGTAGAACGGGAAGGAGAGGGGGGAAAAAGGGGATGTGGTGTGAGCTACCAGGGGGGAAAAACAAAACTGGGCCTTTGTGGAGGGGCACTGTATCTAAATGGTAATGGGGTGAGGGGGGGCGAGAGTGCGAGAAAGAGTAACGGTGGACTCGGCGGCTGTTTTCGGGAGGGGGTACAGAAAAGGGGGACAAGATTTTGGGGGGAGAAATTGTCCCAAATAGGGAGAACGGGGGGGGGGAAACCAAACTTAAAAATCTTTTGGGTAACTTTTCAAACAGGAAAAAAACAAGGCTTGGGGGGTGGTAAAAATTAGAGGGGGGGAATGTAACGAGGAATCAGGAATAATCTGAAAAAAAAAGAAGAAGAGAATACCACGAGGTCGGTACAGGGCGGGTCGGAAGAAGGGAGGGGAAAAAAGGACGGGGGGGTTATGGCGGGGTAAAAAGAAGGAAGGAAGGGGTTTGGTTCTAAGTCTGTTGAGGGGAGTAGGGGGAAGAGGAAAAAAGATGAGCAAGATGGGGGAAGTGTCAAAAGGGCAAATGAAGGGTTTTGGTCAAATGGTAGGGGAGAAGCCGGAGAGGGCGAAAACGGAGGAAAAGTAGTCTAAGCAACAAGGCTAAAAGAAAATAAGGGTGGGAAAAAACCTTCGTAGGCCCTGCAAAGAAAAGGGGCAGATAAAAAGGGAGAGTTAGGAAAAGGGTGAGGCGTCCCGAAGGTGTAGTTTCTTCGGGAAAGGGCCAAGGAGAGAGTTGGGTCAAAGGGTAATTAGGAACACAGTTAGAAAGAGAAAAAAATAACGGGTTGGGACGGGCGGGCGGTGAAACCAGCAGAAGAGAGAAGGGAAATTAAAAGAAAAGCCGGGGAATTGGTCCCAAAAGGGAGAGGGAATCGCAGTTCTCCACTAGATAAAAAAAAAAGAAAAGATGGGAATCAGCAACGTAAGACGTGAAGGGACTAAAGGGAGGCACGGTGGCAAAGGGGCGAGGCGTGTTGGCGCGCATAGAGGGGGAGACAGATTTAGCATAATAGGTATAGATTCCAATAAAAAACGAAACGAACCAAAACAAAGGGGGAAAAAATAAATTGGAGGGGGGGAGGGGAAGCCTATTGGATTCGAACAAGTCGATTGGGGGTGGGTTAAAATATCTGATAGGGGGATCAAGAAGAACAACAGGGGAGGGGAGAAAGGAAAAAATCGTCATTAGAGTCGGCGCTGGGGACATCCAGCAGCCGGCATGCTGCCACACGGGAAGTAGTTGGAAGAAAGGGGGAAAAAAACAATTTATTGGCACTCACAGTAAAATGAATGGCAGAAGACCCCAAAAGGCTGGTGGGGAACCGGGAGGGGAAAAAAGTATTAAGCGTTGATCTAGTATCCAAAGTTGGGGGAGAAATAGAAAAACGGGGGGGGGGGGAGGGGTCATAGACTGGGTGTCGGGTCTGGCGATGTTGCAGGGCAAGATCTGAAAACGTGCTGGTCGCTATCTTTGCCCAAAGGGGGTAAAGAGACATAAAAGAAAAAAAAGAAAAGAAGAACCGGGGGTCCAGGGGGGGGGTCAACAGGCAAAAAAAGAAGAGGAAATGCAGCGGGGAAACAGGACAAACGAAATCATTAGAAAATAAGGGAAAGCGAACCGGAAAAGAGTGTGCTTGTGTCGAAATGAGGGGGTACGGAGAGAAGTCATGGAGAAAAGAGCGCATCCGGGGTCACTTTTAATAAAAGGTAGGGGGGGTCGGCGGCTACCTAAAGGGGGGAAGAAGGGAGTCATTGGGTTCCTTGAGGAGGGTAGACAGAGTGTGAATAACACTCCGAAATATAAAAAAAGGAAAGGTCAAATGGAAAACCAAAGCTATTCCAGAATGAATGGAGTGTAGGCGAGCTCCTATCTAAAAGAAAAAAAAAAAAGAGAGGAACAGTGCGGACTCGAAAAAAAAATATAAGTAGTCAAAAACCCCGACCAGGGAAATAGACCAGAAAAACAGGGACGAACAAAGTCAACTTTAAGCGGGAAATCAGAGAGCAGGGGAAAGGTTTACCGACACCGCGGATACCAAGGGGAACAGAAGAGGGGGAAATGAAAAGCCAAAGCACAGTTCAAAAGGGGACAGGTGGGTTGCGGAGAAACAGGATAATCGAACTGGAGATTGTATTAAATAAAAATCAGCGGGTCAGATGCCAGAGGGAGGGCATGATAGGGGAGGACAAGAAAAAGCAGCCCACTCTGTCGAACCCAAAAAGGAGAAGGAAAAAGAAGACAGAAAAGATGGAACAGAAGTCGGGACTGTAGAATAAGTACAAAAAGAGGGATAAAAAATGCAGGGCAAGGGGTCTGGACCTGCCGTGCCATGGGTATGAACGGAAAAAAAAAAAAAGGGGGGGAAACGTCGCGGGGGGAGAAAAAAAGGCTTGTTTAAGTGAAACAGAAAGAGGAGAACAAGATAAACACAAAGTCAGGGGGAAAACACCACTAACTTACAGGGAGGGAATCGGGGCATAAGGGAGGGGTGGTAGAAAAAACCAGGGGGGGGGGCCAGGAAAAAGGGGGGCTCGAGAAGGGGGGCGGAGGAAAGGGCTGGGGGGGATTGGGAACAATCAAATGGTTTTGAAAAAAAGCGAAGGGAACCGAGCGGGGTGCCAGGACGAACACAAAATAAAAAAAAACAAAAACTATAAACCGAACATGTCCGAGAAGAGGCAGTAGTAACTCCCAGGACAATCGCACAGTTCCCCATCGACCCGCCGGCGTAAGAAAGGTCAAAAAACAAGACAAAAAACAAAAAAAATACAAACAAGAAAATGTATAGGGTGGGGGAGGGGGCCGGGGACCACTCCTGGCACCGACGTGAAAACGAACTATCGGTTAAAGGAAAAGGGAGAGGAACGGGAACAGAGCCTGGCAGGGTATGATTGGAACGGGAGTGTAGGGGGTTGAAATGTCAAAGCGCCAAACTTTTGGAGACATTAGGGGTTTTGCAAAATTAGGCGATAGGGGAGGTCTCAGATGTTCGATTTAGGAAGCCAGCAGGAAAAAAACCGAGTCCCCAAAAGGAGCTAAAAGCGGGCGGGGCCGACGAAAGTTCGACCCCGTACCTGGGGTAAGGAAAAGGAAAGCGAGAAAATGGGGGACGGCACACCTCGATCGGAACGGAAGAAAACTGTCAGCCGCAGACGGGGGTGGGGGTAGGCAGTGGGAGGGTTGTTACGCGTGACAAAGGAAAAAGTAGTCATAAACCATCAGGGGGAAGGTCGAGAGAAAAATGCCCAAAAAAGGGTCAACAGCCTTTCTAAGGCGGTGCGCGCTCAACAAAGTTCCTGACGGTTAGAGACCTTGGCAAGGTGCTAAGACCGTCCCAAACCACTTGAAATCCCGAGAAACCAAGGGGGGGGGAGGGGGGGAGATCAAGGAGCCAATAAACAAAAAAATAGGGTTCATTTTGTGGAGCTGGGAAAACGTCACAGGGGTGTTTCCAAGTGAACAAGCGAGGGGGCAGAAAAAAGGGGTAACCCGCATTGGGAGGGGTGGGAACCTTGTGGGGAACACCGATATCTCGAGGGGGGGAACAGGGGGGTGGTCCGGGGGGTTTGACTCTAGCGAGAAGTGGCCGAAAAAAAAAAAAATGCTTGGCGGACGGGGGGGAGGGGTGGCTGGCATGTCTATTGTTGGGAAAAAGGGTGGGTCGGGATTCGGGAGAAGGGACCGCGCGCCAACACCCTACCATTCACACCGGGGCGAAGAAAAAAGGCAACAAATAACAAAAAAAAGTCATGGCATTTTGACGAAAGAAGCATCTTCATAATAAAAGCTTAATAAAATGGGTAAACAAAGGCAGGGGGTGGGTTATAGTTTGGGGTGTTTGGGGGGAATAAAACAGGGTGTCACTGCTACGAAATACGAAAAAAAGGTCCTGAATGGAAGACGCCGCCGCGCCCGGGCCTAGAGGTTCGGGAGAAAAAAAGACAAAAAAAAGAGATGGAAAAGGGCCAAAGACAATTGCAAAGAATCAACCGGGAGGAGGAAACAGTGAAGTGGGTAAGGATTCGGCGTAATAGAGGGGCTAGGAGAAAAAAGGTTCGTGGGAAGGGAACGCGGGGGGGGGAACTTTCGGTGCAAAAAAAAAACGCAGGGGGGCCTCGCCGGGCTGGGGATGCACAACACGTGTGGTCTCCCCAGGGACGACAGGTATGTTGAAAATGGTGGGGGGAAAAAAAAGAGTGGGGGATCATGAAGGAAAAAAAAACCGGTGAACTTCAAGGCGACACAAAACGCTTTCCGACAAGAACGCGAAAAACTAGAGATTTTCACCGGCAAAGCGGAATAAAAGGGGGTCACCTGACAGAATACATTCAACACCGAAACAGAAGGCCCAGAAGAAAAAGTTTTTCTGGGTCTTCAAAGAAGAAAAGCAGGAAGAAACAACAGGTTGACACCCTAATTCCATTATATGAAAGCAACAAGCAGCCGACAAAGAAAAGCCGACAGGTCCCAACACGGGGTGGAACCTACCGGTGAAAAAGGGTAATAGCCAATTTTTAAAGAGGACCATAGAAAAAGCGCAATCACCACCTTCAATAGTGAATAAGTGGGGGCAATCTGATATGAGGTAAAAAGGATAAATTTTAAACTCCGAAAATGGTGGGAAACAAAGGGGGCAAGTGCAGGGGGGTACCTGTCAATTGGAGAGGGGGAGTCACTGAAATATAGCATGCCGCAACACGCCCGGCACCACCACGTTTCCCGTGGGTGGGAAAAAAAAAAAAAGAGAGGGCAAAAAGTCGGCGACCGGTGCCGAAAAAAGCAAAATAAATAGGGTCCGAAAACAAAGGGCGACAGAAACTCAACAAAACACCACATGAGTCAGGAGTCCAATCACATCGCTGGAAAGAAAAGGAGAGTTAAAACATCCATCGGGAGCAGGGGTGTTTCCGGCGCTTCACACAGAGAAAAGGCAGACACCTTAAAGTTGACTGGGGGGGGTGGGGAAAAGGGAAACATAGAACGGAGGCGGTGGTACCAAGAGGGGGACTGCCCGGAAGAATATTAGCTCCATCCCAAATGTGAAAAAACAACAAAACTAACAAAGAGGGAAAGGGGGGGAAGTAAAAAAAGGGCGCCGCACGAGTTCGGAACTGCGGAAAAAACGAACCAAGGAGCGTATACAAATGAGATCATCAAAGAGGGCAGACATTAATTAGGAGGTGTGGTCGGGGGAAAGTGGCAGAGAGAGGTCTGAGGGAATTCCTGTTTTCCTAAAAAGCCTAAGGAGCTTGGGGGGGGACAACCCAATGTAAGTGTTAGGTTCTTGGCCCCCTCAATGGGGTTAGGTGGGGCGGTCCTTAAAAAAGGGAACGAGGGAAAAGGGGAGGAGCCTCCTGAAAAGAAGGACCATGGTAGGAGGATATGTGGGAATGGGGAGGTGTGAGCAATTAGCGGGGAAGCTGGAAACCGAGTCACCGTTGAAAGGGGGTAAAAAAGTGACTCAGAGAACAGGGACGAGAGTTAGAGGACGGGGAAAGGAGTCAACAATGGAGAGGGGGAGGGGCTTATCCAAAAGCAAAAAAGCTGAAGATTCCTACCGGTAATAAAAAACAAAGTAAAAAGCGAGGGGGGGCGAATTGGAGATATTCCATACACGGGAGGGGGGGGTTTCGCCGGGGGAATCCAGGAGAAGTCTGCAGAGGAAAAAGAGTAGGGGGAAAAAGAAATTCATCCCCACAATTCAAAAAAAAAAAAATGCAAAAAGCTAAGAAGAAATAACCTTATATATAGTAGAAAATTCTGAGACGGATGGGCGTGCCCATGGTTTGCCCTGCAAAAAGAGGGAAGAGGGGGGGTGGGTGGTTGGTGTTTACCAAAAGCAAAAAGAAAGAACCGGCGGGCGGGCTCCAACATGAGGACGCAGAAAAAAAAAAGAAAAAAAACGGGTGAACAAAACACCGCCAACAAAAAAAAAATTCTCAAAAAAGTCAGATCGGCAGAGAAACAAGTGGTTGCCTGTTAGGAAGCCCTTAACACGTTCCGAGCTTGGCCTTCTGCACAAAGGCGTCATACAAAAGGAGGGGGAGTTCCAAAAAAAAAAAGAAAAGAAACTGCTGTTAAAAAGCCAAATAAAAGAGGGACCGACCGCGCGGGAGGACCAACCATGACAGGAAAAGTGAACGCCTAATGGGTTTAAGTCGACAGATAAGGACCCCCCGGGGCTAGGCGCGAAGACCGGCAATCGTCATTGCGCATAGGTGAGCTCCAAAAAAAGTAAAAAAAAAAACAGGGGTTGAAAAAGCACCAGGAAAAACAGCGAGAAGGCCACGCCCGGGAAACCAGATGTGTGTCAGAATGTGGTCCACTCGAACAAAGGGAGGGGAGGGGGGGGGGGGGGAACACCGAAAAAAAAAAGGGAGCGAGTTGCCAGTACCACAAAGGGGGGAAGGCGGTACGGTATGATCCCCACAAACTGGAGGGGGGACAACGGGGAAAAACCGAAATAAAGGATGGGGGTGTTTTGAATTGAGGAGACGGGGGGGGGGAAGGTAGCTCACGAGAACCCTCACAGATGGTACCAACCCAAAGCGCAGACACCAAAATATCAAGATAAATCCTTACCAAAATTTTACTGGGAAGGGGAGAGTTCAATCAACGGGGGGGGTCGGGTACTGATGTTTGAGTAGATTAGATGGGGGGAAAGGACCACGGGGCAAAGTCGAGAGAAGAGGGGGGGGGGAGGCAAGAAAATAACGGGGAGAGAACACCATTTCCGGGATCATCCTCCTACGACCTCAAAACTAAGGGGGATTTTAGGGAAATCTGGGTGTCCAAAGACAGGGCAAATAGACACCGGAGTAGAGGGGAATGGGAAAATCAAGAAACGCAAAGGACTGAACAAAAGGATGAATAAAACGCACTCTATAAAGGACACTGAAGGATCCGAGTAAAGCAAGGAGATTGGGGGGGGGATCACGAAAAATTCTGGGGAGGAGAAATGCACAACAATCGGGTTAGGTCCAAAGCATCACAAAATTGGAGGGCAAAAAAATCTTTTTAAAAAACACAGACAATGGATTTGAAAAAGCGCCGGATCCATTAAAACAAAATGACCAGAAGAGTGGGGCTGAACAATTGTTGGGGGGGGCGAAAAAAATGAGTTTGATTGGCAGAGAGAAAAAAAAAGCACCCTAGAAGATGGGGCCAGATATAGGGTAAACACTACTTAATGACAAATCACAATCACTTGTGGTGGAGGAATAGGAGGGTGTCTCCACAAGGGCGTTATCTGAGTGAAGGAGGAGAAATGGGGGGGCACAGAGAGGAATAGGTTATGTGAATGAAGGGAAAACAGAATTAAGGGGGCCGCAACAGAGAGATTTGATTCCACAACAAGAGGAAATCTGAGCCGAAAAGGGGCAGAAAACCAACATGGGCGTCGGGCGCGGGGGGGGTTAGTCAGTTCGGCCTTGGGGGACGGGGAACCGATACAAGGGAAAGCCTCGTGGTGGGGTGGGGGGTAAATGTCGTATATAGGTCAAATCGAAAATGAAGAAAAGGGTAATTGGGACTGAGGGAGGGGGATTCAAATCGAAAAAGGGGATCAAATCCTGTCCGGGTTTAAAGAAATCAGCGGGGCCAAAAAAAGCAAAGAAGATGTGGTACGCAGAAGAGAGGGAGGGGTGAGGAAGGGGTGACTAAAAGAAAAAAGATGGGAAAAAAAGGAGCGCGGTGCTCAACGGTGGTCATTCTTTTTCAAGTTAATAAGAGGGGAGAAAAAGGAAAAGACGAGAGGAACAGATTAAAACACGAAAGTCGTTAAGAAATACTGTATGCACAAGCTGAGAATAGGGGAAGGCCAATGCGTGAGGCAGATGACGAAATAGAAAAAGAGAAGTCACGGGAAAAAACGGTGTATTCGAACCGGGGCCGGTGTGGCCCGAGGACGTGGTTGAGGTGTGAGGGAGGTATCAATGAAAACGCAATAACTTATGCTAAAATGTGGCAATGAGTGAAGGGGGGGGCGAACGGAAATCAAAACGTACATGAGAACTATGAACCCTAATGTAGAAGGTTGAAAAAGGGAGGGAACCATGGTGGGGACAGGGGTGTTAAGTAACAAAATGAACCGGGGTAACTGTTCTTGTCCTGTCGCCGGGGGAAGACAGGGGGGAAACGGAAGAGCGAGGAAGGTTGCATCAGGAGGATTTTAGGCAGGGTCGGAACTGGACAATAACAAAGGGGGTGAACTGCCAGGAAAAGGTTAAGTATACTCAGGGGGCAGGGCGGGACACGGTGAGTTTCCAATACTGGGCGTTTTGGGGAAAGAGTTTGGACGCTTGGGGGTGTGGTATGTCGGAGGATATAAAGCAAGTGGGGCCGCGAGGGTCCAAGGAAAAATTGCAACTGAATGGAGGTTGGGCGGGAGGGGGGGAAAAAAAAGGAAAAAAAAAAGGAGCACAAACACAGGGGGGTGGGGATCCGGGGAGTGTCAGCCAAAATAAATGGGAGTAAAAAGACAAGAAATGGGATTAACAGGAACCTGAGGGAAAAGTGGGGGAGATAGGGGAGGTATGTCGGGAGTACGAAGGGGGGGACCTCAAATTGGGGTTGAGGCTGAGGGGGGGGAGGGGGCATACGAAAATCCCACGCCAGACACATCATGAGTATATTTATACATGTGGGGGGAAAGAAAATTGTTGCCCAGAATGGAGGGGGTGAGAGAGGAGTGCAGATCGGTAACACATTCTCCGGAGGGGCCGGGGGGGTAAATCAGCGGATCAATGAAAGGAGGCCAATGGTTCGTGAACGATCGGAGGACAAGAGGGAAAGAAACTCATTATAAAGATTATGGGAAGGGAAAAGAAAGAAACCTAGCTGAAAAAAAAAAAAAAAACAATACCCGGGGAGGGTCAAGCGTGAAGGGGGGGATCCAAAATGAATCACAATTTGTTGGGGGGGACCGGGACTGGAAACGGGCGGATATAGGCTGAGGAAGGGTGGACGGTCAAGTATTTTGGGGTTCATGGAAAGGAGCGAGATGATCCTACATGGAATCGGATTGTTGCTAATGAAAAAATAGAAGGATCAAAGCCACCCGAACAAGCGAGGAAAAGAATATATAGATCTGATAAAAACAAATTATTAGTGGGGAGCCATCGGCGAAAAAACACACGAGGGTAACGTATTTAATTCAAAAATGGAAGCGAAAAAAAAGGAAGGCAAACAAAGACATTACACACAAGGGGGCTAAGGGAACTCTCGGGGGGGGGTCACCAAGAAAAGGTCGGTTCCCAGCATTGTTACAAACTGTAATTCATCTGTCCTAAAGGTTAGAACATAAGGCTAAGAAAAGGAAGGGGAATATATTCAGGTAGAGAACAATTTCAGTCGGTCGTAGGGGGAGTAGAGCGCTGCTAAAAAATCCTGGGTGCAAGAAAAGAGAACCATAGGATAGCTACGTGCAAAAGAAAAGGAAGGGAATTATGGGGGAACAAGAGGGTATCGATCAACGAAGAAAAAGGGGGGGAAAAAGGGGGCCGTCCAAAACTTAAGCCGAACGAACTGGGTGGCAAAAAATGTTCTGGGAAGGTGCTAAGAGAATACAGGATAAAATCCTGGGGGGATAGAAAGAGAGTGGGTCATGGGGGCTGTCCGAAAAAGAATTCATAGGGCGCCCGGTGCTTAAAAGACGCGTCCGCGATCTTTGGGGGACGATCAGGACAATAAAGCGAAGCGACAAAGAACCGTGAAAATTGGGGTCGAAGGAAAGAGCCCGGAAAGAAAGAGGGGAAGGGGAAAAAAATGGGTAAATGAACAGGAACTATGTACTTTAACGAATGCTCCGGCGAAAAGATCAAGCTTCGAATAGGAAGCAAACCACAGATAGAGGGGGGGTTCCCAAGGGAGTAGAAGCCTAGCGGGGGGAAGAACCTCTACAGGGAATGTCACGTGAGTAGGGGAGGATGGTCAGTGGACAGTCCCGCGTTAGACCCCTTTTCAAGAGAAAAAATAGGAGGAGAGCAAAAGAAATCGAGAAACACGACCAGGTTGGGGGCAACAAAAAAATGTCACGTGGGGGTACGGAGCCCGAAACGCGGGAGCACGCAAAAAAAATTATCGAACTTGAAAAAAAAAGACGAAGGGGGAGAGTGGATTTCCCAATTCGACAGAAAAACAGAAAGGGAAGGCCATTCACCATGCACGATGCTGGAACCACTCTACTACAATCCAATTTAAAGGGGGAGGGGAACTTCGGGGGGGGGAGGGGTCAGAAAAAAGAAGAAGGCCGGGGGGGTCACATATAAAAAAGGAACAACGAATACAAGGGAACAGAACCCCGCGATTCACAGAAAACTTTGGGGAGTAAAGGTCAAGGGTCGGAGTAAAAAAAAAAATGAACCATGAAGCCATCAACGTACGAAGGGGCTGATTTGAGGCGCTTTTCCGTGGGACGGGTTCCAGCGCACAAAACCAGAGGTGAAAGAAATAAAAACGGAGGAAAAGAGTTGTTGGGGCATAAAAAAAAAAACGAGAGACAAATCGTAGGGGAAAAAGGCGGGGAAAAAACGCCTAAAAGAACCTACCATTAAGCAACTTAGGGGAGTACGGTCAGACAGAGAAAAACGAAGGGCTCACTTACCGCGCCGGTACAGAGCTAGCCGAAAGGGTCGGCGGGGAAAAGACTGGCTACAACATTGATTTTATACAGTCCTTGACAGCACCAAGGGGTGGATGGTCACCAAAATTAAAGAAAAAAGAGGCACAGGTGACGTTGATGCAGCGCAGTTTCTTTGGGGCGCCCGCGTGGGTTTTGAAATTGGTCCAAGGAAAAAAAGTGAGGGGGGGGGGAATAGGTTGTCATTATATATTATGGGGGGATTATAAAGGAAGAAAGGTAAGAGGGTCAGGGTATACCGGAGAACCCGATGGGAAAAACGGCAGCAGAAGGATCTGCTTTTAAAGACACGGGAAGGGAAGGAGAACGTGCCCACGGCAAATAATCCGCTGGAGAATAAACGGCGGTTACATGCGCACAGGTTGGCAGGTGGGCGGGGGTAAAGGTCCGTCGACCGAGTAGGGGTCAGTCGGCCCAAAATGAAAAGTTAATGGGGGGGACCTAGCACACCCTTGTGAACGTGGGGAGTATAGGAAGGGGGAAGATCTGGGAGTCAAAAACAAGCAATGGAAAGTGCAATCAGAAAAACAAACATTTAAGCGGGGGCTTAAACCAAATAAGGTGCTCTACTAGTGGGAAGTGAGGGTTGGGTCCAAAAGTCCCAACCTTGGGATAGAAGCACCAACAAGGGGGGAACAGATAACGGCGCCCACACGTCCCAGCCGAAAGGGTATAAGGGGAGTTTAATCGGGGTGGAAAGTTCGAAGTAAATGGGTTGGTAGCAGCAGTGGGAGCAGAAGTGACACACCTCTGTGGTTGGAAAAACTGGTAAATTACGGGCATAAAGGCAAGGGAACGGAGACTGGTGGGAACGAACGAACGGAACATAGCCATCGGGCCCAGTGAAACGGGCGGGATAGCCCATGAGAGGCATGAGCAATAAACATAAAATGAAAAAGCCTGATACAGGGGGAATCAGAAAAAAAAACTTACGGGGACGCACGGGACAGGGAAAAAAAAAAAAAAAAGGGGAAAGAGCAGAGGGGGCGACCGCGGGGGGGGTGAAAGAGCAAGGAACCAACGTGGAAGGGGCAAACCGATACAGTGGAGGCAGGGAAACGCTGCAGGTAGAGGACGAACAAAGAGCCTATTGACGGGGGGGCATCAAGTGAGTTCTCCAAAAATGGAGTGGAAAGGGATTTTTTGTGTGCGGTTTGTTGGAAAAAAAAAAGGCTCACCCAGGGCTGGCAATAGAAAACTATCGGGCAGGTTCAAGGATTGCGGCCGGAGGCAAGGAGGGGTACTTGGGACCACCCCAGGCGGGGGGGGGGAAAAACGGGGGGGGCACCATTAATAAAACACCCTTTCACGCGCCGTGGGGGGTGGTCCGGGGCGTCTCCAAAGGAAAAAAGGGTATGGTGGTGACTGCCATAGTTGAGGATCGGAGGAAGGGGTAGATCACCGAGGACGGGCAATAAGACAGTGGGCTGAGTGTCGAAAAAAAGACCCCCTGCTGCCAACAAAGGTCGAAGCAGACTGGGGTTTACAAACAGGGGGTAACATCTTGAAAATCAATAAAAAACAACGTTACACTCAAGATGATAGGGGAGCCAGGTATCCACAGGACAAACTAACCTTAGGGATTAGGCAGAAAAAAGAAAGAGATAGCAACAAGCATTCGGGCTTGAAAAGGGAGGCACACTTTACAGGGAAAAATGCAAAAAGAGTAAAAAGTCCAAAAAAATGAAAAACAAAAAAACACAGTCATCATGGAGGCCATACAGGAAGAAAAAAAGCAAGGAATCGGAGGGTGGTATTTTGCGGGGGGGGGGACAAAAAGACCAAAACACAGAAACGGGCGTCCAAAGGGAAAGAAACCGTGAAAAAAAAAAACTGGGGTGAAAGAGGATGTGAGCAACACCGACCAAGGGCGTAGTATACCCATGAGCGACTGGGGTGGGATCCATTGGACAAAAACGCGGGGAGTCGGAACAAAAGGGACCCCCAGTCAATGCTGAAGCGATGCAAAGGAAAAAGGATGATTTGGGGAATGGGTGCGAAATGTGTAAATGGCCAACCGGCGGTTGGGTGCCTGCGGAAGCCGTCTCAGCAACGGGATGACAAAGCTTAAAATTTAGAAAGGTAAAAAAAAGAAAAAAATCCATTTCAGAAACAAAGGAAAGAGACAGGAGGGGGACAAACCGTGTTGCAGGTTGGTCAACCAAACAACAAAGCGGTAAAAAAAGGCGAAGCAGAGCGGAAAGGAATGTCGAAAATCACAACCCAACAAAACAGGGGCGGAAAGATCCAATTAAAAGAGTAAAAAAAACCAAAAAAACAAACTGAGAAAAGGAAAAAAAAGATAGGATAGTCTTATCCACCAAAATGCTCCCTAGGAAAGATAAATAAAACAAGGAAAGGGAAAGAAAGGAAATCTCCTGGAATGTGGGTCGTCGTTCGCGACGGGGCAAGGAACGCGTCTGTCGAGGTGTGGAATGGAAACTTACAAAAAAAGGTACAATGAAGGGTGTTGCGAAACGAGGGGGAGGGCGCCGAAAACGTAACGGAGCCAGGTATTAAAAAGATTGAATCCGAAACATACCCGGAAGAGGAACGCGCCCCGATTAATAGTACACAAGCTAAAAACAATCAAAAAAAAAAAACACACTGGACATATCCTAAGGAACAGCAAGCAAAAGGGCAGCCGAGGGGGGTGTGGGTGCGTGAAAATGGGGAACCACATGACGGTGTCGGGGTGATATGGACATGGACTGGAGGGGGTTGGACAAAGAAGCGAATGTATGAGAAGTGGGCCAGAAAAAAGATGGAGTTCTCGGCGTGTGCCGAATGGATTGTTGGAGCCGGGAAAAGGGGGGGGAGCGAGGAAAAAAAAACCGAGAAGATAAAGCTAGGGGTGTCCATGGGAAAAATTCTTAAGAGAAAAGAGTGGGAAGGTAAGCAAGGGACAGGTGGCCCCCGTTGAATATACAAACGGTGTGACGCGTGAGGGGGAAGAAAAAAAGATTGGGAGGAAGCTCATTGGGTAGGTTATTAAGACAACGGTGTTAAAAAAAAGCACCAAAAAAAACAAGCCCTAACCAAAACCAAAAGAAACAAAAAGCAAAAAAAGAGACGGGGAAGAAAAGAAAAGGTATTGTGGAAAACACAGCACCGGGAGGGCGGAGGCATAACGAAGAAAAAAACAGTGGACCAGAAAGGGATGCCCAATAAAGAAGATGACAAGCAAAAGGGGTGTCAAGAAAGAAAAAAAATATGCAAGCCAAACAGAGGGAACAAAATGTACGGATTTCCATTCCACCGGATTGGAGCAGGGTCGAAAAAGAGGGGGGAGGGGACCAGCCCACGGGGGGGGGGGGTTTTTAGTGAGTAGGACAAATAAAAAACAAAAAAAACATAACTGCGGTGGGGACTGGGGGCACACAAATATAAAAAATGGGGGGAAAAAAGAAAGCTGGCATGTCAACCTTTCTGATCCACTAAAATGAGATCATTCCACGAAAAGAAAAGCCCTCAGAAATTGAGGGAAGCGGGGGGGAGAAATAAAAAAAACCGAGTGGTGGAAATGGGCAGAAAAAGGGGGTTGTGTTTCTTTGCTCAAATCTGGTTGTGTTTGAGAAAAGCTCGAAAAAACTTGATGTGGGTCTCGAGACGGGGGAGTGGAGAAACCAGAAAATAGTTGCGTCAACAAAATCTACCGGGGGGTGCGCGGAACGGCAGGGTAGGATACACAAGGTCAGAAACACAACCTCAGAAAAGGCGACATGGCAAACCGTGAATCCAATTAAAAAGACCCAATCCCATGCCTCTCTATTGAAAAGATAAACAAACACACAACCGGAAAAAGGGGGGGGGGAACTTCAAGTAACAAGGTACATAAAAATAAAAAAAAAAAAGGGGGGGGGCCAGTAACAGAAACGGGGGGAAGGTGTAATCCCAGGGACCTTCGTTAAAGGGAAAAACAAAGGCAAAACTGTGTTGAATGAGGTACTTTGGGGGGTAAGAAAAGTAGCCGAAAGGGGGGGACCCGGGTGACCTCGGGGAAAAAAAAACCAGGGAAAAAAAAAGTGGACTGGTTGTTGCGCTGGTCTCCGGGTTGATCTCGGGGCACAAAAAATTAGTTCCTTTCTCTTTTATGTGTGCTGTGGGTAATCCACGCTAAAAAATAAGAAAAAATCGGATGGGAATGGACGGAGGGTCAGACTCATCAGAGCCAACCTTTGTTCAAGCCTAAAGCAGATTAATAGGGGGGGCAATCCTGGATGGAGGCAGGAAGGGGAGGAAGGGGCATATTAGAACCGCAGGGAAATTAAGCCAAGGGAGAGAAGAAAAAAATAATCCCAAAAAACACAAAGAAATAGGGGTAATATAGGGTAACATGAGACCTAACACACGAGGAAAACAAAAATCGTAGTATTAAGTAGACTGTAATTTAGGAAAAAAGTCGAAAGATTCCGAAAAAATATTTAAATCTAACTTTCTAGGGGCTGCTTTACCTTAGTAAAAGCAACTATGAATCGAAAGGATCGTAAGTGGGGCAAAGCGTAAAACAAAATGGGGGGAAATCGTTGTTCGCAAGGGGGTATAAAATGTAAAAAACGGGACGGGGATAAAAGACAATATCGAGGGGAAGGGAAAGGGGGGGGGGAACCAATCAAAGTGAGATGAAAGTTGGAAAAAAAACACAGTAAGAAAAAAAAAGAAAAAGAAGTAGGGAGAAGAAAAGGTAACCCGACAAAAAAACAAAAAAAGGAAAGAGTTGGTAGAAAAAGCGGCCGGGTCAGGGGGGGGGGGGAAAAGAAAAAAAAATAGCCACGCGGGAAAAGGCGAAGACTAAAAATGAGGAGGTCAACAAAAATTGTGAGGGGATGAAAAAGCAGGGGACAGGAAAAGTTCAGCACTCAAAGAGAGAGCGGGGGGAAAAAGCGAAGGGAAGGGGAACAAGAAGAATCAAGAAGGTGGGTGGGAATTCGATGAGTGCCAAAACTTTTATAGGGGGGTCAGGGGTTAAACCTTAAGATCGGCGTAGGGGGGGGAGACTAGGATTAAATTTTCATCAACTAAGTGACTAGCAAACGGAGGGTCAGGGGGAAGAGAGACGGCCAATCCAATGACTTGGGGAATGTAAAAAAAGAAATAAAAACACCCCTACTAACAAAACTCTAGAATAAAAAAAAAAAAGTGGGGAGAGACCACCCAAGCATACTCGAGGGGGGAAAAAATACACCACTGCCATCGTACGAAGGGGGATGTACACGGTGTGTCGTAAGACGAAAAAAAAAAGCGAAACTTGGTGGGGGTTCGAGAACGGAGTATGTCTTGCAAGCCGTCCGACAGCAGAGGGGGAGGACGGAAGCAGAGCTGTAATTCCGCAGGGAAAATCCGGGAAAAAGAGAGAGGGCAGGGGGGGGGGGAGTCGTAACATAGAGGGTCTAAAATACAGGAGGTGGAAGAGAAGTCGAGGTGCCGAGAATGGTCCACTCAGGAGGAAGGCAGGGCGAAAAGAAAAGCTCAAGACCTGGCTCGAAGAATGAATTGAGCATAAGGTTGAAAACTATAAAGAGGGGGGAAAAGAAGGGAGGAAGAGTGGCGAAACGAAATCAAAAAAAAAAAAAAAGGGGAGGGGAGGGCGAAATGGAACAAAAGAGCAACTAGAACTTACATGAAAAAGGAGGGATCCCGAATGGGAAGACAAGAGGGGACACTAAGAAAAAAGTTGGGGTTTCGTACAAAGACAACAAGAAAAAAGAAAAAAAAAGAATAAACTAGAAAAAAATTTACACTATGAGAGCAGGGCGTCTGCTAAGGGGAACGTAAGAGAAAGGGGTAGCCCTGGGGGTTGGTTTACGGAAAAAAAAGGGGTTTCGGGAACTGAAATGTGGATGATGCAATCTGCGCAAGGTCCCAGAACAAAAAAGGAAGTCGGGAGTTATCCCGAGCCAAACGGAAGAGGTCAGGAAAGGGCCTCCATTCGGCAAGCCATTGAACATCTGCAAGAAAAAAATAAAAAGGCCCAGGAAGGGAAAGGGAGTCCCGCGAAATTTGGGGAGGGGTGGGTGCTCGAAACGCCGCCCGACAAGACGAAGGGGAGACTTTGGGGTGGGGTGGAAGGGGGGGTCAATCCAAAATACGAGAGGGGGGGGAAAGTAACGGAGGGCAATTCAAGTAAAAAAAAAAGGGGGGACCAAAAAAGAAAGAAAAAGAGGACGTTAAAATAAAAGAAGTCACTGATCTTAAAAAAGCGAGTAAGAGGGAAATATCAAATTAACCCCCCAAACAAAAAAAAATGGGGAAGACGAAAGAGAAAAGAAACAGGGGACACATCGTGTTGAAGAACTATCCAGGTGTGGTTAACGCAGTGAGGATTGAGAAAAGGGTACGGGGAAAAAAGAAAGAGAAATAGAAATGGGGGTGTGTCACAATAGTGTGAAACTACAAACACTGGAAAACAAAGGGGATGGGTTCAAAAGAGATAGCACAATAGGGGGGAAGGAACTAAAACACATAAATGGGGAAGAAAAAAAGGGGGAG
>Ga0179593_1472016_pt1 | contig 26654 bp, 27 predicted proteins | sample CZODoug2_1_08_16_FD_185931 | JGI IMG/M metagenome (GOLD analysis project Ga0179593, IMG submission 185931) | Vadose zone soil fungal communities from Angelo Coast Range Reserve, California, USA - CZODoug2_1_08_16fungal (PacBio error correction) | ecosystem: Environmental > Terrestrial > Soil >...
TCTGGAGAGGAAAAGCCAAGAAAATCCATCCTGGCGCGTCAAGCGTCCGTTTTCGGGGTGGTTTAGCGGGGAATCAGACAAGATAATAGAAATACCGCCTGGTCGGACACCTTACGGAAATGGGGGTAGAAAAAAAAGCGGTAATCCTGGCAACTATAGATGAGCTAAAATGACCGGAACTCAAAAGGGGGGACAGGCAAGACACAGCAAGAGAGCGCAAGACTTGGGGACCGAGAAACCCTTTTGAACTGGCAAAAAAAAACCCCATCGGGGCTTACTAAACTCGGGGAAGCAGAAAAAAATAATATAAAGAAAAAAACTGCGGCAACCAATATCCGGGGTGCGTTGTGCGCTTTTAAATTGATGTCTGCTCCGCAAACCTGTGGTCAAATGGGAGTGGGGATCCACGGACGAGAAGAGGGGGTGCCGGGCCCGCAATATCACGCCACAGATACTTAAGCACAAACCTTGCCGCTGGTCCTAAAACAGTTCTGCTGCACCAGGGGAGGTAACGAAAAAAAAGAGTATTATACGGATATTTCAACGACCCAAATGGGCCGAGAGCATTTGGCCGTGGGGACTAAAAACAAAAAAAAATGAAAAGAAACCGCTCATGTCGAAAAGAAAGAGAGGTCGGGAACCTTCGGAATGAAATTGAATAGAAGGAGATAGCGTGAAGTGAAGGGAGCCAGCGGAAAAAATAACAATAGAATAAATAAAGCTGAACATCACCCGAGCAATTGAAAAAACTAATGAGAAAACTCAGAAAACAAACTGCGATATAGACTCCGGGGTTGGTGTGTCCGTGGGTGATTGCGGCGAGTCGAGCATGGCAATAAAGTCAAAGAGGTAGTAATTCGAACAAACGATTGTTAAGAAAGGGGGGGGGGGGGGGGGCCACAAACAGTTTCCAAACGATTATCCAGCTCTCTCACAAGAGAAGAGAAAGAAGGACAGTTTGGGGGGAAAACATGCTGAAATGGCGGCAATTCTCCATCTTTTGAAGGAAGATCAGGACGTGACGATTACCATCTCCCGAGACGCCAGCAGTGACAAAAACAAGAATCTCAAAGGATGGAAGGGTTTTTCCTGAGTGGTCCAGGTCACAAAACTACATTCTGGACAAGCTAGGCATTATTCCATCCGATCGCGATTAGAAAAGCAGATCCGACTGGATCAAACGGGGGGGGTGGAACGCGGCTCGGATGGACAGCAGGGTGCCAAACGCCGTAGTTACGAAGGGGAGACCAACGGAGCAAAACCCGTGTTTATTCGCGAGCGGGGCTCGGCCCGGTTTTTAATGACTTTCACACTAGGGGTGTGGAACGGTTCCAGAACATTTGCAAAAACAACAAGGATGGAGAAAAAAAAAGCGGGCATAGGAGGCCTGGGCAAGTAATACCCCCTTGAATTCCTCAGGGAACCCAAAGAACAAATGAAAGGGGGGGCGCGTGAGCTAGTTAGAGCAAAAATCTAAAAGCGCCTCGTAGGGGTGCGCAGGTTGCCATCATTTCTAGGTTGAGGGGGTTATCTGATGTAATAGGTAGGCCAACGCCTCGGGAGTCACCATGGGGGTGGGTGGGAGGAGGGGCCACAAAGGAATAAAACACCCGCGGCGTTCTCGAAGACAGTCGTGTCGTTTTAGAATCTTTCCGTTGAAAGAATTGAATTAACCCTTGTGGCCCAGAAGACTGGGTTGGTCAATAACATGCGAGTGGAGTACGCCACACCGCTGAGGGCGATGATCTTGTATTGGAGGGCGCTAGAAACACACGAAAAAATACTGTCACGCCTACCGCGCAAATGGGGGGATTTGCTGCGCCTAACATTCATGACAAAAAAATTCAGCCGAGGATTGGGGGGGGGCAGAGACTTCAACGGTGGGTCCTCCAGAACCATGGGGGAGGAAGAAAAGTCACTTTCACTTTCAGTCAGAAAAGAAGCAGCATGAGGGGGATGCGGACTAACCGACATCGTCGATCTAAGCCAAGGTGATTACCAGGAGGGGGGGAGGAAGGAGTGCGGAAGGCGGGGACCGAATGGGGTAATTTACACAAAAAAACGAAAATGTTCAAGACAAAAAAGTCGAAGTGTCCCAGGAAATAAAAGGCCTTTTGTTGTCGACATTGCCAACGCGAGAGGGAGTGGAGGAGCGCCTTTGAACCGTGTTAAAAAAAAACTAACACTGGGCAGTCGAGCCGAAAAAAACTGGGGGAAAGCCCAAGATGACGTAAGTCCTTGGAGCCTTTTATAAGGGGGGCAGGAGGGAAAACACGTGGTTGTGTCACTCGCAGTCGGTAAAGAAGGGAACGAATGAGCAGAATAGCAACTCAGATGAACAATTTGGCTCTACGTTAAGGCGCCGGAGAGCGCGGGAATCAAGGCTGAACGTCATCAAGTGGGAAAAGGCGCCACGGATGTACAAAAAGGTTTTCATGAACAGACTCCAATTCCCAGATGGGACGGTACGGAGAATTTGTGGGAGATAAAAGGGAACAGGGAATAACACACAGATGAGCCGGCGCCCAATGTTTGGACAACAAGGCTGGAAGGCGAGGGCCAGGGAAAACCGAAGATCGAGAGGCAAACTTGAGAAGAATTGGGAATTGGAAGTGATTGTGGAGCTACAAAGAGCGCGAAGAAAAAACCAAACGACCACGGCCCCAGCAAAAGGCTTTTTCCACCTGAGTTGGGGGAAGGTATCCGGGAAGGTAATCCACCTTTTGCAGTTTGGGGGGGGGGGGCGAAAAACAACCGCGAAAGAGTGTCGGGCACAGGCAAATCTATGCCGGGACGTAGGACAGTGCTGCGAGGCGGTTATTTGAGCAAGGGGGAATACTCGAGCCACGCATAAGGGGTCGTCTCCCTCGAGTGCTGAAAAGGGTCGCGCGAATCAACAGTAAGTTTGAACTGGGGAAGGGATTACAGGGAGTCTCGGCGAACCATAAAAAAAGGACAAAGAGGACTTCTTTGAAGGGGTGGAAAATATAAGTGATGGAAGTGAGATCGATGATCCAAATGGTCAATAAACCCGGAAATAAATAGGCACCGGATTAAGACCGGGGGGCGCAAAAGAGAAAGCTACCGGACCAAAGTTAGGTGATACATAATTCACCGCCCAGGGGGGGGGGGTCACTTGAAAGAACTCAAATTGTAAGACCGGGAAAAATCCTGAAAAAAAAAAAAAAAAAAAAAAAAAAAAAAAAAAAAAAAAAAAAGAGAAAAAAAAAAAAAAAAAAAAAAAAAAAAAAAAAAAAAACACAAACAACCCAAAAAAAACACCCATAGCGCGGGAATATCGACCCCGGAGGGGGGCGGGGAGAGAGAGAGAGCGATTTCTGAGAAGAGAAAATCAGATCCATAAAAAAAAAAACGGAGACGGATCCGTTGTTTAGAGTCACCGTTGAGAACCCCTTTGCGTGTCTCCAAAGAACTGGGTACCATGAGGCGGGTAGCGCACCAATGCCACAGCGAGTCTGCAAATAGGAGCTGATTGAGGCAAAGAAAATAACACGAAAGGGTAAAAAAAGCTCACCAAGGGACAAAGAAGTCTTCAGGGCTCTTTCCTGGGCCGCGAGAAAGCTGAATCGGCAAAACGTTGGGTAACCAATTCAGGGGGAAAACAAGGTGCCCCCAATAAAAAAGAGAAGGTCTTCTAGGGACAAAAAAGGGGGGGGAGGAGTCCCAAGGCGCCCACTCGACACACTGTAAGGAGAAACGAAAGTTAGAAGTTGCAAGACCAACTGAGGTGCTAGTGGGGGAGGAAACTGCAAAAAGCCCTAATGATGGAGGGAAAGGTCAACTATTCAGTTAAAAGGTGAAGAAGGGGCAGGGGGAATTGGGCGTTGGGGGGGGGGGCTCGGATGATGTTGAAGGGAGAGACCAATCAATTAACCAACCACCTTTTTCGTCTTCTCAAGGAGGAAGGTTGACATAAGTCCGATCTCTGCACAGGGCTCAGCATTTGGGCGGGCGAAAAGGGAGCGGCTGACTCAGGGCTGATGACGGTCACGTTTAAAATTGAGGGGAAAAGGGGGGAGACTGGCGCTAGCAAAAATGAAGTCAGGTTTCACGATCTCGCTTCTGATCTCCTTCGGAGAGGACAAGTTCAGCCTGGCCCGCCCGGGATAAGCGCGTCCTAAAGGAGGAAAAAAGCTCAAGACAAGCGGAAGCAGCGATCGGCTGAAAATCAAAGAGCCGATCTCACAAGATCAAGTGCGCGGACGGGACCACTCTCACGTGGCCGACAGGGGGAAAGGAAGAAAAACGAATGCGCTTACAAGGGGGGCGCGTAGGCCGAAACAAATTCACGGCTCGCCTGAAAAGGGAGGTGGGTAAAAAAAACTCTGGAACAAGTCTCAGTCCTCAACCAGTTCCTCGGGAGAAAAAACAATGGCAGCGGCCTTGAAAGGGGGGATCAAAGACTCAGAACGGGAATGGGGAAAGAACGAGAAATCTTCCCCACAGGCTGAAAGGATCGTACGTCTAAAAACCACTAATTGGAAAGAGAGCCTTCCTCAGGGGAGGATCAAACCATCAGGCCGCAAACGCGCTGGGGGAAAGATATGAAAGGAGGTCCTTTGTCTACTCAGAGAAAAGGAAGGTCGTCCAGAAGCAAGTGGAAAGTTGAATCTTAGACCCGTCAACCTGGGCTAAATGGGACAACTCAGCTCCACCCCAGATACTGAAGGGGGGGGGGAAGTAGCCTCTGTGAGGTCTTAACAAAAAGGGTCGAAAAATAGCCCCAGCCAACAGCACTGGAGCGGCCGTTGGACGGGGGGCAAGGCACCCTCATAAGACCGTCTGGACGTACGCCGGAGAAAATTATTATAGGAACCCCAAGAATAGACTGGCCAGGAATTACGGACACCTGGGAGTTCTACAGCATTAGGAACGCCACGGAAGGCGGCCCTAATTCAAAAAGGTGAAGGGTCAAACCATCGCATCGTTAATCCCGATAAAGCCTAATACTACTAGAAAAAAATGAAGGAGGGAGCTACTCAGAGGGCTTGACTATTTTGGTCAGCAGGCAGATCTCCCGGAAGAGCCACCCCGTGGCTTCCATGTTCCTGTGGTGAGGGAGTCAAAGGAGATGTTCCATGTCCGGAAAGAAGAAGGAAACGCTGAAAGGAATCCAGTGGCCGATTGGGGATCAGAGGTTCAATCTGCAAAGTTCACAACCAAACGAGGGAATTATACCTGATAGTGAAAAAACAGAGGGGCGAAAAAAGTCTGGGCACAAAACCAAAAGGGGTTACTGACGACTGGTCCAAGAGCCCAATTTCGAATACTCTACTTGGTGGAACCTGGTAAGTCATTTCAGCCGCTTAAAAAAAAAGTTATTTGCAGAGCCTCACATAGGAATCGAGGGGGCGAGCGGGAAAAATCACGAAGAGAATGGAGAATGAAGGGAGGAAGTAAAAAACAACTTCTAACAGAGAGGGACACTAGTCAGGGGTGTGTAAGTTGAGTGCTGGCGTTTGCCGAGGTCGGTAAAGACTTCAAGAAGGGAGGAGGAGGATGAAGAAATTGGGGGGGGAGCACCAGCCAATGGTTGGAATACCTGGACCATCATACCAAAAAAAAAAAAAAAACTAGGAATAGTAAAAGAGGATGTCGGAGTGTGGATGGGGCCCATCTTCAACTTTTGGGTTTGGGGTTGTGGTTAATCCATCGTTTTTAAGAAATAAGAAGGACACGATGACAAGATACGACTCGCTCATAATCCAAAAAACAAATCTGGTCGATCAGGGTGGGGGTTTTCTGAAAAAGGGGAAGAATGTAGGGGAAACTAAAGGCGAGGAGGGGGATCTTTGAAAGAGAGAAGAGAGTTATAGCAGAGGGTTCTGAAGGAGAAGGAAAGGGTTGGGGGCGCGTCTCGGGAATCTTACAAGCATAATTGAAAAAAAATCTAAGAGTTGGAAAGTGCGACCCAACGTGGTTTAGTCTCTAGCTGTCTCGTTCTCGTGGACTTTAAAAACTGGTTTTCGGAACACGGGGGTCCAAAGGAACCTCGTGGAATAGGCCCTTTGATGTCAGGACCTTAAGGGTAGGTCCTGACGCGACAGTGGCCGTCCTTATCCATCAAATAGCATGTTCCGTGGAGACATCAATTAATCGAAAGAAGCGGAACAGTTATATGTGGTGCGCCGGGTTGGGATTGAGTCTACTTAATAGGGGGAGTATCAAGGAGGGGGTGGGAATGTGGAGTCAGGGACCCAAGTAAAAAAAAAAAAGAGATGTCCGGAGTTACTGCAATGGGGGGGGGAAAAGCCAGTTGGACTTGAAAAGACGCCTGGGGAAAATGAGACTGGTTGTTCATTATAAAGGCGGCGTACGAACTAAAAGAGAGGGATGAGGGAAGAGTTCGATAAAAAACCATCTAAAGGAAGAACACCTGTTTGTCAGGGGGAGACCCGACAGACTCACAGATCGGAAGAAAAAAAAAAAAAAATTCATCCCTAGGAGTGCAGAGGGGTGGGAAAGCGAGGGCAAGCCAAACGTTTGATTCACCCGGCGGAAAGAAGGAAGCGGGAGTACTTCAGAGGAAACCGGACATCGGGACCGCAGGCAGACTCAGCGCGGGCGGACAGGATTTATGTCCCGGGATAGTTGCGGGAATTTCTCCAACTTATTGGGATTTCCGAAAAGTACAGCGAGGCAGCACTGTGGGGAAAGACATGGTAATCTTACTCGGGGAAAAGGGAGGGCACCCCGCTTTCCCGGCGCTGGCATGTGGGGACACGGGGCCAGGCGAGGCCGGGAGGAGAGCGGGGCAACCAGGAGTGGGGACAGGCGGCGACCGTGTCCGGGTAGCAAGCGCTAAGTCATTTATTTAAGTTACGTGTAGGGAAGCCAAAAATGGATTGGGCGCGAGGGGCAAATAGAGAAAAAAAAGCCCTGCTGTATAGTTGGATGGAAGGAAAAAAAAACTCGTCGCTCAGGAGTGATGTGATACTTAGACCCGCGAGGATAGGGACGGCGGTCATCAAGGCGGGGAAGTCCTCTAAGGAATGAGAAATCAGAGGCGGGACTGGGAAGAGAAGGGAACAATTTGCATGAACAGAATAAGTGGGAAAATCCCCATCATGATCGGAAACCGCACTCAAAGGAAAAAAACAGGAAGCAGAAAAAGCTACAGGCGAAAAGGGTGGAGCGGAAATGATGAGCCGAAGGGAGTGACAACCTCAGAAGAGGGAGAAAAAGGAGAGAGAGGCCAAATAAAGCCTAAAAGGCTAGGGTTCTTGTTCACGGGAAGAGAAAGTAAAAGATAGAAAAAGGCAAAAGAAAAAGGAACCTGCACTATGGATGACAAGAGGGGGGCAAAAGAGAATTAGGGGAAATTTACTGAAGAAGGTGGACTGTTTGAAATACCGAGCAAAAAACCGACACAGGGTCTGAACAGGCTAAAGATTCCTGGGGGTTACAGATTCAGGGGGGAATCCCTTTAGTAGGTGGTTCAACTCCCACGCCGAGACGGGTGTCGGCAGGAACCGCGATTGCGGCCCGGGTCAATCTGACAACCAAGGACGGGTTGGCGCCTTCCGTCATGGGCCCTTTTCCGCAGCGCGGGAGGCAGCGCCCGCAACTTCCTGTGGCAACGGGGGGGGACCCGCGCCGTTGGGAAAACGTCGCGATCGATTGGCCGGGAAGCTCATGATCTTCCTGAGGGGAGAACTCTCCCTGGACGCGGTGAACTCCGAGCCCATATTTGATCATGTGAAGGAACAGAACAGGGGAATCTATATCAAAGAACACGGAAGACGCGCTTTTTGGAGGGTGCAATAACTCTCTCAGATAGTAAAGGGATCGTAAAAGGGAGGGGGAAGCAATAGAGAGATAGAGTATAGGGGGGGGGCGTTCGGTGCACAAAACATTCGGATCCGTTGCGGGTCGCTCACAAGGGGATCCACTGTTTCGGAATGGAGAAGAGGAAACTCTGCTGGCGGAACAAGATCGAACGAGAAGGGGAAGAGGAGGGAGGGAAAAGAGGCCATTACCTAAGAGAGAAGAGATAGGGTCAACAAACTGAGAGGGGAAACCCAAGTTCCATAGGACGGGGGTCCTTAATAGCCGGAAAGGGGACAATATGAAACGAACCTACTGTTTTTTCCGATTCGGAGCGACAAGGCTCCCGAAACAGGGAGGCGGCGTCTGTTGGGGGGGCTAAGGGAAAGCTTCAAAGAAACAGGAAAGAAAAGGGAATAGTAAAACCGAAAGCGGAGTTTTAGCTACAAACATGAGGCGTGGTCGTAAGCGTATAAAAAAAGCAAAAGGGAGGGGGGAAGTACAGTCAAAGTAAGTCAGGAAGGAGTGTCCAAAGAGGTGGGGGGGAAGCGAACCTTTTTCAGTGGGACTGGAAGGTCGGGTGGTTGAGTTCTCGCGAGGAGGATGGTATGAAACCAAAGCACTGCAAAAACAAAAAAGAGAAGTGGGAGTTTCAAGCCGTTGGAAGAGATCGTCGGTGAAGAGAGGAAGCGCCGGCGAGCAATGGGGGATGGGGGGGACTACAAGCAAACTTTGCGGGGATCACGGGAGTTCCTTATGCAGGTAAAGGGGAAGAAGGGGGGGAAAATTTTTAGGGAAGGTAAAAAATCCCAGGGCGTCTCAAGAAAAGGATGAGTGGTGAATTAAAAAAGAGAAATGCATCGCCGGGAGGACGGTGAAACGTTCAACGGGAGGCCAAGATAGCCTAAGACCAGGAGGAAAGGAAAAGAAAAAAAAAGAGTACATACTTAAAGAAAGATCTTATGAAGAAAATCTAAGGCATCAAGAATCAAGAGAGGGTCGAAAAAACAGCGAAACTACCCGTGGCTTTAAAGAAAAACCGGGAGTCCTGCGGAAAAGAGGGAAGGAATGGGAGGATAGGTGTGTGAACGACAAGGGAAAGATCTCAGGCCCAGTTTCGTTTTTAGAACCACTAGTGTCTAACCAAAGAGGGATCGCAATCGAAAACAAAAAAAAGGAAGAGAATGACCGGGTCATGAGAAGGGGAACACGGGGTTCCAGTATAGGGTGAAAAAGGCAGAGACTCGAGGAAGGGGGTAAAACTAATTGAGAAAGCAGTCCGTCGACCAGGGACTTCAAGAATGGGAAGAAGATGGGATTAAAGGCAAATTAAGGTGTAACCATAAAGGAAATGGAGAGCCCAGACGGCAAAGGGAAAGGGGGGAAAAACTGGGAGAGGGACACGAAAGATCCGTCCTGAATTGGGGGGAAGGGAAAAGAGTGGATGAGGTAAGGTCAATCGAAAAAAAGGAAAAGAAAGAAGGTCAGACAGGGCGGCGTGCACGAGGTCTTGTGACAGGGAAAATCACCCAAGAGCGGGGAAATAGGGAGGAAGGCGTTCAGAAAAAGAGGGGGGATTGAAACCAGTCGAAGCAGGCTGCAAAAGGCTAAGGCTTCAGGAAGGATAAAACCGGACTAAGGGAAAGGCCTGAACACGCCGCGGAGGGGGTACGAAATCTGGACATGGGTATGGGAGGAAAACACTCTTCGGCAACTTTAGCGAAAAACGAAACAAGAAATGATGGACAACGCGCACACCGAGCAAGAAGTCTTGACTAGGTGTTTGCTTCATTGGGCAACGTTCTTTCCATTGTGATGTGGATGGGATCCGTAAGAAAGGAAGAGGTCGTTACGGAACGAAGCCGCAGAAAGTACTTCTCAAATAAGTTGAGGGATTGTCAGAAGGTTCAAGGAAAAGCTTGAGGGAATAACAAGGGAAAGTACGAGTTCTCCCCTCAGGAAGAGAAAGGGTCACGATTTGGCCCTAAAAAAAGGGTACCGGGTACGAACGACATCGAAAAGAGGAAAGGGCTTGTCGCTTGGAAGAGAAGGGAGAAGAGGTCCCAAACAATAGGAAAGCCGGGGGAAATTGATCGGGCGGATAAAATGTAGCGAGAGCGAGCAGGGCCCTAAAGGAAGGGAAGAATGCATGGACCGAAAAGTTGATCAAAACAAAAAGGCGAAAAATAAAAATTGGGGGGTTATTGGAGTGATGCGGAGGGTATGGCGCTTTTCATATCAAGCACCGAGTAGGGCGGGGAAAAAAACGAATGGATTGAATGGGAAAGGAAGGGGTTGGCACAATCATGTGGGGCCAGACCGCAAAAAAAAAAAAGGAGGAAAAGCGAAAGAGGAGATAAGGAAACACGGGAGGGTTGAAAAGGAGTCAAGTCCTCATCGTTTGGAAGAAAGGGTGACAGCGGAGAAAGCAGTCGCTCGCCGAAAAAAGCACTAATGGACAAGAAAAAAACAGGAATCGGTCGATGAGGTTCAAGGGGGGGGGGTTGAGTTCCTATTCGACAACGGTCTCTTCCACATCTATGAGTAAGGGCACGATCAAGAGGAAGAGATGGGGGGGAGACCGCCGAGGGAAAGGACAAGAGATGCACGAGTTTGTGTTTGGAGACGAGGCCTCGGCAGAGGAACAAAGGGGACAAGATCTCCGTCTTTTCGAAGGGGAGCGGTTCTGGACAGCAGATCACCGGGTCCGAACGCGAAATGCTCGAGGGCCGTGGGATATCCGATAATCAAATCGTTGTGGCGGGATAGGGGGACGAACCGGGACCGCACAAGGTGTTATTAGGCGAGCATTAATCTAGGGAGGAACCCGGGAAATACTGCAAGTAAGGTGCCCAGAAACATTTAAGACAACTTTCGCGTTTCAGCTGAAGAGGGGAAACTTCATAAAGGGAAGTGGGACATCATGTATTGAAGTTGGCCATGAGGATAATAGGGAAGCTGCAATGAGTTTTTTGAAAGTCAACCGCTTTTTTGAAAGGAAGACAAACACGAAAAGAGGATTGTGACATTTCGTCTGGTTTGCTGTTGAAGGGAGATCATTGATAATCAGGGGGGGGAAGGGATTTTGTTTCAGAACATACAGGTTAGATACAAAATCACGAGGAGGGGGCTTTCCGAGTATAGGGATGGCGCTCGAAAAAACAAAAAAAAACAGAAGAAACGAGACAGGAAAAGGGGAGTGGAGGGGGGGGGGCGAGGGAGGAAAAAAAAACGCGCAACGAAGAGCTTCCTCAAAAGCGAAGGGGGATGATTTCTCTGGGGAGAGGAAATTGATCCATAGCCCAGGGGGAGACGATTCACTCCAAGGGGCGGGGAAGGGAGGGGGGCATTCAGGGATCAGGGCGGAAAAAAAACCGACAGTCCGCAGGAGAAAGAACAAGCGCGTTGCCGTTGTCAAAGGGCGCCTGCTTGGGAGGAGACCTAAATAGTGGGGGGAGGAGAAAAAATTCAGGGGGAAAAGAAGGGATTGAGGGATGGAAGGGAAAAGTCTAGAAAAAAAACTTTCACAGGAGAGGACCATTGTTTTCAAGGCAAAAAAATTGAATGCGGCGAAGTGGGGGTGAAAACTACTAGGGAAGAAGAGATGTGGACTTACCAAGAAGAGAAAAGTCAGTAAGCCCTTTCGGGGCATAGGGGATAATGGCAAGGGGGGGGCCGTTGAAGTGGAGTTTTTACGCCGCTGTTAAAATGTTGCTCTGTGGCGGAAGAGGTGGGCAAAAAAAAAGAAAGAGTTAGCTGTGAGTGAGGAAATTTTGTCAGAATGTCCAGATTAGCTCTATCGGGGGGGGGGGGGGGGGGGGTGGTGGGTGGCTCATGAGGAACGTCAGAAAGTTTCAGCAATTCCCTCTAGCGGAAGAAATGCAATGAATATCAGGGTGGATAGGAGCCAGAATGGAAGGGGTTCAGACTTGTGATACTGTACCGAGATCTCAAGTGAGAAGCGACCATGTGGTGAGTTGGAATGCGGGAGGAACGCCACCTCCGGAGGAAGATGGAAAACAAGAAAGAACTTAACCGAGAAGCGATTCAAAGAGGGATATAGTCGTTTTGTGGTTTTTCCAAATTTTTGGGGGGGAACGGAAATAAAGATCTAAAAACCTTCCAAAGTAACCACGGAACCGGCAAGGTTTTCACATAAGGGAAAGTGACTATGGAGGGGTGCAGGGAACTTTGATAACGCAGTACGAAAAAGTGGGAGCAAAGAATTGGTCTGCACAGGCGAAAATGATTTGAGTGTTCTATTAAAACTGCCGGAGGGGCGTCGGTGGCCTGAAAATTTCCGAGAAAAAGACGCGAAGTTGGCAGGAAGGAAGCCTCGAGGGGGAGGCGGTCATTGGCTCTCTAAATCGACCCAAGGTGGGCGTCTCGGTTTAACTACCGCTTCTCAGGAGGCACCAGAAATACCGCGAGAACGGACGTAATTGTGAAAGAAGAAATTGGTGACCCTAAGGTTAGGAGTGAGGGAGGAAAGTGAAAAGCTCATGTAAATGAAGACTAGGGAGTCGGAGGAAGGCCGGGAGGAAACGCTACCATAAAGAAGGTGAAAAACATGATAGTCCAAAAGGGAAAAAATTCAAACTCCCAGTGGAAGTCAAAATCCCAAAGGAAGCCGGAAGCCTGTTTTTGTGGTGCTAACCGAAGAAGGAGAAGAGGTAGAAAGGGAGGCTATATCTCTCTCAACCAACAAGAAAAATTATTATTAGTAGAAAATATAGAGAAGCCTCTACTAAAAGTATAGGAGGGAGGGCCTCAAAAACAGTCCGACGGGAGGGGCCGCGTGAAATCCAAAAACGGGGATGACAAAACATGGGCACAAAAGCAAAAAAGTAAGGTCGTCTTAGCGGGGACTTTCACTCAAAAGAATGAAGTCCAATGGGATAGGGTCTGCAAAAGGAGGGGGAGATCAATCATGCATTGAAATCAGAGGGGATACAAAGGGGGACACAACTTCTCTGGTACAAAGTTAAAGGGGGAGTATTACAGGAGGGTCAAAGGAACTTGGTGCCTCCGAGGAGAGGTGAAAGAAGTCCTGCTAAGTGGGGGGGGGGCCAAAGGTCCCCGACACAATCTTTCTGTCTGCCGAAAAAAAGGTTGTGCTGGGGATGAATTGAAAGGGAGGCAAAGAACTCCCACTCGGAAGGCACTGTAAGTGGAAAGCGAAGTTTTAGCAAGGGAGACAATATTTTGGGGGGGGGGGAGAGGGGGTTCGTAAAAAAAAGACGGGAAATGTAACAACGGAGGAGGGAGGCATTTCCAAAGAGGGGAAAACAAATAAGCCTTTTCTGTGGTAGTGGGGGGGGACGGTTGGTCTGTGAGGAGAGGCATATTTGAAAAAACGTCACGGGCCTGAGGTTCTACTTTGCCTCGGAGGGTTAAGATAGATGGATTGGGCCATCGCCGAGGCCAGACGGCTGGGTCTAAGGGGAGAAAAAAGAGACTGACTTGCTGTTCAATGCTGCCTGTCACATTTATATGGCCAGTGAGGAGGAGATCAATGAGGAATCAATGATTCTGAAAAAGGACCTGAGCGGGGAGGGCATTTGACTAAGGAGGGCAGAGGCACGAAGACTCGCGGCCTACTCGTCTAAGGGAAAAAAAAATCGAGCAAATCGCAAGGGAGCAGTCAAAAACAAATAGAGCAGAACGAGAGCGAGAAAAGAATATTGCGAAAGCCTGGAACTAAAATCCCGCTGTTCCCACAAGGTCATTAACTCCTGCGCACTTCGGACGAAAAAGTTGCTGAGGGGGAGACGCCAACGTAGAAGGACCATGGTTCGGGGGAGAAAAAAACCCGCCAGAAGCCAGAGTTCGGCGCAAAGGGACGGGAACACCAGGCTGCAAAAGGAAGTGGGACAGGGGGGTTATCATCTTGGACAGAATTTCACGAGAAAGATTACAGGAGTTCCACAGGGGAGCTGCTTTGTCAAAAAAAAAACCACTAGATCGAATGAAGCAATGAAGGGAGGATCTGAAATCCGGGCATAAGAAAAGGGGGGCCTACCTTGGGGGGACGGAACCTAGGGACCTACGAACTGAGGGCGGAAGGTAGGGAAAAAGGCAATTGTAAATTGAAGATTCGCCACCTTGTATGTAGACAAAGACGAAGCTAACCAAATCCTCTGCTTAAGGTTGAGGAAGCCATGTGTCAGAGACAAAGCACAATATGGCGCTGGTAGTCAGCCTAGTGGGGGGTTCTAGCGCTAATCCCAGGAGGGAGACGGTCGCTTTAGGGCGGAAACGGACCGCGGCTAAGTGTTATGAAAAGAAAGAATAATGGAAACAAGGAGTAGAATGAAGGACCGCGGAACAACGGGTCTCCTGGGAAAGAAAGAAATTCTGAGACTCCTAGGGGGAGTTGGATACTGCGGGGATTGAAATCCAAAAAGGGGAAAGGGACAAAACCGAACCGAGAGACCGAAAAGTAAAGGAACTCTGATGATGGGGAAAAAGAAACCTAGAGGTGCGAACATTTGGATTCCGCTCAGAGCAAACTACAGTCTTTGATGGAAGAGGGAAGAGAGAGTTTTCAAGGGGTGACGGCCAGCATTACCTCGCCCGCCGCACTTAAGTCAAGCACCGCCGATTGGACATGGAGGAAAACAGTGCGTCAAAACTAGTGATTATCAATGATAGTTCCAACGAGGATGGAACGAAAATCACCGATTGAAAGAAACACTCGACGGCCCTGGTAACTCACAGAAAAAGCGGGGGGGGGGGTTGGAGTTTCTGGAAAGTCCACTTTTCCTATGAAAGCCATCGAAATAGGAGGTGGAGGAGGAATAGAACTCTACGAGAGGGCGCCAGAAAGAACTGAAAAGGAATCAGTGGGGCAGAGAAAAGAAAAACACGACCTCGTACAGAAAGGCCACTGGTTGTGTACTTTGAGGGGGGTGAACGCGATCGGAAGGAAGCTGGATATTGCAGGGGGAAAAAAACGAGGGTGAAGAAGTGGATTGTACAGCCCGATGATAATCTCTCAAACAAACGGAAAGAAAGAGATAGCGGGGAAGGGCAGGGTCTTCAAAGTAAGAAGAGTTGGGGGGGACGAAAAAAAAGCGTGTTGACAGCTAGAAGCGCCGGTCCAGCAAGCAAAAAAAAGAAAAGCGTGGCGGAATTGGTTTGGTGTTCAGTCAGACAACGGGGGGGGGAAGGTCTTCATGCTTCCGTGATCGTGACAACTCAGATAGATCGATGTGAACCGCCACTGCAGCAATCAGGTGGATCCGAGGAGAGGGATCAGCAGTTCCAAGAAACCTAGGGCGGGGGAAAGGAAAGCTAGGACCAGGGACGAGAAAGCCCTTGGGAGGGTCCAAATCGCTAGCTTTCGCCATGGGGGGGGCGGTCGGGGGTTATAGGAAGAAGGGGGTTGAACGAGGCGGGGGAAGAAAGAGAGGTTAGACCAACTGGGAGGGGGGGGCCTAATTTCTTACGGGTAATATGAGCCGCACCCTACTTTCCGACAGCAACAGAAAAGGAAACATAGGGAGCATAAAGATGGGGAAGAGCACACTGTAAAAGAAAGGACGATAGTTGAGTGGTCAATATTCTAGATTCGTTTCTCGTCTAATCGGACCGCCGCGTTTGGTTTGGACTTGTGTGATGAAGCCACCGCCTTCAAGCCAGGAGGGGGGAGGGGTGCATTTCGTCGTCCGGGTTTGGGGCCGGGGACGGGAAAGCGAAATTAACCGATTGGGGGAGGAAGGGGGTTGTCATAACGCGGCACACTCCGAGAGGGGATGGAGGATGATCGGGTGTGCGTGCGCCTAGAAAAAACACACTGGGGGCCGCCGACCTCGCCTGAATTGTTTGAGGGCGATTGCGAAAATAACACAGACTGATTCATAATGGAGAGGTTATCATGAGTTGGATAAACGGGGAGAGAAGATTCAAGCAAAAGGGGAAGAGGTCCAATTCGCATTCATGAGTCTAGGTCGAAATCGGAGAATTTAATCTCGTGCGGAGAAAAAGGAGGCGGGAGCGAATAGTGGGCAGGAGAAGCCAAAATGGAGGGTTTTTTTTACGACAATAAAATGTCCGCCTGTGGGGAAAAATAGAATGGAAGATTCTCTTGGGAATGCAAAGTCAGATGTCACATTAGAAGGGGGTGTCGATTTGCAGGGGGGGAGCAAAAGAATGGGGAGCAATTGGAACAGGGAGGGGGTTAAAACGAACGGGCAGGCAGAAGTGTCAATGGTCGGAACAAGAAGACCAAAGAGTGTTACTGGTCGGTAAATGGGAAGCGATCGCAAAATAGCTTAACGAGAGCCTGCATCGTTTGATGGAAAGAAAGAGGGAGCTTCTTGATGGCGACATTTGTGAACCTTGAGAACGAGCTTAGCTCGAGAGGGGACCATTAGAAAAAGTCAAAAGGCGGGTAAAAGGGAAGGGAAGGGGGCAGGAGACTTTTTTCATGAACCGAGCAATTTGGATAATGCAGCAGTGTGATCGGTTAAGACGGAAGAAATTGTCCAACGTGACCGATCAAAGGAAAAAGGGGGGGCGGCCAGCACCAATGGTTTGCGCCGTACAGCAAAGGCGGGGCAGAATGGTCCAACAACAAGAGGAGCGAAGCGATCGGAACGCCCAAGGAGATGGTTTGCTTGGTTGAAGTATGGGGGGGGGGGAGCGACAAATCAGCGCGAAGAAAAACAGTCAACAAAACGACACGGCACACTAAAAATACAATAAAAAAAAAAAAACTCTATTATAAAAAAAAAGAGAAATCCACAAAAAATGTTGCCATGTAAGAAGAAGTGGGGGGAGTGAAAGCCGTAAAAACGGAAAAAGAAAAGGTGTCGAACCGGCGAAAGAGGCACTCGTTCGATTAAAGGGCTGGGATCTTTGCAGCTAAATTAATAAGCCCAGCCAGAAATGGGCGGCGCCGAAAACCGCAGAGGTTGGGGGGTCTGTCGGGCACCTTGGGGGTAGAGAAAACCCAAGACTTGGGGCCAGTGGAAGAGAAAACTTAATGAACCACAGGAAATTCCGAAGACTTGCCTTTGGACTGGGGGGAAAGAATTACAAAGGGGACGAGTTAGCGTAGAGCTGATTTCATGAAGAGAAGGAAACGGGCGAGGGGCAATACTCAAAAGGAAGACCTGATCGGGGTGCGCGAAACGCAGACGCGAACCAGGGGGGAAGAGAAAAAGGGGAAAAATGCACCAAAGTTTGAGAAAGAGGAAGGCAGCCAAAGGGATCCGAGAGGCGGGCAAGAAAACGCCGTCAGATTCTGAAAAAATAGTAGAAAGGCGCGATAGGAGATAAACAAAAGGTTGAGGAGGAAACAAAAGAAGGAATATCTTCCTTTCCTACTATCCTACTGGAGGACTTGCCCCCAACAGGAAGGAGGGGATTGACCATCCAATGTAGGTTGCCACACAAAAGGGGGGTCGTCGTAGCTGTCGTCTCGAACTAAGAATCCGGCCAGGGCGAAAAGAGGATCTGCCCGGGCGATTTCAATGAAAACAAGGAAGAAGAGAGTCTAAATAGGAAGGGGAAAAAAGATCTTACAACCAGGGCCAAAGGAATATTCGGAGGTCTCTACTGGGGAAAGCCTGATAAGGGAATGGAAGGAAGCAAGAACCGTACTTGGGTTCCGAGGCGGGGCCGCGACATTGCGCCCAGAAGAAAAATCAGAAGGTCGAGCCGTACAACGATGGGAGGGGAGAGGGGGAATGTACATTTAAAGAAAATCCCACCATCAGTAAGAGAACGAAAGGATTAGGCCGGGGGAAAAATTATTTTGACGTGTTCGTAGAGATTCAACAGGACAACGAATTAATTCCCAGGTGGAAGAAAAAAGAAGACGCAGTGTGCCTGGGGTCGGGGGGGGTCTCGAGACTGAAGTGGAATATCTTCCCCCAAGACAAGGAGAAACCACCGAAAACCATACCTTTTCGGCGGTCTCAAAGGCTTTACGGGCATCTCGGTTCCATCAGGGGGGGGGCTGCTACCTCTCAAAAAGGGGAGGAAGGTGCTCAGGGCTGGGAAGGACGGTCAAGTTTGATATTGCACAGTTCTGACGGAAAGACCCCCATGCCAGATCCAAAGATTCTGGGATGAAAAAGGTCCTCGAGGGCGCCGTTTCCTGAAGGGAAAGTGAACTGGAGGAACCCGCTCGCGGGCTAAAGTGAGAGAAAAAAAAAAGGAGCAATAATCTGAACGCAAATCTTGGCTTCCATATCGATCCCATTCGATACAGCATCGAAGGGGAGCACATGGTCTGAAAGGGACAAACTAAGTCGCAAGGAAGGTAATTGGGGGGCCTAAAGTGAAAGCGGAGCTCCCTTCCAGGTTCTTTGTGGAGAAAACCACTACGAAGGCCTCCTCAAGCACATTTAGATGCGCCGGAGGAAAAAAGGGCACTTGCGTTCATCCCTGGGGAAGTTGGGCACGAGAATCGTCCAAAGCGCTTTCCACAGAGCTTTCGCTCGGTTGAGGAAAGAAACACTAAGTGAGGAGGAAAAACGCCTGACATCAAGGGGAGGGGGGCCTCCACCGAACATCAGAGAGTGGGATTAGAAGGGCCGGAGCCGATTCCGACAGATAACGGGAATGCGGCGGAGGTCCAACCTGGCAATGGGGAAAAGGACTGTCACTGAAAGGGGGGAGAGGGAGAACCCGAAGAGCAACCAGACGCAAATGAGTGGGCGAAGCCTCGGGGTAGGGTCGGGGAACTCGAAAAACAGCCATCATCATGGCTAGTGTCGGCGTGCACGTTAGTGTGTTTGAGAGAGCCCAATCCCACTAGAAAAAGAGAAGACGGGAGTGGAGTACTGGAGGACGCTGGTGTGAAAACAAAAATTCAGAAGAAGGACACCAAAAATGCGTAGAATGGGGTAATGAGCTGTTTATGAACCGACTCAACCGTAAGAAAGAAAAGGCATTATAAAACAGAGGGGCGCAAGCTTGGCCAAGAAAACATGCTGTTATGGTAAAACCAACCCTCAGCGGTAAACCTATTAGAACTACGATAAATGCGCACGTCTGGGGACAACCCCCTCAGATTGCTGAAAGATGGGTGCGCGCTCGAGGGGAAACCAGTGCTTCTCCATGGGTCAGATGGATCCGGGGAAGGGAAATGAAGTTCCCGGTAAGATATAGGCCCCCGCACTTAAAGGGAAATGAGAAAACCTTAAGATTGGGGGGGACCGAACAGAGGTGCTCGGCACAGCGGTTCAAAAGTGAGTATCCCCGTTCAACACGCAGCGATCACGAGAAAGAGGGATAAGGGGGGGACAAACACGGTTCTGAGGCCTGTCATCAGGGCGGGAAGGAACTAGTTACTTGCAAGGCTTTGTCATATACCTAGACGCGTATCAAAATTGAGGGAAGAAAAGGCCATGCGGCGGGATCAGAAGAGCTCAGGAGAGAGGGAAAAGAACCCTTATAAGTGAAAAATGCAAGGGGTAGAAATTAGTATCAAACAACTGCAACCATCATCGAAACATCCTGGGTTGGTGGGTGTTTGCTGGCGGGAGGGGAGGGGGAGCTTGGGGAGCGGCAAGGATTATTGAGGGGGCACAACGATGGGAGTGGAAAGGGGGGGACAACAAGCCATTTTTTGGGTACCGCAAATAGGAGCAGAGACAACAACAACAACGAAGGGGGGAAAAAAAGAAAAAAAGAATATAAATCACGGATGGACAAATTGAGGCAAAGTCTTCAAATTCACTCCGAGGGGTGGCTTACCCAAAAGGTACAAAAAAATTTACAATCTGCCAAAGTCAGCTCACATTACAAAAAAAAAGGAATAGTGCTATTAGGGTTCTCAGGGGTTCTTATTCATAAATGACGACAACGCAATGACTTCAGGGCTAGGAGTAATTCCAGATCGATCGCGAAGGTGTAATAGATCGAATTAAGAGGAGGGTGTGATCAGCGTTGGGACAGAGAAACGGCCAAGACCGACGCCGGCCTTGGCCGACAACGTTAATGAAGAGGCAGACACGTGGGTTAGGGGAAAGAGAGTACTTTGCGGGAGGGTAGTTGGAAAGAGAAAGGGGAGAAATCATTAGGGGAAACGCAGCGTGCCAGCCAGAACCCTGTTAGAACCCCACGCAAATGTTTGATGGCGGCCGTAATGCGTCGGAAGTGGAAGCCTGTCACCTCTCCGGGAAACAGCAACATTGAATTTAAAGGGGTGGCGCGTGCAGCATGGAAAAAAGAGTCAGCACCAAAGAGAGGTTGCGCCTTTGGGCCAGCAAGTAGATAGTTTCGGCTCTGCGGGGCCTGCGCCTGCCGAGGGGTGAAAAGTGTTTGGTTAAGCCAAGACTCAGCAGGGGATGTCCCGAATTGGCATTTCGGACGTCCGGGGGGGGAGGCGCTGGGACGGGAAGCTACCTAGGCTAGCCTTGGGCAGGGTATGATGTTCAAGGAGAGCCGGCGTACGCAAGAAGAGCGGGGACGGGGGATTGCTGCAAGAAAAAGGAGACGGCAAAAACCGACCGCTCAATGATGGTATTGGCTGGAAACAATATGGCAGAAAAATGCATACGATGATGGCCTGGGAGTTCATGGGGTCTCCGACAACAAGTGCACATAGATTCACTTGCAACTGAAATAAAAAGGGGCAGAAAATTTTATCGACGAAAACCTACTCTGTGGGACAAGCAGTGTCTAATAAGCAGGGGGGGGCGGTGCGGCCAGATTAAGTATGAGGGAAGGACTATTGGCTGAAGGATTCTCCGCAAGGTTGCGGCGAGGAAAAGAAGGGGGAAAATATGCGGGGAAGATCTTCGTGAAAAGGGGGACCACGTAAAAAGGACTGCAAGGGGGGTGTCAGGACATGCCGGGCGCCAAAGGGATTGAGGAGAGGGGGCCTTGGCACGGGTTAAAAAACGACCGGGGGGGGGCAAGGTCGGCAAAAGACACCCAATGACGGGCGAGGGAAACTGGCAGGACGGAAGCTGGGTGTGTCCGCGCGGGCCATAGCGAGCCTGCCAAGTTGGAATGGAAAGAATCGAAAGCTTAGAGGGAAAGTGGAGCAGACTCGCAGTTAGACGCGCTGAAGCAAAGGGAGAAATGCTGAACGGTACGGCTTCCGAAAAGTGCGCTCCAAGCGCCGCTTGGATATTTTTCAAGGGTAAAAAAGTGGATCTGACCATCATGGGCTCGGTACGTCCGAAACTTGTGCAAGATCACGGACGAATCAGGAACAGCACGATGGAGACAGCCGAAGGTACGGTAAACCCAGGAAGATGATGCCAAATGCCAAACCCAGAGATAGTAACCGCGGGGGATCGAAACAAAGGAAGTGGGGGTTGGACTGGGGGAGGGATTAAAGAGACAGGATCACCGAGAACCGTCCCAAAAAGACCACTGGCACCTGCCAAGATTGCGGAAGAAGAGGGGGAAAAGGGGACGATCGAATTCGTGGCCTGTACGGGTAAATTAGGTGTTGGGAGCCGCTTGACGAAAAAACCGCTCAAACTAAATTTAAAACAGCTAAAGCAGGGATAGTTATTACGGATGGCCGAGTGGGGGCGTGAGGGTATCCTTATGACAAAAAACAAAAAAAAAGCCACCGGGGAACGTGCGTAAGCAACGAAATCGATTTTGGTCAGCGTGTTCGAGAGCACCCACGGACGTGGGGTCACTGAATGAAGGGAAATTGCCGCGAGGCGGAAAAGAAGAAAAAGATAGACTTCCTTTTGGCACTTGGGGAAAGGAGTTGTACGCGGGCGTGTAGGAGGAGAGGAAAGGGGAAGGTCAAATGCGCATGAAAGCCGAGAAGGGCTCCAGAGGGCAGGATCGGGGGCTAACTCTCCGAAAATACAAAAGGCTGTGATATCGAAAAATGTGATGAACCGCACAGGGGCTCAAGCGAGCACCACGGAAAATCCGGTTGCCGAAGAAAGAAGAAGAAAGGAAAAATTCTAGTAGAAAAATAGAGCTCTCGTAGAGGAGAAGAGAGAGATATCGCGCCTTGGCTACGAAAAGATCTTATCGCGTGAGGGGGCCGAAAAAGGCTGACAAGTGGCTCTAAACCGAGGTGAAATCCAACTGTGCGGGAGGCAAAGGGGACGGGGAATACTTGGAACGTTTAGAGGAAAGCTTTTCGCACACCGATAGAAAAAGGCCGCCGGGCGAGGAAGACGAAAACTACGTCAAGGCGCGGGCCTGAGACTTCCACGATATAAGATAACGTGAACTGGGGACACAACCCCAAGGAAGTCTCAGGGGGGGGAGGGGTCTAAATGGGCAGACGAGATAGCCGGATGTTGAACATAAAATTCCAGGCGCACAAATTGCGCAGGGGACCAGGTTTGAAAGAAGAAAAATCGAAGGTAGGCGGGACGAGAGGTGGGGGCTCGGCTGATGTCAACAGGGGGGCCAGACCCAAAACCAAGGGGGAAGCCCCTGGAAAAGGAACGCTTGGAGCAGGGGACGAAAACTAGTCGTCGCGGGTTGGGGGTAGCGAAGGAAAAAAAAGGGAATGAAGTATGGCATCGGGAATCAGCAATTTCCAAAGGGGTGGGGAAGGCAGAAAAAAAACCTTTGAAGGTAAAAAAGGGGGGGGGAGGGGTGGTGTACGGGGGGGGTGGAGGGGGAGGTATTTTCCTGGTACGGGGGAAAAGAAAGGCAAACACAAGCAAACAGTAGCCTTGTTCGGCCTCAAAGGGCGTTGCTTTGAGAAAGTACGCGGAAAAAACTCTCTGGCGTGGGGCCATGCGCCGGAACGGAAACATTGGTCTTCCGAGAAAAAACGGCGCAGGAGAAGAGGGGACTACCTGAATTCCGGTCAGTGGTCAAGTTCGACGGGGAAAGATCCCATGAGTCAGATCCAAAGGGGAGAGGGGGGGAGAAATTCAAAAAAAGGCTCGGCGGCGGCTCACGTGTCAGGAGGAAGGTAGGAAGCAGGCGTAAGCTAACCTCGAGAAAAGGGGGAAGAAAGGGACGCAAAATGCGCACTCATCTGAAAAAAAAGTCAGGCTGCCATCAAATCTACGATCTCACAGCAGAAAAAAATCGATCAGAGGTATTGGAAAGAAGGAACCCACTCCACGTGGCTTCCAGCAACCCGTTGGGAAAAAAACTGAGTGAGGGGACGCGGGGGGGGGGGGGACCTACCCTTGACCAACGGCGAGAAGTGCACTTACTAAAAAAACAGAAACATCGATCCACAAAGGGAAAAAAGGTTCAGACCGGTCGACAAAAAAAGGGAAGCCTCAAGGGACCCTTTTAAAAAGAGGGCCTAACGGAAGGGAAAGGAAATCAGGTCCCCCTTTCCACATGCTGACATTGACAATTTTGTGAATAAACCCGAATTGCAAAACGCCTTGCCGAGGAAGATCCGAAGCATAGGGTCAAAGTCCTGTCCGCTCAGCTGGGGGAGGAAGGAACGTTAAGTCGGGGGGGGGGGGAGGGAGGCTAAGAAGGAAAACTAGTCATGACTTGTCCGAAGTAAAAGTGAAAGGAAGAGAGAGGGCTCTGCAAAAGTGCTATTAAAAAAAAACTCCACCAACCATCAGGAGGGGAATCATCTGTGAAAGACTGTAGAGGTAAGCAAAACCAGCCAAATCACATGGAGGCCGACTTGGCCAAAAGATTTTCGGGGTTTCTCGCCAATCCCCGAAGAATCAAAAGACCAGGCGTGAGTGCGTACAACGCTTCATTTATTCAAACATATGGCCACAGGGCGAGTAAGGTAAGGAGAAGGAAAAAAGCTGCCTCAAAACCGACGCGAAAATCCGGAACAAAAAAAAGTAGTGTTAACGGACCATGGACTCCCGGGGCAATGTCAAAACCCGCAAATCAAGGGGGCACAGAGAAACGAAAAATCGAGTGAGTGGCCAACGGCAAACCTCTCATAGGTGGGGATGAAAGATGGGGGGGCACTTATTGACTAAACGCGACAGGGGAGGTCCATGGTCTGGGGGAGGGAAGTCAAGGAAGATAACCAGTGGGAACGGTGCCGGCAACCTGGAAAAACCAAAAAATACGGCCGAAAGAAAACTTGGCCGGGTGGGACTAACAAAAGGTTCTTTCTGCGGAACGAAGGTTAACGAACAAGGGAAAGGGAAAGAGAAGTTCCAGACCAGAGAGGAAATAAGAAAAAATGCCCTACAAGAAAGACGCCTGGTCCGACGCTGCATGGCGAAAGAACGGAGAGGTATTTAAAACTGCGGGGCAGTGAGGCCTAGAAAAAAGAGTGTTGAAGGAATCAAAGCAGGCTAACATCGCTCAGCTAAACAGCGATACGAAGAATCAACGCCTAAAGGAATAATGCAGTTTGACGAAATGAGGAAAAAACCAACGCAACCAACGAATCCCTGGGGTGGTTGGCTTGGATGATGGTAAAGTAGGAGAGGGTCAATCGGAAGTCCTGAGGGGGTTCGGCAAACGGGAGGAATTGAAAATTGGGCCACCAGAAATGTTGTGGTAAACAAACGAGGGGAAGAAGATCTCCCACAAACGGGAGGACAGTATAGGATGATACAATCATCGGATGGGAAAACAGGGGACTAAATTCTTACACCATCGTTTGAAAGGTACCAAGGACGGAGAAGACACGGGAAGGGACAACTCAAAAAAAACAACCAGGAAGGAGGTAAGGGTTTCAGGGGGGGGGGTAAAGGAGTTCAAGGGGGGGGAAACGAATTAAATTCAGATAGCTTGATAGGTAACAATCGAACACGAGGAAAGAGGGAAAAAAGGGAGAGTAGAGCACGAGGTGGGGGGACCGGCATAGAAAGGAAAAAGGGAAACCCAAAAAATCTTTAGAATGAGAGGGAGGACCATTGGCCAAGCGCAGAACCCAGTAGGGGACAAAATGAAGGAGAGGGGAAAACCTCGCGGAGTGGGAAAAATATCCGGGATAAATCTTGTTTGGTGGTGAAAAAAACGAAAACCTCTGGGGAAACAATATAAAAAAAAACCCCCACCCCCAAGGGGTGCGAGGCGGTCGGGGGGGAAATATGATGGGAAAAAAAAAAATAGAAAACGGGTGCAGTCCGGAAAACATAATAAGCAGGGGGGGGGCGATGAATCATGGAAGAGCACAAATCGTGACCTCTAGGGTGGCGCCGGGTGGACATCATTTGTTGGTTAATGAAGGACGACTAATATGTAAAAAAAAAACAGATGGGGGTTGAAAGACACCTCTGGGTTAGGAAAAATCCGAACGGCAAAAAAGACATCTTGAGGTCCGAATTGCATGGAGTCGGGAGTTCACGCGGGGCCGGAAGCCTACGACATTCAGCCGCCTTGGGCAGAAGTGTTCATAAAATAACGCTTAAAGGACTAACACGAATCTAGAGATGATCGGGGGAGAAACTAAAACACACAAATCGGGCAAAGCCTACAGCGCATGATGGTTGGAGGGGGTTGCGAGGGGAAACCAAACACAGAGATGTCACAAAATTCAAATATTTGGCGGGGGGGAGGATTGTCGCCATATCCTAGTGCAAGAAGTCCATTGCAACACGTGCCCGGTCTGAAAGAATGCAAGCATTCAGTGGGATAACGGGGAAAAAAAGGAAGATTTCCGCAGGGGGAAGATGCGGCCATGATGAGTAGGAATTGCGAACTATTGAAAGAAGGCCGTTCGAAAATCAATTAGTGGTTTCGTGGAAAAAAAGTACGAGCGAATGGGAGCCTGGGGTAGCGAAATTCCGGGAGATTCACGCACAGGAAAATTTGGGTTAAACGGTGCGCGAGAACTGGATGAACGCATGGAAAAGGGAGTGGTAGGGAAAAACACAGGGGGACAGGAAAAAAGCAAAAGTTGGCACGGGGAGCCCAATATCGCCAAAAGTGGAGAACGAATATTGAACGAGGGAAACTGTTGAGGCCACGTGGGGGTGGTCCTTCGCTAAGGAAGAGGAAGGACGGAAGATTGATAGGGGGGGAGGGCAAAGATGCGCGTCATATGGGAATGAGGACAGGGTCAAACTCTGAAGGAAGGAGCGCGGCGGGCATCCAGATGAAGGGACCCAAAGGGGCACAAGGCAAAAAAGCAAAAGAGCATGGAGACATGGGAAAGACAGAATATTGGAGCAGGCAAAAGCATGGGATCGGTGGTACAAGGTAAAAGGGGCAAGCAAGGTGACCAAAAAAGAAGGAAAAAACAAAGAAGCCATGAACCCCATGTGATCGGGAAAAACAAAATTAAAGAAAAGCCGGACTAGCACAAACGCAAGATAAGCGGAACCTGGGACCAAGCAAAACTAGAGAAAAGGGGGAAAGGGGGGGAGTGAATGGGGGTGAAAAACAAGTCAGAGCAACAGTCCGCAAAACCACAGGAAAAAAAAACTCCAAAGGGGGGAAAAAAGCAACAAAATTTTGGCAATTGAGATCGAATTAGGGTGAAAGGTTGGTTCCTAAAGGTTGAGGGGGTATCGATACAAAAAAAAAGCAACTATTGTAGGAAACGGCGAAAGGAGATGAGGAAAAGGTAAGGTACCGTGAAGGACCGAGTGGGTCTTGGGAAAGCCTGGAAAGTAACGAGAAAACCAAGCGAAAACTTGCAACCCCCGACCTAAATTTTGGGTCTGCGGGAAAAGCACAATTGGTCGAAGATCGGAACCCAAAAAGTGTGAACGGCACCTGGAAGGAATAGTTACCTCAGATCGACGGCGAAAAAGAAGACCGAACTGAAAGGGGGATGGAGGAAGTTGACAGGAAGTTAGCGGATCGAGAAGGTTCAGGATCATTAAAGCCGACTATGGAGAAGAAGCGAAGTGCCCGGACTGAACGGGTGGGGGGGGAAGCTCCAGCTAAGGACCCAGGTTCTGAAGCCCATGGTGAATGCAAAAACAGTTGGAAAAAGGAGAGAAAACAAGCACCCGGAAAAGCAGCCGGTTTGCGGGGACCAGACGCCGATAAAGTACTTAAGTAAAAGC
>Ga0179593_1405094_pt1 | contig 26641 bp, 26 predicted proteins | sample CZODoug2_1_08_16_FD_185931 | JGI IMG/M metagenome (GOLD analysis project Ga0179593, IMG submission 185931) | Vadose zone soil fungal communities from Angelo Coast Range Reserve, California, USA - CZODoug2_1_08_16fungal (PacBio error correction) | ecosystem: Environmental > Terrestrial > Soil >...
GGGGGAAGGGGGGGGGGTGGGGGGGGGGGGGGGGGGGGGGGGGGGGGGGGGGGGTGACGGGGGGGAGGAGGGGGGGGGGGGGGGGGGGGGGGGGAAGGGAGATAGGGGGGTCATTAGAGGAAAAAGGGAGGAATTAGGACCCATCAGGAAGAATTCCACCGGCAAGAAAAGTCATCTCCTGTAGCAGTCAATAATACTGTGTCTTGGAGAAAAAATACTGTTGGGGGAGGCTGAAGACTTCTAAAAAGGAAGGGGGGAATCCTTTAAAAGAGAGGGAGAAAGGAAAGAAAAATTAAAAAGGAGGTATGGTAAGGGGAACTTCTACTCCACCAAGCGACGACACGGAGTGGGGGATCACAAGGAACTTTACTTCGGAAAGAATCGATCGGGAAGGAATTCGGTAAAAGGGCGGTATGTCTCAGAAAAATAGGCCGGAAAAGGGTGAGGGGGCGTATGAAGACTACAAACTCTTACACGGCCTTTCAGAATCCACGGGAGGAGATTTGACAAAGGGTTGCGGGGGAAAGAATTCCCTTCCCATTGGTGTCGATCCATCCGGGATTCGCAAACATCCGTGTCCAGACCAATACAGCGGTTCAGAAAAGAATGTCACTTAGAGGCACCAGGACTAAAAAGGAAAGACGTTGGCGACCAAACGCGTCGAGAGCCACCCACCAGCGGCCTGCCTTAGGGAAAACATGGATTAGGAATATGTGCCGAGAGGCCAGAGGAAGGGGGCAATAAAAAAAAAAAGCCATCAGTTAAAACCCAGGGGTGCGTACAGAGATTGGGGGGCACTAAGGCGGAAATCTATTTTTACACGTCCCCTGAACCACAAAAATGAGGGTACACAGATAATTGCGAGGCGATCAAAAACGCGACCCAGAGAAAACGAGGGGTGCGCGTAAGAAAAGCTTTGCGCTGGGGAATCGAGGGGGAACTGGAGATCGTACAACCAAAAAAAATCAAGCCCGCCTACCAACAAAAAGTCAGAAAGATCCATGGCTAATACAGTCCCAAAGGAAAAAAGGGGAAGAGAACACAACACTTTGAGGGGGAAGAGAGGATTAAGGGAAACAGTATAGCCATGGATTTCCAGAGGTAGCGGTTTGGGGGGGCGCTGAAAAACGGGGGAAAACGGAGCAGTCACAAACACAGACCTCGACAGGTTAACGAAAGCTGATGCTTAACCGCACAAAGGGAAAAGAAAAGGATGGGCTTTTTGCTCGCCATCGAACCAAATAGTAAAAAAGGGGCGGCCTCGTTGAGCCAGAAACAAACGACAAATGGGAAACTCTCGTCCGTTTGGTAAACTCATAAACATTGTGGCCCCCGGGAAGCCTGTGACAATCGCCTCATGTGCAGGGGGAACTGCCGGAAATCGGAACTTGAGCACCCCACAATTATGAAAGACACCGGGGGAAAAGAATGCAACGAGCGGGGGGGGGAAAATCACGCGAACGTGTAACAAAGGTTGGGGGGTTCGTGTAAGTGACGAGTACTTTTGAATGCGAGGGAAGGACCCCGTAAGGTAGGTGAACAGCGGTCTTTGAGATGACGACCTTGATCGGCACCATGGTGAAGAATACAAGGCAAGGTGTCCTCAATACAAAGCCCTGGTGGACTGGATGATTTCTAGTTGGGAAAAAAAAAAAAAAAGCTTCTCTAAGCACATGTCACCCCGTGTACCAAGTGTGGTCCAGAACCGAAAGGGTAGTTAATAAGTAATTCATCTCGCTTGGGGAAGAATTACCTTGGCGTACCGCTCACACGATCGTGGATCTCGGGTGAAAGGCAAGAAGCAAACACAATAGGACAAGTAGATAAAATCCTTCGCAAGGTTCAAGGAAAGGTCCTCGATCAGATGTTATTTTAACCAGGTAACTCACCAGAATGTTAAAAGAAAACGAAGGAAGGAGGGGTAGCTCAACGACGCAGTCCGGAGGGAAAAGTTTACCTGACGGGGAATGTTTTTCCTTGAAGGTGGAAGTAATATTTGGGCGGAAACGGTGCTTTCAAGATTGAATAGGTCAATGCAATGGGGGGAGGGGAAAGGACTTGGGCAGATGTTGAAGGGAGAAAACAAACAGGAAATTCAGGGTACTCGGGTTGGAGGGATGTACCAGAGGAAGATCAGACTCTTTGACCCTTCATTTGGGACAATAAGAAAAAGTACAATGTTTGTGTTTGGGAGGGTAGAATAGATACAGAGGAGAGAGCAAAAGTATGAGTAGAAAAACCTGGAAAGGAAAGAACTAGTCCAGAAGAATGTCATTGACGGAGAGTAAGAGGATCGCAAAATGACATAAAAGCCCGAGAAATGTTATGCGGGGAGATGGGAGAACAGAAGAACCCCAGTTGGGTTGCATGTGGACTTCCAAATAATTTTGTTAAAAACAGTCGCGTTGAAGATGTTGTCTAGCTGTCAATGGGAGAGGAACGGGACATAAACGCGGGAAGACGTTCCACTTAACAGGGAAAGGAAACCATTTAGCAAAATGAAATAGGAGGGTGACAGAATAATAGAATTAACGGACCTTCCCATTGTGGCGTAAAAGATCCTTGTTCAGGGGGAAGGAAAAACGGAGGCTCAATAGTCTGGGAAGGTAGGAAGGCTTTTTTCACACTCGGATTTATAAAGGCAAAACGTTTGAAGGGGGTGGGAAGGGGTGGGAAAGTCGGAGGTGATAGTACGCATGGGGGTCCGATGAAGAATACCCCAAATCAGACGGCTATGGAAGACTTCCTGTACGTGGGGGTGGTGAGCGGTTGAGTGGTAAAAAGGCTGTTAATCTTTAAAAAAGAAGTCTGAGAATGGGGAAGAGGCTCAAAACAAGGAACCGCCGAAAGGACACACCTTCACTTAGCGAGACGTGAAAGATTCGATAAAGTGGAAGGTTCGTGATTGGGGGCTTTTACGGCCCCGCTCGCGGGGGGGAAGGCATCCTAATCATTCCTTAGATGGACCGCAGGGGAGTCAAAGCCATCAACTGTGCTGAGAGGAAACATAGATGCAATTTTTATAGTCATGTTAGATTAAGGGGCATTAGAAAAATGAGGGGACGAAAATCCTTAGATTGGTGTCATGTCAAAGAAGGCATCCTGTGGGGGGGGGGGGCCTGCAGGTGAAAAAAAAAAAAAGTGTGTCTAGTTTGGAATACATTCTCACACAACAGTGAGAAACAGTCGCGTTAAACGTGTAGTTGAACCACTTCATCGAGAGGGGGTGAAAGCCCGCCGAATCCGCGGGGGTGAAAAGAAACTCCGGATAACGAAAACAGGGTAGCACAACAGACCAAGATAAGGAACAAAACACAGCATCATCCGGTGTACGAGGGCACCATCAGGGGCAAGTAGAGAAAAACCCCGTGTAGATCCTTTGCCCTGTGCGGTAACATCAGAAGCGCAATAATACGGTCAGGGGGTAGAAGAAATCCGGCTGGAACTGGGTTGTAAACAAAAAAAAACGTTGCAATGTTGGGGGGGGGAAGGTGGGCAGGGCACGGCTTTCAAGAGGTTAGGAAGGGGACCGATCTAAAAAGGGCTGGGGGGAAGGGTACTAAGGGGACAAGTTGTTGCAAACTAGTGTGGTGAGATGTCACCGAAGGCACGCCCTGTTGATTGAGTAGGCTAGAAAAAAGAGGGTATGCAAAAAAGCGCGCGATCGTCACCATCCTGGCTTCTCAGCACGCTATCAAGGGGACGGACGGTAACGTGCATTCAAATATAACGCTAAGGGTCTTGAACACAGGTTTGAAGAAGGTGCTGGGCGCTTACACCGTGGGAGGCCAAGATATTCGAAGAAAGACTTTGGGAACGTGGCGAAACAAAAAAAGGGGGAAAAAAAATGATGTTGGGGATGGGGAGGGGGTGTGCCCCATTAGAAAAAAACTATGCAGCTCATGGTAATGCTCGGGGGGTCAAAAAAAAAAAACCATAACTGTATGCGATTCTAAGGGAGGGTTCTGGAATCGGCGACGAATGAGGGGGGGAGGAAGTGATAGGCTCCCACTTAGATGGAGCAGGTCCGAGACCGAAAAGTAAGGAAATGCACAGACAGAAGCGTAACGGCAGGGGTTCCGAATGATGTGGACAGGAGAATGCCCGGCCGGAGATAGATTGACAAGGTAGGTTGGGACGGCAGCGGGATGAAGTGAAACCCGTCAAGAAAGGTCGGGCATAGCAAAACGGAAGAAAGATAAATAAAAAAACCAAACCGTGAAAAGAGGGCCCGGCAACCCGGAACCATGGGGTGAGTGACGGTGAGGGCACGATCTCTGATAGGCTGAGTCCTGGGGGGAATGGCGTAGCCGAACTTGGGCGACGGTGCGCCGGTCCAGTATTGAGCATCTGCAGACGGTTCATTAACCACGTGCACGGCAACACAGGTAGTTGGAACGGAAGGGGAAAACGCTTCGTTTTATCAAAAGACAGGCGGGGGGTGACACCTCAGGGTGCTGAGGGTTAGAATGAGCAGGAAGTTCTGTCGCGGTGGACATCAGTACGTACCAATATCTTGACGGGGAAAAAAGCATTAGACTGAAGTGTCCACCCACGGGGGGGGGGTTGAAGGTTTCTAGGGTAGGGGGAAAAGGCAGTTTGAAAACCTCCACGTTCGGAGGAATTGGGCAGGGGGGGGGAAAAGGGAGGGGGGGGATTTACAAAAAGGGGTACGGGGTGTGTCATTACAAAAAGAGGGTAAAAAAACTTTGTTGAGTATCAGCTACATTCTCTAGGGGGGGGTATGACTTGGTTGTTGATCTAGCAAAACCACGAGGTTATCAAGGGTCAAACCCTGAACGCCGAAGTAAACCTCTAAAGAAATTTAAAAAGAGGCCGGACTGTGGTTCTCAAAAAACACTCCGGGTTCGTCCCGCAAGACCCAAACCAGCCCGAAAAACACCGAAGAATTACACTACTGGCCGAACTTTTCTGTGGATAACTGGACTTGAAGGCCGCACACAAAAACAGGCCGAAAAAAGCAACCGGACCCATTCAGAAATAATCGCTCAAGCCTGGTACTAAGGAGGTACCAGGAGAAATCTTCCAAGCGTGAATAATCATAAAAACAACGCCTGGTTGGGCTAGAAACTTTGATTTAAAAAAAATCACTGGATTCTCGGTCACACGGTCACTGGTGGAACCTTCAAGTGGGAAGGATTACGGACTGAAAGACCTAAGGGATTGACCGGAGAACTCTCCATCACGAAACTGCCAAAGGTACAAGACTAAAGGCTTGTGAGAGAAGGGAACCGAAGTTTTAAGGGAGGAGTGGCGTCATAGGAAAAGGGTTTATCTTTCACGTCTCATAGGATTAAAATGCATTCATGTAGCTGAACGAACAGCAAAAAACAAAGGTAAAATAATGGGCATAATTCATGAACTCCTTTTTTCAAATAAATGAATCTACGTAACGTTTTCTCGTCAGAAATTCGTTCTAGGACAGGGTATTAAGGGAGCTGGAGAATCCTTAAGCCATTAGCCACCTAAAGCGGGGGGTGAGAAGAAGTAAAAATCGCAAACATTTATTTTGTCCCCCAGAAAATTGCATGCAGAAAAACTCGCAGGAGAAGAAAACCTCAAAGAAAAAAACTCTCCATGAGAGGGTTGGGTCAAAGAAAAAGAGCTGGTCGCTATATTAAAGGTTTGGGGATGAAGTTTACCAGAAAAATCGTCCAGGACCGTACGTAAGCGTCAGGGCGCTGAACGGACCAAGACCCTCCTTACTGAACGTGATAGCGGGGAGCTAAAAAAAGGGCCCGACGGGGGGGTCTTACTGTCTAAGGCGGTGCACGCACACCTCGAAAAGCCTCTACGGCCACGTGCGTGATTCAGTTCGTGCTAACCGAAAAACTACCCCCCGTGGCAAATTTAGGAATCAAACCCGGACAGGCCAGGAGCAAAAAGGCTGAAAAAGTCCTGGCCGGAACATAAAAAATCCCAAAAAAAGGGGGAAAAAATTAAAAGAAAAAGGCCACACGCCGTGATCTTTCTCTACCACGGAAGAGAACGCATCAAGGGAAGGGCTGAAAAGAAGCCGTGTAGGATCCCTATCACTACCGGAACAGGGGGTTACGAAAAAACGGCTGAAGAATTTTTAGGGAAAATGACGTCAGGGGGGACGAGCCGTTATCCGGGAGGTGTGAGTGAAAAAAGAGGGATCTTAAGTAGTCATCAAACAACGAAGTGACACTAAACTGAGAGGAGAACCGGGCCATGCGAAAATTCTGGGTGTCCAAGGCACTGCAACACTTTGGTCACAAACCTTCTGCACTTATGTACGGAGAATACAAAATCTACTTAAGGCTTTCTTACATATGGATGCCTTTTAACAAAGCCCAGGAGTGGGGTCAAGAGAAACTAGAAAGTGCTTTGACGGGTGCAGTACGAGAGGCTGGAGGGCCAAGCGAACAAGGCAAGGGAACGGAAAAAAAGAACCATGTAAGGACCGGAATGAAGCATTTAACTCAGGTGATCAGGGGAGAAACCAACCAAAACAAACGTGGAACTTAAATTCATACTTTCCTCGGTCAAAGGATCAAAACAAGAAAAAGAGCAGCAACAAGGACAGAAATCGAACTTCTTAAAATCGGGAAGTGTCCTACACCGTAAACGGAAAACTAAACTCACTACAAAAACGGAAACAGAAAGAAAAACTAAAAAGAGTTAAAGAGGAGAAAACCAGGGGGGGGGGTCGAAGTTTGAAGAGGACTTCAGAAAAAAAGCATACTTCACTACTAATAAGGAAGGGCCTAGGGAGACACTGCATAAAAGAGACGCGTCAAGGAGATCCGTCCAAACTGCCCAGGTGGTATAAGAAGGGGGTGATACCTCAAGAGCAGAAAGGATCAAAAGAGACGACCGGGAGACTCAAAAAAAGGGAGTGGAACGGACAACACCTTTGGGGAGATTGAAAATAGAAAGCTTGGAGATGGAAGGGAGGTCCAACGCCTGGATAGAAGAGGACATTCTTAGAAATGAGGAAGTGCCAGTATTTACTCCTCATAGGGAAAATCTAAAGCTGGACGACTATTATCAAAGAAGGGGTGGGCAAAAAAGCGTGATACGGAAGGCATTGAAAGGAGGATAGTCATGAGCGAAGAAAACGCACCTAGCGAGAAGAAGGAAGGGGGGGGGGTGGAGGAAAGTCCCCCGGAAATTAACATTGCACAGCCAAACGAACATCGGAGGCCACAGAATTTAGGCCATACCAAGTCCTCAAGGAAAAAAACACCGCGAACGTGAAAGGCCAATACGGAGGCTTAGTTATCGACACTAATTCTGAACGGGGTCGGCGATGAGGAAGCAGGAGTAACGAAAGTCGAGAAAGTGCATGCCTGACAAGGCTGGATATACTTTCTCGTGTGTTTTCTGCTGGCTTGGTTCGCCGACAGGGGGAATCGTAAGGCACAACTGTACTTCCAAGAAAGGAAAAGAGAACTACCGAAGTGGCGGGCGCCATACACCCCCTAGACACATCGTAGTAATTGGGACATCTACAACGCGAAAATTGACATCTGGTCTTAGGTGAGAAACCGTTGAAGGTGCCCTGAAAAAATGGGTGTTCAAACGAGCCCAGCCAGTGAACGGATTATCATCTAAAAATCATAAGGCAAAAAACTTTTGACGTTCTCAGGAGTCGACTACTCCTGGGCAAGGGAAAAAGACAAGGCTTCACAACGGGGAAGGCGACGCCTGGAAAGACAGAGGCTTGCAAAAGTTGATTTATTGAGAAGAATTGGGGTCAAAAGAAAGGAGCCTGGGCAGACGGGATGCAAGTCGGGGGGGCACAGTGCCTTTCGAGCCCCAACGAAAATGGGGTCCTATGCAGAGGAGAGTCTATATTTTGCAAGGGTGCACTGAAACACCGAGCGAATTCAGCCATCTAATTTCGATGCGAGAAAAAAACGATAACATTGGATCGGGTAAGTAACTTCGCTTGGAAAGGAAGGGAGGCCTGGATCGTACATGAAACCGGGGAGACCCGAAACGCCAGCTTAAGGGAAAAAAGACTCCATGGCTAAGGCATGAACAAGCGAATAGCCTCGAAAAAAACAAAAAAGGAGTCTTAGGGAAAAAGAAGAGAAAAAGAATAGATCTTGGGGGGATTTAGACGGTAAGATGTGGGGAGCTTAACGAGGGGGGCTTTTGAGGGAAAAGAGCACACGACTACCAAAAAGGTTCCAGAGGAAAGGAGTGAATGATTGGAAAAAAAGTTTGCGCAATGGAAATGTTAAGGGTTGCTCGCAGAGGAAAATTATCTTAATGATCGGGGGATGCAAAAAAATGAGAGAAGGGAAAAAGCCTCGAGGAGGTTGGATCGAATTGTCAAAGCGGGGGCAAGACCTTCATCTACGGTATGGAAACATAGAAGGGGAGACCCTTCGGAAAAGAAGAAGATTTAAAATGCACGCATAAGGCCGACTGTGGGGGCCGCGCGGGTGGGTAATCCAAACGGTGTCGTGTACGTTCCGACTGTTCCTGCTAATGTCCGTCTGAAAGGATGAAGGGGGAAACTGTTATCTGGACTGAGAAAAAAGAATGAAGGGAGGGACGGTTCACCAAAGGGGGGTCAATCGGCACGGTGTCGCACTCCGAAGCAGGAGAGGTTAGAGGGGGGCAAGCTAGAGGAGAGATAAGAAGAGTCAAAATTCCATAAAGGCCTATTTTGGACTGCGTAACAAGGCCTCAGTAACGGAGAGATCGAAGCGGACAGTTCGGGCCGAAGTACGGGGCAAACACGCCCAACGCGTGGAAGGGCTCAGACCGCGGGGTGTTTGGGTTCTGATGAAGGCAAAAACAAAGCCTTGCTCAGGGGATCAGGGAAGCAGGAGAGGAGTTAGGAAACCGTCAGCCTGTCCAATAATGGAAGCCGTCCAAACAGAAAGGACCTTAGGGGGTTCGCACAGAATACCAAACGGTAGGGTGACGTTACCTGTGGCATCTGTTTTGTTGAAGGTGGGAAAAGTCCTACGATGTGTTCTGCCGACCTTGTCTGCCGTGGTCAAAAGGTTGAATGCAGCGGTTGAGGTAAACAAGGGGAAGGGCTCGTGAGGAAAAAAAGATGTCCGGGGGTAGAGGCCGAACAAGAAAGGGGGCTTCTGAGCGGCAGATCTACACGCAGGAAAGGGGCCAATTAGGAAGAGGGTTTTGTGACCGCGGTCGGAAAAAGCAAGTGAAACAAGGAGGTAAAAGGATGCTCTATAAACTCAGACCAGGGCTTCAATAAGGGTACCTCCTTCTTCTCACAAGCTCTTCGGTGCACCAAGCAAAGGCTAACTTTAAATGGGAGTCGTCAGTATTGAATGCCGAGTTGGGGGGGTCCGTTTTCCTGGCACCCCTCAATGTTAAACCGTTCATCCTGATGATAACATGCAACTTGTAGCGGAGAGGGACCCCTGGAAGCGAATCCTGGAAAAACAAAAAACGAATGGGAAAAAAAGGGAGGAGGCTCTGGTACCAGAACGAAAATTCACGACGTCGAAGGGGAAAGGGAACGGATTTCACGGGAAAAAAGACGTGCCGGTACCATCGTAGTTTGATCGTCACCGGGGGGAGGGGGGACGGGGTAGTACTTTAATTAGATTTCTGTCGTGGGATCCGAAAGGCCCGGAAATGGAGCATGTACGGCGTAAACGGAAGGGTTTACAGACTGGGAGAGGGAAGGGATAGGTGAATCCCTTGGAACAGTCACGGACCCGCCCGAAACACAGCACGTATGAGGAAAGCGCGATCAACAATTTGGGGCCAGTGGAGTGGCGTACCTGCGCTTGTCAGGGTAATGAAAATGCGCCGAGGTAGAAGGGTAAGTCAAAAGAAATCCTTGCGAAAAGTCCAAGAACTGAGGGAACGCCTGTAAGACAAAGGTAACATGAATGGTAGAAGAACGTAGAGGGGTATTTCCCAAAGTGCTCCTTCCAACGCAGAATGATGAAGGGAAAAAAAGCATGGGAAAGTGGGTCGGCGTACGCAAGAGTAGTCAGGGGCACCGTTCGCGTGGGAAAAAGGTGTAGAGTTTGGGGAACCACTTCGTCTAGTAATGAGTGTGAGCCAAAACAAGAGCGGGAACGAACTGGAGAAACACAGACCGCGAAAAACCATAATCGCAGCCAGTGACAGAAGCGACAAAAATACGGGGGACAAGAGAAAACATCAGGGGGTAGTGTAAGGGAAAGGAAAACGGGTTGTGCGTCTTTTGAAACGGAATAGCGGTGGTAAGTCCCACCGACGTGAATCAAGGTAGGACCGATGGAAGTGACAAAAAAAGTGTTGGGGGGATTCAGTAACGTTAGTGGAAGTAAGCAGATAAGAGGGACGGCCGTAGGCGGCAAGTTTGACAGTGGACATGCCGTTGGTGTCGGAAAAAAGTACGGAGCAACAAAAAGGGGGGGGTTTGGGCGCCACTGTGTATCAAGGGAAAGAATCAACAAAAGTTCGGAGAGGATGAGTCAAGCTAACTGACCCGTCACCAAGCGGGCTTCGGAAAAAAAGTCAAGTTAAATGGAGTAATTGGTGGCGGCACAGCAAAAAATAAGAAGGCACAGGTTTGGTCACAAGCTAGCATGAGGAGAGTGCCAAGGGGAAACATACAACGGGGAGGGGGAGCAGACTTGTCCAGCGGGTACACACCAAAAAAGGGGACTAAAAAGTTGCTACGTTTTGAGGGGCAGTGGGGGACTTCAAAGGGACTATCTGCAATGAGGTGACTACGCCTTTGTGATCAATAAGCGATGTCGACGAGGGGGTTTCCCTGGAATTAGGAACGAAAGCGGGAGGAAAACCCCACGGCCCGGAAGACGGAAATCGAAAAAAAGGGATCTGAAACGAGTACGGCAATGTGAACGTGCAAAACCTGTGACGGAACCGCCGAGCTGCACCCGGCGTAGCCATAAGGTTGAAGGGGGGGAGGTGTGGAGAGAGAAAAAACCTTCAAATCAGGGGGGGGCTTGCAAGAGGGAGAATTAGGTTGAAATCTTTCCAAACCCTTGGGGGACCCTTGATCCAAAAAAACCAGTGAGGTTATGCAAGGGGAACAACAGGGATCGACGTTTCTAAGTGTGAAGGGGAGTAAGACTGCCTTGTTTAGAGGTAGCTTACAAGAAAGGGAATTGCATAGGGGGAGGTAAGGACAAGCAACTGGGCGAGGAGGGTTCATGTAGACCTTGGGTCACGTAAAAAAAAGGACGGCTTCTAAATCGCCACTGTACGAAAGGCGGGGGGTGTTCTCCTCCGCAGTAGGGGACACTATACGCCTCCTTCGAGGGGCGAGAAAGGTAACGCTGATACGCCAGAAGAGGGGGAGTTGCGAGGAACCCTGGTTGGTGCATGTGGCTTAGTGTTGGGGAATGCATAAACGGTCACATGTTGGGATACACGAAGAAAATTTCGGGAGGGGGGGAAATTCGGGAGGGTGGCAAGTGATGTTTGTGTTATTTTCTAGGTAAAGGGCAGTTTTTCCAGCACAAAAGGAAAAAAATGGTTTGCCCGGCAAGGAAAGGGGGGAAGATCAGGTCCGGGATCCTTGTGGTTTGATCTCGGAGAAAAACAATTAAGAAAATAGAAGATGTAAAACAATCCCGAAGACGAGCATGTAGAACCTCAAGGGCAACAATGGGAAAAGGCTTTAAGTGACTGTATCTCCAAAAAAGTGCTTGAAAGAACAAAAAATCCCTTCACAACAACAGCACGAATTAAATACTGGAAAAAAGTCGAGGGGGAAGACCAATGGACACGTTGGGCCTCAACGACAAACAAACAACGAAAAAGGAAAAGAAAGTGTTCAACCATAAGGACTTAAAAAAGATTGGCGACGACGACGTTTCAAAAAACTGAAGAAAAAACGGAATAACCGAGGACTTGAATAACATCACACCGGCGGTCAGAAAAACGACACCTGCGCTCAACGTGACGGGGACAACGCGCTCTTACGAGGAAACGGCTACTGTTTGAAAAGAAGCGGAAATTTGAGGGAACTCACTGGGAGGAGCTACCAGACCTAAGGATCTACTAAAACGGGGGGGCGCCATCGCAGGAAACCGCTACTAAGGAACAGGTCAAGAAAGAAAATAGCAGCTGGGGCTGCGCCCTGGCAAGAAAAGACAGAGGTTGTCGAGTCAAGTCGGACGGAAAAGGGACGGGGAAAAGCAGAGGGCCCGATGAAAAGGAGTTAAGGGGTAAAGTCGCATGAGCAAGCCAACGCAAAAAAAAATACCCGGGAAAGAGGGTTGGCCTCCGTCAGTGCACTGGGGGGTCCTTCACTGAAGGAAAAGGGAGTACGCGTTGGTGCAGGAGCCGAGGTCGAGGGGAATGGACCTGTGAAAGGGAAGCTTAAGCCAGATTCCCCATCCAAAAAAAGCAGGAACGGGCCCCAAGAACCAAGAAAGGCGACAGCCGCAAGAAAGGGGGGGGGGGCATGAATCTAAGGAACGCATGAGCTGACCTTCTGAAAGGGGGAGACCAGCAAGACAACAGGACCTGGAAAAAATTTTTGGTAGAAAAGGAGTAAGGGGGGTCTATTTCGGAAGAAAAAACTGGTTGACAAGGGGACGCTCCAACCCCTCGATTGTGAAAAGGGGGGGGAAAACCATCCTCATGAAGGCACCCACACTTGAAGGAGAGAGACTAACTCCTTTTATGACTATCCATAAGAGGGGTAAGCAGCAACGGGGAAGAAAAGAATAGACGAAAACTAATTCAAATCCGTGGGACACAAAAGGAAAGAAACCATTACCGGTCGTTATCAAAAAAATGGCATGCAGCCTCTGAAAACTTGGAGGAAACTCCTTAGGAAACGCGGGAGAGGGTAAACCTTCCCAGACAAGAGAAAAATCCACATGTCCACCAGTCTGAAAACTGAGAAAAAACCCGACAGTCAGAAGCAACATGCGTACTTTCCCGATAGCAGTGCAAGAACCAACGGGGGTTAGACTGAAGAAAAAGAAAGATGACCGAAGGGTTCAGTATGCCGTACCCCAGGAAGATTTTTTGAGGACCGAGCTTTCCTTTTCTTGAATAAAGCCGTTACTGCGCAGTTTATCAGGATTGGATTTGGAAAAAGAAAACAGCTTAGGGAGGCGAGGCTGCAAAACAGCAAAGAAGAGACTAGTCCCAAGAACTAAATCGAAGAATAACGGTGGAAATGGCAGACTCGGGGAGCGGGGGGTGACCGACACTGCAAAAGGAAAGAAAATTCGGAAACTGCATCAGACTGCCTTCCAGGCGATAAAAAATCAAAGAAAGGGTCTACTTCTTCGTTTAGAAGAAAGGAAGACTTCAGGTTTCCAGAGGAAATGCGGAAAAAGAGAGGGTGTCAACGAGACGCGGGGGGGGGAAAGGAGTTCCGGCTCCAAGAGTACATCTTCTATTATTCAGAGGTCAGGCGATACACCAGATCACTGGGCAGGAAAAAATGAAATCCCGGAGGAAACGGGATCGCAGAGGGCGACTGGTTGGGCGCGGCGGCGGGCCCGCTTGGAGTAAGAGAGAAAAGCGGAAAAACGCCTCCAGAGGGGTGGAGAAAAACAGGAAACCACGACGTACAGAAGTGTCGAAACTGCTGCAGGAGTGGCGTATTTGGTAAGGAGAGGTTCCGAACCGAAAAACTGAAAAAATTTCAAAAACTACACCGGCAACACCCGTCCTGGAGAAGAAGGATTGGTACCGCCGGAGACACAACTCTCTGTGAAGAAGTGAATTACTTTTCCTTGCACGGGGAAAAAAAGATGGGATCCAGAAAGGGGGGGAAGATGAAGGATAAGAGGAGAGCCCGACTCGGCGTAAAGGGCGCTGACAGTTTAATGGGAAAGGGGGGAAAATGGGCCAGGACCTTTCTACATGGCGGGATTACCTTCTCCGCCGGACATGAGAGAAAGGTAACGGGGGAAGGAAAAAAGGAGGGGGGATGGGACAGAACCGGCAAATGTTGGATAGGGGTATCCTCCATCCAGAAATGTAGGGAGATTTGGGAAAGGCAGGGGCTAAAAAAAAGCCGATGAAGCCGACGAGGGGACATTTTCAACTGCGGGACTTAAGGAGGGAGACCCTACTTTTCCTCTCTCCGCTGTTCAGTCTGAAAAAGAGGGGCAAAATAGGACAGAATGTTGGCCCAAGATTTCCAGAGGGGAAAAAGCGGGACCCACGCACCAAAGAGCGATTCCCGACAAGAAGGTGGGGAGGAAGAATAAAGGAACGGAAGGAAAATCCAAAAAATGAAGAAAAAGGAAAGGCGGCACCAAGGGAAAAAAAAAGAGGGGTGACATACAAAGAGTACATGGAGGAAAGAAGCAACGTCAACAAGGGGAAAAGCTGCCCTCCCTCAGAGGCTGTATTATTCCTAGGAGACAGGTGTTTTTTCCGGCTGAAGGGGACAAGCAGGAAGGGAACCGATCAAAGAGGATCACCGGGACAGGAGAAAGGGGAGGGGATAAATTGGTCGTGGAGGCCTTCTACTCAACACAAGGGGTAACTCGCCGACACTAATAGTTGGGAGTAGGTAGAGGAAAACCTGGAACGAAAGAAAAGTGAGCAAGGGGAATCTCGAACCTCAATGGCGGTGGAGGGGGCTTCCATACAAAGAGGAAATGGGGGGGTGCAATAACGACGAAGAACTGGGATAGGAAAAAAGGTAAGAGGGAAAAACGGGCTTCGGATGGGAGTACACAGTTGCAGGGGGGGGGAATCCAGGGCTAAACAAGGGGGAAAGTATAAAAGAAAGGGGAGTCTAAAAAGAGCATCCGTTCACCCTACCTCTTGGAAAAGAAAAATACTGTAGGAAGGAGCATCACCCTTACCTGGAAAATAACACACACGTTTGAGACACCCCCGTCGAGAACAGTAACCAAACAGCGGGACGGTCGAGGGAAAAGGAGAAGAATGCGGAGGGAGAAGAAAGGAGAGAACATGAGCATGTTTGAAGAGTGACCGCCTGGAAAAGGGAAAAGGAGGGTAACCTAGACAAGGGCTCTTTCGGACCACCAAGACTATATTCTGGGGGAACGAATGCGAACTTATCATCTTAGTTTTGGGCGAGAATTAACCACAGAGAAGGAAGAGAGGGAGACTCAGCATTAGATAAACAAAGAGCCCATACAGGGAGCCGGGGATTTGGGAGGAGGGGTTAAAAAAAGCTTCTGGGGAACACTGTCTCGGGAAGAGAGGGAAGGGGGCAAAAACCGCTCCCCTCGAAGCGCTAAACCGCGAAAAAAGAGGAATAAAGGCTCTGGACGAAAGGAAAAGCGACTACTCTCAAAGAGGTGCGGAAATGGGGGAAAGAGAGAGATTCAGTCTGTTGGCCGAGGGGTAGAAAGGGGAGGAGGGACTCGCTCGGGTGAAGGGAGGACTGGGCAGGGGGGAGCTTTTACTATCTAAGCCAAGAAGAAGACGACAACTTTTCACCAAGAAAGAAGGAGGACTCAGGCACAATGAGGGACGAATTTCTGGTTCTGCATCGCAATGAGCGGAGTACATATAGCTCAGAGGGGGGAAGGAAAATCCAATAGCTGCTAATAATTAGGACCACCAGCCTCTGTCGTGGGAGAGAACGCCATCCCCTTTGTCCCTCGGAAGAGTGCAGAGCCGCCCGGTGGGCTGGGGAACTGAGGAAAACCGTCTCGCCATCATAAGCCTTTCCCCTGTGCAGGAAGGTGTCCTAGGGAGCAAGGTGGTGTAGCCAACTTTGTTGTACGGGAAAGAGGAAAAGTTTGAGAACTTTTAAAATCGCAACGTCGTCTGAAACAGGGACAACAAGGGAGCGTTTGATGGAAATGTGATCTTTAACAACCGGGGGAATTTCACGGTCGTCACGGGGCAACTTGGCATCAACGACAAAAAAAAGGGGGGGGGGAACCAGGTGAAATTGCGTGTCAAGCGTTGTGAGGGAAGAGGAATTCCCTTGACGAGGGGGGGGGCGTCTCACGTGGCAAGGGAAAGCCTACGTGTAGTCATTTCAGACGAAGACAGGTCATAGAAAAGAATAGGGGAGGGCGAAGTCGGTGTGGAGGAGGAAGTCAAGCAAAGAACAAAAGAGAAAATAGAGAAAAAGGATAATTCAGAAAGGGGAGAACGAAGTGGAAGACAGGCGGGCCAAATTATACGTGGAAAAAAAAAAGGTAACCGTTGGAGGCGTAATAAACCCGTCCTAGGTTGAGGGGACTTAAAGGGGGTCGGGGAAGGTTGGTACGGGAAGGTGGGGAAGACATTTGGGGGGGGATGCCGAACTTTGTCTTTCCGTTCAAGATGGAAGAGGGTTCAAGCGGTGGGGGGGAAGACTTTTGTTTGCAGAGGGAAAACCAGATTGTTCCGGGGTAGCGCTAGGTGGAGTGAGGAAAGACTCCTGGAATCAGACTGTGAAAAGGAGAAATGGGAAACATGCAGGGGATAGAGGGGTTGACACCGAGGTTCCGGGAGCCCGAGAGACTAACTCTTATCTAGGGAAAGAAAGAGTGACTCTGGAGGCCCGAGACTCACTTATGAAGGAGGGGGGCTTCATCTGCTAAGTGGCAATAACAGGGGGAGGAATCAAATCTCAACGGGGAACTGGTGGGATTTAAGAAAAGAGACACTGGTGTTCAGGAACATTTTTGAAACGGAGGTAGTATCGGGAGGGGAACCATTTCCTTTTAGCGGAGAAGGGAAGAAAAAAGGAACCTGGTAAAGAAATAATGGACCAGGGAAGGCTCATGATAGCATTGAAGAATGCTGGGGTGCAAAGAGGAGCTTCCCCTTCAATGTGGAGGATTCGAAGATGGAAGGGTGTCGTGACGTGCAACGATTGACGGCATGACAGAGGCGTGGCCTTTAGAAGGGGTGACCAAGGAAGGGAAGGGCAACCGTGGTCGTGTTTGTCATGGGGGGAGGAGTTAGTTGACTGTTGGCCGGGGAGGGAAGATCGGACCCAGGAACGAACTCGGGGAACACCGAGAAGGAAAGTAGGTGGTGGAGATACAACGGGAATCGTTGAAGAGGAAGAATCCTGGAGGAGGACTCATATGGACCCGCTCGAGCAAAAAGGGAAAGTAGGCCTAAGCGTAAAAGAAGGAAGAGAAGGTGGAAAGGAAATGGTGGGGGCTGGAAAGACCAGTGCGAGGGATGAGAGAAGAGCTTTCTAGATTTACTCCTTATCCTTCCAAGCCAGCCTGGAGAGCGTTTAGCTTGATACCAGCTGGAGAGCAGTGTAGAGATGGGAAAAAGGGGAATCGCATGAGGTGAAAAGGTAAGAGATGTGGGGTTTTTCGAGCTCAGAAAAATGGGGAGGGTCTGATGCAGGGGGCCCATTGCAGAGGTGTCATTTTTCGCACACATTTTGAGAAGGGAAAAAGGGATCTCGAAATTTGTTTAAAAGGAGTGGGAACCCCTTCGGTGCGAGGGCTTTTTATTACTAGAAGAAGCCTCTTTGTGGAAAAAAAAAACGGAAAGAAGGAAGAAAGAGAAACCGAGGGGTGCAGAACAAGACCATGCGATGGTAAAGAAAGGAAAAAGAGAATCGTGTTACGAAGGGAACCCTCAGGGGCAGGGGGGGGATCGGATAACCAAGTTGTGGGTCGGGATTGAAAGAAGAGCGGGAACACGTGGGTCTGACTCAGGTGGGGGGGAGAAAAGAAACTATTGAAAGGGGGGGGGATTTTAAAACGGGGAGTGGAAGTTGGGCAGAAGAGACGGGCGTGCAAGCAGGAGGGCACAGGGCGTCAGTGCTGCACCCTTGGAGGGGGGATCGTAGGGAGGGACCCAAGGGGGGGGGTTTGCGGGCCTTTGTTATCGGAAAAAATGTAATAACTCAAGGGGGGAGGCCTGAGAAGCGTTAAGGTTGCAAACAAGGGAAGAGAGAGTAGGCATCCCTTGATGTGAGTAGCATCTATCAATGGAAGGAAAATGTCTGGTATGGGGGCATAAAAGAAAATAGCTGAATTAAGGGGAGGTCACTGTCACAAGCGGATATGTTGGGGAGCTAAAGAAAATTTTACAAGAAAAAAGGGAGATTCTCCAAAGAGACTGGGAAAGAGGGTCTAACCCATTTGCTAAGGGAGAAAGTTTTTGCAGGGGACGGGGGGCTAATTGAGAGTAGGCAGTCACAAATGGGTCTGCGCGGTTGATAAAAGAAAGGGTCTGACGTCAAGGGGGGGGTTTTCCTGGGGGAATTGCTTCTCACTCTTAGGTGGAGGAATGTGGAGGAAAGAAGGGGACATCTTACCAGATAGGATTCAAGGTCCATAAGGAAATCCCCTTGCCAAGACGGGGTCGAGTAAGAATTTTCGCAGTAGATTTACTGTGAGTAAAAGGAAGAGACATCAGAGGCAAGTAAGGTTCCGTGTTCAAGGGGTTACGGGGAGCGCGAAGCAAAAATGGCAAGCGGCGGGGAAACCTCTGCGAGCGGAAAGCGGTTCAACCAGCCAGGACCTAACGCCGATCAAAACTAGGGTTGAGGGCAATGTGCGCACCGGCCAGCTCGCTGAGCTGGAGAGGTGCAGCCTTTAGGGGACGGCTCGGACTGGATGGAGAGGTTCCATTAGGGCACGTTGGGAAAGTTCCAGCAACTGTGCCGTTGGGAGGGAAACATAAACCTGTGGGATCAAGATGCTTTCGTGGTATCGCCACGTGGAGGAGATTTAGGGGAGGGGTGGGAGGCAATTTCGAAAGGTGATTGACATATTAAAAGGGAAGAGGTTTATGCTTGTCGAGAAAAAATGGAACTTAGTAGTAACGCCGCAGAGGGGAGGTGATGATAGAGTGGGATGCCTGACTGAGGGGTGACCTTGTGAGGGGGGACTAATTCCAGGGGTAGACAAAGGGAACAAGAAGTTAAGGAAAGTATTTGAATTCGTTTTTCGGGATTTTGGCAGGGGAGAAAATAGAAAGTTATTGGGGGGTAAATGAAAGAAACATTACTATAAAAAGCGGGTAACAAAATGTGTGACGGATCACACGACCAATCTATCAGGGCCGGGAATACCTGTGGGGGATATACAAACAAAAAACAGGAGGTATTATTCTAGATCAAAACCAAGGATCCGCCCCAGAGGCATTAGACACCTCTACCAGCAACCATTTACCAGCGTGGCGGGCAGTAGGGTCGGTACACTCCCGTTAAACAAACGGAATCACTTATGCACGAAGTTTTCCCTTTCGCAAAGGACAGCTCACAATGCCCGGCAACAGAACGACAGGAACTCATCCTCCACCGTGACGGATGTTGACAAACTGTCTCCTTTGGATGCTTAACAGACCAACGCCACCCCTACACAACGGGGGGACCCAGGCCGCTCAGTCTGCAAAGCCCTTAGTTTCTGAAGGAAAAAAAAAAGACCTTTCCCTGGGGAGAGCAACCTCTAAGAACCTCGGGGGAGGAAGTAGTCAACAAGAAAAGAGGGAAAACACAAAGAATGGGGGTTAAAAAAAAGAAAACTGGAGAGGAAAAAGACCTTTATCGGGTAATCTTATCCAAGGGAGACTTGTTTGAAAAAGAGCAATTGGATGGAAACAGGAAAAATGCACTCCATCGGGAAAGAACCGGGTCGGCAGAGGGCTGTAGGCTAAAGAAAGCCAAGGGAGCCCAGTCAGAGACATAAGGTGGCGTTTGCTACATTGAACAAAGCCAACTGGTTAGGGCGGAGTGGAGTCCAACGGGGGGGGGGAAATCTTAAGAGAGTGCAAAGTTACCCGCTTTTAAGGAGCTATGAGCCTCCCCTCAAAAAGAAAAAGGCAACGTGGCATTCCGAAGAGGGGGAGCTCGCGGTAAGGAAAGGATCTCGAACGGAGTAAGAAATGGGGGAGGAAAAGTTTAGAGTAAAAAGTAGATCCCCAGGGAAAAGGGGTCTTCCATCTTCAGCAATTCCTAAACATATTATGGAGAAGATGAAACAAGGAAACAACACAGAACATAAGGTAAGGTAAACAACATCTGAAAAACTGCAATATCTTTGAGTGGTAAAACGAAAAGAAAAAAAGGTAGACAATCAGAAAATGGTGTTTGGGTCGTCTGTTACAATAGGAGGGTAGAGTAATTATTTTTCTTGAAAAAGGTGGTATCTCCTATTGTGAACAAAAATTTTTCCCTCCTTACGCACGAAGATGGAGCAGGAAAACTTCAAGAAACGCATACTTAGCGAGAGACGAAGCCCGCGTGTAGAAGAGAAGACTGCTAAACGTCTCGAACGAAAAAGGGAGTGATTCACAGCGTGGAAGATACCACTTGACATAAATGACCTACCGGATTGAGCAAACGCCAAGGGCATCCCTGCGCCCCAAAAAAACCGACTAGGGAAGGAAGCCGGGCACTGCCACTGGCAAACAAAGGCCATTGCAAACACCACGAGACTAGCAAAGGGTGACCAACACAACCAAACCACAAAAAACGCATCGCATGATAGGACTGTTCTCCCCACCAAAGAGGGAAGAGAAGGATTTAAAGCTATTAAAGGGGAAAAAGAAATACCAAGGTGTTTATGAGACTATAATAAACTTTAAAATGAGGGTCCTTTCAAATCCCAGGTGAAAGAGTGTGACTTCGGAGAATGGGAAGGTCTCGGGAGGGAGAGGGAGAAAGGATTGTCTTTTAATAAAAAAAGAGGTTCTGAAGGAGGAAAAAAAATAATAAGTATAAGAATTGGGGTAAAAATAATACAAACGTAAGTAAGAGAAACGGCCCTAACCTCGAGGGGTCGAAAATGGACAACCATAAACAACTGAAAAAACGGAGAGGATGACGTAATTTGCGGCAGAAAACAAAAGAGACGGCCTGACCTGGAAAAAGAATTCCCTCACCTTGGGGGTCATCATAAGGAGAGAGAAGAGCTTCAAGGAGAAAAAGAGATCATATGCGTGGACGGCGAAGAAAGACGAAGGAGGAAGGTCGACGGAGAAAGACACGAAAGGGGGGGGGGGGGGGGAGGGGGGGGGGGGGGTGGGGTGGGGGGGGGGGGGGTGGGGGGGGGTGGGGGGGGGGGGGGGGGGGGGGGGGGGGGGGGGGGGTGGGGGGGGGGAGGGGGGGGGGGGGTGTGGGGGGGGGGGGGGGGGGGGGGGGGGGGGGGGGTGGGGGGGGGTTTGGAGGGGGTGGGGGGAGTGGGACAACACTCCGGATACACCGGGCGACACAGAAGAAAAGGAAGGGCAGGGGGTCAGGGAGACACCGTACATACGAACAGCCTGGAAAGGAACACAACCAAACCCGGGTATGCAACGGAGATACGCATAAGATCGGTATGGGTGAGAGGAGGCTGGCCTTGAGAGTAAGCTCCAGGCCACAACTTGAAATCTCATACAAAGCGTTACACCCACAAGAAGGCACCGACAGAATATACACTGCGTCAGCGTTTCGATTGTCCGGATCGGCCTCACCTGACCTGCCAACTATAAGTAACAGACTAAGGAACACAAAAAAAGGTTCCGGATAAAAATAAAGGGCAACCCACGGCAGCACTCCACAAGGGAAGAAGTCCTTCGGAAGAAAAAAAGAAAGATTCTACATTCCAGAAAGGGGGGTCATGCGGGCTACCACCGTCGGCAAGATCATAAAATTAGTGTAGGACCCAATGACCTTCGGAAAGGGCTTTTGACTTAGCCAGCCCAATAAAAAATAAGAATACCTCCGGTTCAACAAAGTTTGCGGAAAAGGACAAACAACTGTTGGGTACGGTGCCCAGGCCGACCAATCAAAGGGGGGGGTTATCTGATAGAGTGGCAGGATACGGAGGAATGCCGACAAGGAAGTTAATGAGGGGAAGGTTAAATACAAGGAGTTTATCAGAGCTATCAGAAGGGTTCAACAGAGGGGGAAAAAAAGCGGTCCATGAATGAAATTTCAGATGCAAAGTGAAAGGAGTAGAGAAGGGAGCTAACCCTCAACCGAGACGCATGACCACGGAAAAACAGAACTGGTTGTATTCAATGCACTAAGGGAAAAGGAATGTCCCCTCCACAACTCTAAGAACATAATAAGCGGAAACCCACAGGAAGACCCAAAAAATAAAGTAAAAAAAGGGCACGAGAAGGGACACTCCTCACGAAAAACTTTGTTCAAGGAAATTCGTAGCTACGAAAGATAGGCTTCCCTTGGTTTTAACAGGATGGGAAATTACATTGCCGAAGTTAACCTAAAAGATTCCAAGATAGTCCGTTCATGACCAAGGAAAAATGAGGTATCCACTATCCTTGGTAGGAGGGAAGGACTATAAGCTCTTGGGGGGAAGATAGGGTAGAAGGCAAACGTGTAATTCGGAAAGATGAAGAGATGAAATGAATTGGACCGTGCGGTTCGTGCGGTAGAGCCAAAAAGAGGGCCAGGATTGGAAGGTGGGGGGGGGGGGGGGACTATATCTCACCCCCAAGGGACCAAGGTCTCCAGGGCGGAGGATGCGGAAAAAGGTGGAAGGGGCGCCCTACCCTGTGGGAAACGACAATAAAATGGAGATCGGATACCTATCAGGAAGGGTTAAAAGACTTTCAGAAGAGGGGCTAATGGTAAACTCAGAAGAACAAGTAAAAGAAGTCCGAAACAAAGGTTGGAGAAAAAAAAAACCTCGCGGTACACCATCGGAATGACTGATGGAAAAAAAGGGGGAGGGATTATGAGGAGATGAAAAGGTTTCATAAAAGAAAGAAAAAGGTCTTCGATTGACTAGGGAAAAAGGTGCGGAGGTCTAGAAAAAGAAAGAAGGGAGGGGGGGACTAATAGAACGTTGCAAAAAAACAAAAAAAGAAAAGATAGTTTTGTGAATGGGAAAAGAGGCGAATTCTAAGGATACCGAAGAGAAGGGAAGTCTAGAAAACTCGCCCAAGAAAGTGGAAAAACAAAAACTTGAAAAGATCATAAGAGGGAGAGGGGGGGGGAAACTGTCTAGTCGGAGTGAGGGAGGAAGGGAACTCAAAAATCCCCGAGAAAGGAAGAAACCTAGAAACCAAAATGGAGTGAATACCAAGGGGAAAAAAGGAGGAGACTAAAAACAAAGGGGAAGAAAAAGATTAAGGTGGAAAATGCTGGAGAGAAATTTCTTTTCGTGGAAAGGGGGAGAGCTGAGAGGGGAGAGTTTGGACTGGACAACGACAAGAAAAGAAACTAACTCCACATGGTTAAACCAAAAGACTGAGGAGGAAAGCGAAAACGAGGGACCATTCGAGGGGGAGGAGGTGTGGAAGAGATCTAATACTTAATGAGGAAAGAGAAGGGCGAACTCTTTAGGAAAAGAAAAAAACGAATATAAGGCCTCATGAGAAAAAGATATCGGAGGGGGGGCTAGAAAGCTCCAATTGTGTAGACTGGTCAAATACTTTAAGAGCCCATCCAGGGGCATTGGGAAAGGCTCCCGAGGCCTTCGAAGAACATATCAACTCTGGGAAGAAAGAAAGTTCCCTTGGGGGTAAGGGAGAAGAACGGGTTGGGGAAACGTGGTCGTGTAAATTCCTTGACGAGGGAAAGGGGACCATGAAGCAAGGAGAGAAAACTGCTTTTAACAACGGAAGATATGGTTAGATGAGAATACCGTGAAAAGGGATCCTTGTAAAAAGAGGGCTGATTTCCCTTCTTGTAAGAAATAAGAAAGCCTGTGGAGTGAAAATTGGGTATGTTACATCTTTGGGTTGGAGATATAGGAAAGTAAAAGTAAAGGAATATTGCTTAAAAGAAAGAAAACAGGTACTTGAGAGAATGATGAAGCTCTCTACTTGGGGCAGAGGAACAGTTTGCCGAACACGATCCAAACAGCGTTCGGAGAGAAAGGTTTTAGAGCAAGAAAGAAAAAAAAAAGAGAAAGGAGAAGAATTCGCAGGGGCAGGACAACGGGATGTCAGTTTACGGCATACCTGGTGAACGCCGAGGAAAGAAAGTTCATCAGACAAACCAAAGGGAAGGACTTAGTGTGCACTAGACGAATCAGGCGTTCCGAAGAGGGTTACGTTTTTTGAGTTTTGAAGGTGGAAGTAGGAGAGTGCTTCCGACCTGTTCTTGGACGTGTGGCAGCGGTGGACTGCAAAAGCGGTTTTGTTTAGGGGAAGGGAATGTACTTTCTTGAGTAATACAACCATTTTGGGTGAGGGGGAAGGCTCTCTCCAAAGGAAAAAAGAAAGCAGAAAAGGGAAATGCGATGGTCAAAAAGGAAGGAAGGAAATTTTTACACCGAGGTTGTCGGCAGAAGAACCAAAAAAGCGAGATCTGAACAAGCCGGGGAAAAGCAGAAGATGCAGAAGACCGGAGGAGGGAGTCCCGGCAGCAACGCGAGAAACGCCACTTCTAATTCTTTCTGGAGAGGGGAAAGAAAGAGAAAAGAAAACAGAACAACATTTTTGAGGTTTAAGGGCAATCAATTTGGGGGGGGAACCTCGCGGAGTCCGTACTTTGCTATCCAGGGACCTTGAGCGTCAGGTTGTAGCACACCGGAATGACGGAACCAGGGGGGGAAAAGGAAAGAATGCTAATGCAAACGGGACGACGCGAGTGTAGGGAATGTAAGGTCAGAGCGGCCGGCACTTGTGGGGCTCGGAGAAGGCCTGGTTGGTCGGAACGGCACCAGAAGGAAAGGTTCCCTCTTGGTCTAAGGAGGGTTTACCAGGAGGGAAAGAGAAATAACCCCGGGGTATGGGTGTTTTGTATGAGGGGGTGAAGGAAAGGTGGGACGGGGGAAGGCCGACGAAACATTCAGAACGCGAGCATGTGTCGGAAATGGATGGGGGAGAGGGGGAGAAAATCGGGAGCGGGGGGGAAATAAAGTTACTGATCTTGGGGGGAAAGAATCAGAAAAAACGGAGTCAATGAAGAGAAAACAGTAAACGTAGCAGCTTGAAGAACCTTAAGGGGGTAGGGGTTGTAGATGAAGGAAAGTAGAGGGAGGGCCCCGACGAACTGGGACCTTCGGCCGTATCCTTTGAGAAGTAAAAGGAAATACTGGCAGAGACGGGTGACGATTGCATAGGGATCGTAAGGGAGATGTAAAAAGGGGAAAGATAAGGAAGTAGAAACGTGAAGAAGTAGATTTGTTATTGCTGACCTCCATGACGGCAGCCTGCCTGAAGTTTGCCGCTGTGGTGCGAGGGGGGGAGGTTGCGGCGGCAACAAGCAGTGAGCATGCAAATTTTCAACTGTGGGAAGCTTGGGGGAAAAAACTTCTAGGGAAGGAGTTGGGAAGACTCAGCGGGGGGTTATGTGAAACGATTGAAACAGAAAAGGATGCAGCCCAATGAAACAGAGCTCACTAAAAGCTAAGAAGGGGGGGGGGAAGGAAAGCACATCAAGGGGCAAGGAGTGAGGAGGGGATCTACCCTTGTAGCAGGCCAGGTCCTGAAGGGAAAACGGACGGAAGGCGGCGCTTCTCAGGTGGGTAAAGAAAGAATGAACAGGGGATTTGTTAAAAAGTGGGAAGTTTCAGTGCACAGATGCCAAAGGATTCCTAACGTGGTTCTCAGTTGTGGGGGGGCGCTTAATGCCAGGGAGTTTTGTCGGACCGCAAGGTGATTGAAAAGTGTTTGAGGACATTTTTGATCGCTTCCACCCGCCCTTGGAGTTCGTACTGTACGTATCGTGGATTCGAACTCTGGAGAGCGAGCTGGGACATCCAAAACAGGAGGATGTAGGAGAATCAGGAATCAAAGTCATGAGGGAGGTTTACGTTCACAGCAAATATTCGATACGGGACAAAGAACTTTTTAGTGTGAGGGGGGGGACCCCGGTTCAACAGAAACATAATTTCTCCCAGCGCGGGACAGCGTAGACCAAAAAACAAAAGGGGGGGGGGTCTTATTCATGGCGAACGTTTTGGGGCTGTTCAGGCGCAAGGGGAAGAAGACTGCCTGCAGGGCGGCTCGGGTGGAGCAAAGAACTGCTGCGGAGTTAGCATATCCTTGGGGAAAGCCCCGCAGCGGAGGTGGGAGGAAGTGCGGGAAGATGCGACCGCTTCCGGAATATCTACACGTGCTCGAAGAACGCCGGTAGCCAACCACGCTTGTAACCATGTTGTGGAAGGAGGCTTCCTGTACGGGAAAAAACACCGCGAGCGGCCCCTTCAGGCACTATTTGAAGGGTTGGGGTGGTGTGGAGGCTAGCGGACGACTAACGGCAGGCGGGGGAAAAACGGACAAGAGGCGCGTGTAAATGGTCCACACCCTTTCAGAGGTACCGGAAAAAGCCCGGGACACAGTGGGAGTGACATCCAGAAGAATTAGACTAGAAATGGGCAGAAACTGTATGGGGGGGAAAGGAAGGGAGTGCGAATCGCGGAGGAGGGTTCGAGCTGTGAAGAAAAGGGGAAGGGGCAGCAAAGGTTCCCGATGTTCAACAAGGGAGACAGGTTTCGTAACATCCAGGAGAGGGGGAAATGAGGAAACTTTGAGAGCAAGAGGCGGGTTGGGTAGGACACACCAGGGTGCGTGGGGTATGCCACGTGAGGCTTTGGAAGGAAAAAAATTGAAAGTTTAGGAAGGGGGGCCCAGAGAGTAAGGGGTCCGGATACTGGAATGGGCACACTGAGTTGGGACCGTTTCGTACTGGGACAAGAAACGTCCTTTTCCCGACCTTCTACCGTAGTGAGGAATTTGCCGGGATGTGGGGGTCTTGTTGCAACGGCACGGCGGTGGGGGCCGAAAAGGAAACGTGAAGCAAATTTTCAAAGGGGGGATTCGTAGCGGGTTCCAGAAATTCTCCGGGCCGTGGTATCCTGGTGGGAAG
>Ga0179593_1397457_pt1 | contig 26640 bp, 27 predicted proteins | sample CZODoug2_1_08_16_FD_185931 | JGI IMG/M metagenome (GOLD analysis project Ga0179593, IMG submission 185931) | Vadose zone soil fungal communities from Angelo Coast Range Reserve, California, USA - CZODoug2_1_08_16fungal (PacBio error correction) | ecosystem: Environmental > Terrestrial > Soil >...
CCTATGGATTTGTCCAGAGGGGAAGGAAACGAGGGGGTGAAGGGGGCATTTCATTGATGAAGGGCGGAAAAAGATACGGAACCGGTTTTGATAATGGCTACGGAAGAGGAGGAAGGCTAAAACCATAGGTGTGAACGGGGAGAAGCCCCGACCGAACTAACCAGATAATTTTAACAATACCAAAAGGGTGGGATGGATTTCATTGCCGGAAATAGAGGCATGACTTGAAAAAAAAGAGAAAGACCGCAACTGAGGGGTGACCGATAGGAGTAATATGGTTACAGTACTTGGAAGAAGCTTAGGGGGGCAATTCACCACTTCCTCATTAATTATGAAAAAAAGGGGAGGGAACCTCTGTCACGCAGAAATCAATAGTCATGAGCAGCTAGCTATACAAATACCCGTAATCCATAGGAAAATAAGATTTCAATGAAGGAACAGAAAAAACACAGGACTTTGGTAAATTTCGAGACGCGAGGGGAGCACTTTCCAATATGCCGAGGGATACCAGTTGCTTGGTTGGGAGTTTGGGGGCCTGAGTAGAAACTGGAAAAAAAAAAGCTTCAGGAAAATCTTGAAAAAAGAAAGGGTCCGAATCAAGAAAAAAGGACACGGCCTGGAAAATTTTGTGGGCAGGGGGACGCGAGGTTTCGAAGGTTAGGGCCAGGAAAGGAATTAATGCCAATGAAAGGAAGGGGGAACGGGGGGTGGGCACTCCTGGAAATTCTTGAAGCGGCCTGATGTTAAAACTCTTGAAATTGTGTGACGGAAGAAACTATATCAAGGTTGGAGAACCAAGGAGTTTGTACTCCGCAAATTTCGCCACGGGGGGCAGGACAGACACCTGGTATATCAGGGCTGCGATACGCCTGATTAGCCAACATTTAGAGAGTTGAAGGAGATTTATGACATCTGTCTAAATATACAGGATCTGGGGAAGAGCCTGGGGGATCGATCTATAGGGGAACGCTGTAATAAGACCCAGTACTAATGATAGGAATAAACAAAAACACCCAAAACAAACAAACCCCAACAACAAAAAAAAAAAAAAAGGGGAAATGAAGTCTTCGCACGGTCGAAAGAGTCTTTGAAAATGCGATGGCCGGTAAAAACGGGCAATTCTCGGACAATGGCTCGCTCCGGTAGGGTCCAGAGAAAAAGAAGAGGATTGGCTGATGGGGTAGCCATTCCAATCGCAGCTTACATGCATTGTTTGGCAACGAAAAACATAGACGCACCAAGATGAGCGGGGGGGGAACGGGGTGCCTTCGTCAAGAAAACAAGACGGAGCGCGGCAGGAAGAATCCCTCTAAAGCCAACAATTGTCCGAGCTGAATAAGCTTGAATCTACGCAAAGACAGCAACTGCATCCAGGGGAATATAGGGTAAAAAAAAACCTCTATAATTAAAGGAGGTCGCTCATCGAAATACTTATGAGATCGAGATGTTCAGGCGCAAGGAGCGGCTGTCGCCGCGAGAAAACCGAAAAGATCTGGGTCGCCGGAAATCGGAAAGCAAAGGCGAACATCGTCCGGAGGAAGAGCAAACGGCTTCAGAGACAAAGGGAGCAGCCTCGGGGGGAAAAAAGCCCTTTTCGTTCTCACATTATGAGAAACCCATATCGGAAGCAAAACCGAGAAAAACAAGCCAAGGAGAAACGAAAAAAATAACTGGCCAGCCTACACTCCGGGGTCTCTGACTAAGACGGAGACTTCCTTCATCATTCTATCAATGGGGGGGAAAAAAGACTACCATTCGAAGGGAATTTCCATAGAATGCGCAAAAAAAAAGAACACATGTCCGCTCTGCGGACGGCCGCCTAAGAGCGGAAGGGATCTTTCACCAGGGACGTCACGTTGGGCCATCACGATGGAAACTCGCGAAGGAAGGAAAAATGCTGGGTCCAAACTCCAGAGAGGGGAAGACGCTGCTGAAGGTGTTCTGTGGGGGGGAAAGATCTCCTGCCCATAGGAATGAGGAGCTCAAATACGTAAATATTGCCCACTGCGGTCGGGGACAGGGCGTTTTCATTTGGACAAAGAAGAAAAAATTCACGACTTCACCAGCAAAGATAAAATGAAAACTCATCGGGGGCAAAGGCATGATTACGCACACTCGGGGCATGGAAGGGACCGGCCCTAGAGTTTTAACATAGGCACCAAACCTATTCCTCTTTAGAAAACCGGGAGGAAGGAAATGACGCCTTACGCTTCCTGAAATCTGGGGCGAGTTTAGAACATGATGTCCTCGAAAAATAGGTCATTTAGGCGTTAAATTTCGGTGGCGATCTTTAAAAAAAAAAAAAAGACCAGAGGGGAAAAGTCCCTTACCACTGACTTAGGCTATCGAGAAAGTGCCGCCATCGGAACGAACCATCAAGGCGTCTGTTCGAAAACATAGATTGCGGTTGAGAAAAGATGCGCGCCTGTAAAGTGTCCTAGGGGAAAACATCCTGAAATATAGACCCGTCTGCTTATCTCTTCCGTTTGCGTCAACCCATGTTACTATTATCGAAGGGGGCTGGGGAAGACAACCAAGCGGCCGAAGAGCTTCCTCAGAAGAAAAAAAAGAAAGAAGACCGTTAAGATCTAAAGAGCCTGATTGGACGCAGAAAATTAGACCGAGGCAAATCAATCAAAAGGGGGGGGGTTAGAAGTCAGCTGACGCGTCGACCCAGAAATTCGCGCGGGAAAAAAAAAAGATCGAACATGCGGGCGGAGCTGTCTTTGCTGCATCCTAGAGGGGAGAAAAAACTCGCCGCAAGGCAGGGAAGTAGGTGGCACAGGGGCGTGGAAACCGAAAATTGCCGGGTCAACACGCCTCGGTTTTGTGATAGGGCTGCTCAACTTCCTGTTGAAAAAAAGGGGGAGAAAAGTGGAAGGGCATCGGCTCCTAAAAAGCTCAAAAAAAAAAAAACAACGGATGAGTTGGTCAATTACAAGGAGTAGGAGACTAAGGCACAAAAAACCTTGGAAAACTTTGGCCTCCCTAAAAAAAAACAAGTGGTGACGACACATATAGGGGGGCGGGGAGGTCAACAGAACGACGACAGGAGATGCGCGGCGGGGCTCAACTAAAGAGGTCATAGAAAAAAGCAATGAAATCGTAAATGAGCTAGAATGCAGATGGGGGGGGAGACATTGGGCTGACCGCCTTGGAACAGATCGACGAGCTCAGGGAAAGAGACTAAGCCCTACTGGTGAGAAAGGGAGTATAGTAAAGCAGGTAGAAAGGCGGGCCCACCACCAACAATAGCTGATATAGAACAAGGAGGAGATGTGTTTACTAACAGTTAGAAAGCGGGTAATTATAACGAAGCGTGGGGGACGAGAACACTGAACACATAGACGCCCTGTCACCTAAAGAGTAGGGGGGAAAAGGCCTATAGGTCGGTAAAAAAGCCGACGGGGGGATGCGATCTCTGGCCAAGTGAAACCAGTGGTCAGGTACTTGAAAACGAATTTCCAAAAGGAGGGGGGAGGACATAGCCTAACGGCCCGAGAAGGGGGGGGAGTCAGAATGGATTTCTCACCAAGACTCTAGAAGAAAAAGAGCAGACGTCCGCGAGAACGTAACTGCATCACCAGTGTGAAGGAATTTAGAAAAAAAGGAGCAGGGGTTATCACGTCGCGGAAGCTAAAGGTTGAGGAGAATTTTCTGGTGACAAGGGGGAAGGGTGGCATTGTACAGGCCGCTCACGATTGGCGCAATTCAAAAACTAGCCTACCGAGGGAGGGAAGGGGGGGAGATTCTCTCCGTTCCAAGGTTGGAGAAGGGCATTAGAGCACACCCTCCGAATTGCAACCCTTCTCATTCAGAAGAGGCCGGCAGTGGAAGGGGGGGAATATCCTTTATGGGTGGCTTAAGGGAGGGGGAAGGGTAAATCACAACTTAACCCTCGTCAGAATTGCACGAGGCTAGCCCTTGAAAAGTATCTTTTCTTAAGGACCGAAAAAGACTCATCGGCATCCTCTCTCTTCTGATGAATCTGGTGGTTTTACACCCTAATTCTTGCCTTTAGATTCAAGGGGAGAGGAACCTTATAAGGAGGGGGGGGAAGATTCGCGTCTTGGGTTGTACGTGAGAAAAGGCGGCACCTTGTTTTCGTGTTTAAAAGTATGGAGAGACTCTCTGAGTGAGAAAACTTCTTGTACAAGGGAGATAGGAGTAGTATAGAGAATTTGATAGAAAGAAAATCCGACTTGGCATGTTCGGGTGATATTATGGTAGAAAAGGCCTACCTTCTTTGGCGGTTAAGCGCGAGCAAAGGGTCAAGACCCAGGAAAAAGACAGCTTACATAAGAGGATGAAGGGTTTAAACCGACTGAAAAAGGATTATGAGGGAGCGTCTCACGGTACCCGGGAAGGGGTCTGTAGGGCTTCGGGATCTAAGAGTCTTAAGATGGAAATCCTTTTTACGGGAGGAGGGTGAAAAGCTCCAAGAGACGACGGCCGGTGGGGGCCTGACTAGGCAAAGAGCAAACAAGCCATGGAGGGAAATCTTATTTTGGGGACCTGGAAAAAATAGTGGAGCAAGCTATTTGAATGTTCAAACGAAACAGGGCACATAGTGGGTCCACTGGGACACTCCGACCGGCGAGGCAAAATTGTTACCGTCGTGGGGTAAGCATCGCGATTCAGTTAAAAAAAAAAGTCGAAATACCAGTGACGGAAAAAAACAGAAGTTTTCCATTTTTACGAAAGCCCGCCAAGGCGAAAAAACAAAAAAGGAGAAGCGGGGGGAAATCTTATCAAATCGAGGGGGATTTAGGATTCAGGGGGGAACTAGGGGGAGACGGCTCAACTCCCTACAAATGGCTTCTCCGCTGTATGATAAACCGACTCGGAGTGTACAGGGGAGAGATTGAAGACAAGGTTATGGAAATAAAACCAAGAGCAAAACAGAGGGGAAGTAGGCTAAGTAAAAAAGAAGGGTAGTGAACAAATGCAAGACGAAATAACCACTTTGCCAAATCAATCAGCGATCCTCATAATTGAAGAAAAAGAGTGCTTCGAATTCCGGGAAAAGACGCCGCAAATAGGGCCACAAAGTGCAAACTAACGGCACCACACTTGCAGGTCATTAGCCCTAGTGAATGGGTTTCAATGGCCAAGAGATCTAACGAGGACCGAAAAGAGAGTACCTGAAGCTCAAAAAAAAAAGGCCGGAAGGGAACGGAGATATAAGGGAAAGAAGCCAAAAAAGCCCCTCTAGGTAGACTCGCTGTCATTGCCAAAGGAAGATTTCAAATTCGTTCTAACAATCGCTGGGGGGGAAAAAAAAAGGCCAAAAGTTGAGGTGTGGGAGACGGCAGGGACTGTACTAGGGGGGGGGGGGAAAAGCAAGGGGGGTGGAGCCTCTCAGGCAGAGAGTTAGACAAGGAGCGGGAAAAGGTTGAAAAGCAAGGTATGACTGAATTAGGAAACAAAGGGGGGCCGGCTTCTCAAATATGAAGAATGTTGAAAGGCCCGGACAAAATGAGAATAGAAGGGAAACCCGTGAGGGTTACCAGTGAGGGATGTGATCGTTCAGAAGCGTCCCTGCCTCTACTATCCAAGGCCAAAACCGAAATCCCTCTTAAAGTTTTGAGGGGAGGGGGAGGGGGAAATTATCTTGAACGATGGTGTGGTGGGAGGTGGGTCCCCCCCCCGAGCACGGAAAGTTAAACCCTAGGCCTTTAAGCCAAGGGTGAAATTCATGGCTTAAGCCCTTCGAACCGGGAAAGGGGGGGGTAGAAAAGAACCTGAAAGCAAAAATTATGGCCAAGCGTTTCCTTCCCTCCAGGGGGAAGAAAGACATCTCCTACAAAAAAGGAGGGAGGGTATGGGGGAGGTAGTGAAGAGAGGTTTGACTTTTTGGATAATTTGCTTTCAGAGTTTCGGGATGAAAGGGGTTTATATTGGGGGGGCCTTTGGCCCGATGGCTAAAGCCCTATGTTTGGGGACGAAGAGGGTAAGCCCTCCCGAGAAAGAATAAGCCAAAAGCTAAGAAACCTAGTCCAGATGGGTTCGGGAATTAGATAGGACCGGGACTATAGGAAAAAATCCACAAGCATCCAAAAGGATCACGGGGTTCACTATAGGAAAGGTTGTGGGGCCAAAATCGCGCAAACTTAGAAACGCCAAGAAAACTACTCATGAAATAGACAATGAGGAGAGACTGCCCCCCGAAGAAAACTCCGCCGCATGATCCAGAGGCGCAAGGGGTAATATATGAATCCATCAAGGTTGCCACACCTCAAACTTGGGAAGGGGGGAAATCAGGAAGCGACGCGGGGACAGAATTCACTCAGTGGACGGGAGAGATTACCCTAAAGGGTTAGGGGTGGTGCTGAATGCAGAGGAGCAGCAGAGTCAGAAGAGATGAGGCCGGGCAGTCGATTGGGAAAGAATAAATTCACTCGGCCTGAATTCAAGGGGAGGGGGGAAAGGTCTTTGGAGATGTGGAAATGGGGGGGAAAGCCAGTGAAGGCGAGAACTTCGGGCTTTGTCCAAGGGGAAATGTGAATCTCTAGGAGGGTGGGGCTTGGGGGGACATCTGGGTAGGGGATTGCATCGGGGGAGCAGAATATGATACGGGTGAACAGTAGAGAATTCTCAAAATGGAAGGGTAACTCCGCCAAGTTTCGCTTCACAGACCTTGGTGAAACGTAAAAAAAAAAAAAAAAAAAAAAAAAAAAAAAGAAAAAAAAAAAAAAAAAAAAAAAAAAAAAAAAAAAAAAATTGTGATCCTGTTTCTCAGAATAGAAAATCCGGAATCCACCATGGGGATGGGGGGATCTAAGTGAATTTAGCGAGAATGAAAATACGATGCGCCGCTTTGGGGACGTTTTGTGGGTAGATGGTCCTTTTACCCTCAGAGAAGGCTGCAAACTGGGAAAAAGGGGAGTAGGATCAAATTTCTTCCGAACAAAAAAAATCTAACAATTTGGGAAATTAATGGGGGTTACAACGGGGGCAATGGTCACGTTGCAAGGGAGCGCTCGTGCTGAAAGACCGGACCCCAAGTGAAAGGGGTTGGACACATCTATGTCTTTGGCACCTCAAGAGGGAGGTGAGGGAATAGGGCACACATTGGGGCACATAAGGGAAAAAAAAGACCCAAATTGGGATGGGGGGGGGGGTCGGACCGGGGAAAAAGGGGGGATCATGCAGGGATTGTCGTCTACTCGGATGAAAAAAAACGAAAGGTCCATAACAAGGTTGGGGAAAAGAAGGACTATGTCGGATCATTCGTACGAACAACGGGAAGACCAGTAATATCGTTATGACTTGAAAAGAAACTTCAGATATCTCAAGTTCGGGCAAAAGAAAAAGGAGAAAAAATCAAGAAAAAATATCATTTACGCTGGGCTGTGGAGTGCTGAAAAGTGTAGGCGAGGGGCGAACCTAAGTCACCGTCGACATCCGCATAATGAGTTACGGGAAGGGAGGGAATGAGATACGTAGGCCCTTCTTAGAAAAACCGGTCTGAGGGAAGAACTATCTCGTAGGGCCTGAGGAAATAGCACGAAGGAAGATCACTAAAGAGAGTCGACCCAGGATCACGATCAACAAGGTTAAAGGGACTCAAAGTTCGAAAAGGCAAAAAGACCGAAACAAGTCTTCTCCTGTTGTCTCGGAAGAGAGTACTTGAGGAAGAGGGGGGGAAACCACAGGGAGGGGGGGTCACCCATGAAAGATACATGCGAACTCATCAGAACGAGGAAGACCGATCCTGCTCTACTGACTAGAAGAGAAGTGAAGGGTCTTCGTCGAATCGCCTGCAGGCGCGGTTCCGTGTCCATAAAGTAAGGGGAAAAGGGAGGTATAAACAATCACCGGATACATACTGTCCCAAGAAGACTAGGCGATGGCGGAATGGGGGAATGAAGATTCGTGGTGGGGAGAGAAGACTCAGAAGCGTAATTATGGAATTTGGGGGGGGTGCGGGGAAAAATCAAGTCTATCTAAAAAGACAGTGAGAAAACTCGTGCCAAAACTAGGGGGCGACTTCAAGTAATCAAATGACGAAACTGGGCAACTCCCTACTTGAGAGAAAGAGAAGAAAAGGGAAACCCTATCAAGGAAAGACGTGGGAAGAGGCAAAATTAATGAAATCAAGAGGCCTTTCTACACCGCCCCGAGTTCGGAAATTACCTTCTTCCTAAAGATAGGGATGACATTCATACGACTGTCAGAATACAAATAGGTGCGAGGGATTAGGGGGACAGGTATGTCAGTCGATCTTGCCCAATGTGTTCAGTACCACGGAAAATAATGGAAAAGTTCCTACGCAAAGGAAGTAATAAATGATGGCCGAGGAGGATGGTGCGCCGCTCGTGCCTGTGACTGCACTGTCCTCTCGTCTGACCAAAAGAAACTGTCTCACTCCCCAAATTCTGGCACCACTTTTTGCTCAGAAACTGTTCTATTATCTACTCGTCGTGGTCCGCCGAACTCTGGCTCCGTAATTCGTCCTCCTCGAGTTAACGGGAGGAAGGAAAGAAATTTAGGAAGTGCGAGGCGTGGAATGCGGCAGCCAATTTCTCCAAAGGAAAATCAGACGCTTTCCCCGCGTACAGGGGTACTGTTTCGCCTAAGGGGAAACCGCGCGCTCTAATTCTAAGGGAGGAAACTGGGTTCCTCAGAAGCCCAAGACTTCAAATCTCAGGAAATGGGGGGGATGCAAACGTCCTTTTCTAAATGGTGGAGAGGGGGAATGACAGGGATCCGCTCTAAAAGGGAGGAGGGAAAGAGAGAGGACGGGAAAGGGATGCCCGTCCAGCAGAAAATTTGCGAAGGATCACAGAAAAAAAAAAAAAGTAAGGGTGGGAACTAAAAGGCAGCATGGGGGGAATGCCAGAACAGTCAGTAGGCTCTCAGCGGGCTCACGAAAGAAAGCAGCATGGAAAGCGTCATTTCTTTCTAGGGTTTAAAGAAGTGTCTAAGGAGGCAGTTATAACCAGTGGGCTTGGGAGGCCTTTAAGATCTCAAAGAAATAATTCAGGGTCTGAAGGGAAACTTCTTCCGGCGAGAATATGAACAGCAAGGGGTTCTGCGGCCCACGCGAAGAGGAGAAGAAAGAAAGTCCTGGGGAGGAAAAGGAATGGGAAAGGAAAAAAACGGGGAGGATAGACCGTTTTAAAAAAAATTTCAAAGGGGAAAAAGACCCTTTCCTCAAAAGAAGCACCGAAAGGTCACCTCAATCTGGGAAAAAAAACAGCCTATTATTTGAGGTCAGCAGAGATGAAAGGGATATCGTGCCGTGACGGATGGGGGGGGAGAGGGCCTTAAAAAGAGGTCACCTTGGGACTAGCGGAGGGGAAAAAGTCAGCTGCGAAAAAAATGTGGCACTGCTGGAACTTCATGGGGCATGCGTCCGTAGGCAAGAGGTAAGGGACTAAAATACGGGGGATCAAAAAAGCATCCCGTTTTATCCGGGGTTGAAAAAGGGAAAATAAAATACAGTGAGCACTTTCGCGGCTCCTAAGGAGGGGGAGGGGACGTAGAGTCCACGATCTGGTTTCATTGATCAGGACGTTACTAGTCCGGGGAGGGGATCAATCACTGGTGAAAATAAGAATCCGGGGAGGGTGAATTTTTCCGATGCGCTAAGGCGGGGAACCCGCGGGAAAGGATATTGCACACCCACCTAGAAGAGCAAACCCCTTAACCAGCGCGCGATAGTAGAGATTGAGAAGGGATTTTTTCTTCAAGGGGTCTAACAGTGGGGAAGGAAAAAAACCGCGGAAGGGAGAAGAAGGCTAGAAAAAAAGGGACATCATTTAGTACGGTCCGAGGTCCAGTAGCAGATGGAGAGCTTCGAGGGACTGTCATGTCCAGACTTTTGAAGCAGGTAAAGGAAAGAAAAGGCACCAGATGAATAAGTCTTTTAAGGATGTTCAAGGGGGAAAGGGTAGAAAGAGGCAGCGTCTTTTTGTTGCCGTGAGAAGGAAAAAAGTTGAATCGGATTAAAGGGTTCCTCCTAGGGGAGAACGCCAAGAGGCCTAGTGAACAAGGAGCAGATCGTCGTCTCTGAAGTCTGGGTAAGTCAACGTAAAAAGAACGAGAGAATAATTCGCCGTTAGGCGTATGAGGCGGAGCAGGTGAGGTTTCCTCTCTTGCGCGCCGCATCTGAGGGGGACCGAAAAGCAAGCGTCACATTATTCTTCTTATAAGTATTGGAGGGGGGGGGGGGGGGGAAAGGGGCGCACACTTGGATTCAAAGGCTTCAACAACGATATAATTAAGGCTTTATTCGTAAAGGGACGATCTTCAGTAAGCCTCGGATCCTGGTGAAGGGTCGTGAGGGGGGGGTCGTCGCCGCACCAGTGGAGAAAACTAGGACACGTTCCTCACCACACGCGACCTGGGCGGGTGAAATAGGAGTGTGAGAAAAAGAAAAATGGGGGATGAAGCACCAGCGATTTAGGTTGAAGAAAATCAGAAATAGGGGAAGGCAATTGGGGACAACCTGAGGGACGAAAAGGGATTGGGGAAGGATCTGAATTTCAAATTGTCCTATGGTATTAGAGTCGACATAAATGTTGGTCCAGGGAAAGGAGGGAAGAAAGTATTCCGCGACAACGAGAAGGGACAGAAAATCCGAACGGAGATGGAGGGATAAACAGGCCAAGCTTAAATGGAAAACCGCCCAAAAGGAGTCTGCAAGTCCGCTTCGGACGGAACCAATCACATGTTGCCTGGGGCTAGGGGCAGGGTTGAATCCCCTGTCTGGTGAAAAAAAGTGGCACGAAAAGGGCCTCGCGGCTCTACTGTAAACCCGGGAGAGGTGCAGGGCCTCAACAATCCAAGGAAGGGAGAGTAAACAGCCTCCGGCCTCAGAATTTGGGACCGGTTAAAGTGCGTCGGAATTCCTTTCCAACGCAAAAAAAAGAGAAATCTCCCCATAGAGGAAAAAAGGCAAAATTGCTAAGGCAGGAAAGCGGGGGTGTAATCATGGCACGTAAGCGAGGATCGAGGGGGGTCACTCGGGAATGGCAGGAACACTCTGGAGCTAGAAGGGGGAGGAAAATAAAAAAACACAATCAAACGTTAGGAGTCAGTGCAGCATTGAAATTGCCAAAATCAGGTCGATAAAAGGGAACCGGAATCCAAACGTCACAGTTATTGGGGGGAAAAGGAACTTCCTGAGGAGTGGATGGATCATGGAAGAAAAAGAGAATGAGGTCGGAATGCGTGGGGGAGACGTACGGGCACGGGAAAGGCAAAGATACGTAAATCTTGAGGTTTGTCAAACAACTTCTGCCGCAGCAAGGGCTCCTGTTGACTCCCGTACACATCTCAAAAGAGGATGGGTTTTACCATTTGGGCTAGGGAACTGGGGGGGGTTTTTTTCCGATAGGAAAAGGCCTCGAGACATAATTCAGAACAATCCAAAGGTAGTGGCCACTTGGGAAATGAGAGTAAAGATGGTGGTTATTAGGAAGTGCACGACTCGGGTACACACCTCTGCTTCCTTACAGAAGAGGGAGGAAAAGGCTCAACCCGAGGGGTCCTGGAGTAGAGCCCCTACCATATCCTGAAATTTCAAAAATAATTCCACAGCGTTACCCCCGAGGAAAGCTGGGAATCTAGAAACAACAACAAAAAGAGAGATGTAGTGTAAACGCTAAGATGGCAGGATGATAAGCATTTGATGTTGCAGTTGGGAGGCTTCAGCACAGGAAAATGAAAAGGGTGAGAAAGGGCTTTGGCAATAAGCGAAGGAAAAATCAAGGGGGATTGGAAACGGTGAAACGGCAGGGACTGAATCACAGCACCACCACCATGGGGGTCCGATAATGGTGGTAACAATTGGACACTACAAACCTAAATTTCTTGGCACCGAAGGGAGAGAGGCCGGAATGATCGGGAAAAAAAAAAAATAAGATCAATAGCCACCCAGGGAAATTTACCTTATCACGGGGGAGAGGAACGTGTCCGGCGTGTCAACAGGAGCACCCCACATTTCATATTCTTCGACGCGGGATTACTGACCGGATTACGCTCGGGAGAGATGTCCCCCTCTAATGGAAGACAAAAGAAAAAGAATCCCTCGGGTATAAGGCAGTGAAATAGGATAAACCTGGATTGCAATCCCAACCTCAATTAAGGGGGGAAATTTGGGCTGAAACCGCGTGAGAAAACACTCCGCCCCTTCGGACGAAAACTCAAGAGGGGGGTGCTGTTGTGGGATTTGTCTGGAAGGAAAGGGGCCGGGGTTGTTCCGTCAAAGCTTCAGGAAAGCGAGTACGGCAGAGATTCTGAATGGGGACATCGAACCCAGTCAATTAAATTGAGCCTGGGCGCAAGGGTTTGGGAATGAGGATGTGTCTTTTGATCAGGGAACCCGTACTGATTCCAACTTCTGGGAAAAGTGTAAAATGGGTAAGCTCAGAACCAGGGGGCACGCAGAGTCAAGGAGCGGCAGAACTTGACCCATAAGAATTCCGAAAGGCACTTTGGGACAGGTCTGCCCATACCTTTTATTAATTCAGAGTGAAGGAAAGGGGGAGGAAAAACGTGGTACGTACTACCGCGGCAGTAAAGAAACCGGGGGCTTGCGCGTAATAGTTGCAGGCATGAGAAATATACAGTTAAAATCTAAGAAACTGCGGGGGATAGGTCGCTGGAATTTACAAAAGATTGACCAGGTCTGTCGAGGCCCCTTCACAAGTCGAAAAGACAAATGTGAAAAGATTACTGCAATTTCGAGTTTACGGAGGGAGAGGAGCGGAGCCGATCTTTCCACCAAGTGGGGGGAAAAAGGTGTTCCGGGCAATCCGAAGTAGTGGGGACCTCATCCTGGGTGATTTGACCCATTGTTTTGGCAGAAGGGTCCGGGGGCCAGTCCGCCCAGGTGGGGGCTTGGGGGGGGGGGGGGGAGAAGTTCAAGGCCACGTCAAGCGCCGGGCGAAGGCGAGGAAAGTTCGCTACTAATGCAACAAAGTCTTGTCAAGGCTGATAAGAAGGCTGACCTGTAATCGAAAAAAAAAAGGCATCCAGTATATCGGGATGAGAAAGCGATTATCTAAATTGCATTCGTCGCTCTCGCAAGCCACGAGAATAAGAAAGAGGGGATGGGAGTCTTTGGGGGGCCAAGGGGGAGGGAAGGGGGAACGGAAAAAGAAAAAAGCCACGCGGTCGCCCGAGAAAACATAAAACTCAACGAAAGGGAGAAGAGGTCGATCGTATCCCAACTGCTTGAGAAAAAAAAGCTGTAAAAAAAGAGGCTGGGGGGACCTGAGGTCAACGATCCGCTTTTCTTGTCGAACTCAGGATAGTCAGAAAAATCAAAAAAACAAGGGGAACCACACGGGAAAAAATTGGCGCAAGGGGAACGCTGCCGATCTCACCTGCTCAAAAGTCCGGAATACTTTGAAAAGGGGAATATCAAAAAGGAAGGGACACAAAGGATACCTTCTAATTGACATGGATCTACATGGGGGAAAGAGTATTGAAAAGATGCGCAGAGGCAGCGGCCGGAAATACGAAAAAGGGGTGGGAAGCGCGATCTCACTGAGGCAGCGGGGTTCCGGTGGTCAAGAACCTAGGAACGGGAGGGAAAAAAAAACATCAAGATCTCAATACTTTTTCCACAAAGGGAAATCTCAAAAAAGAAGTTGGGTAGGCATAAGGTAGGGGGAGCCGCTTCATGATTAACGCTGAAAAACTTGCCCACTAGAGGCCAGCTTTTGAGCGCCAAAAACCGAAAAAGGAACCGGCAGAGGAAAGGGCCCCCAAAAAAAAAGAATCTCAATAGCGTATCCAGAGACATTATCGGGGTCATATAGAGGGGGGCTCACAATAAAAAACAGCTGCCGGCCGGACCGGCCGTAAGCGATCTAATATTGTGGTAAAGGCCTCAGACAAAATCGTTGAGGGAGCATGGGGAGTCAGAGAGCTTTCCCACTTTTAAAAGGGAATTACAAACGGGACAAAATCCGGCAAGGCCAGTTGACTCGCTAAGACAATCATCTTCATCGAGAAACCGGAGGTCAATCGTTTCTTTATCCTCTGGGGGCAATGGGGAAGAAAAAAAAGGGCAAGTCTCATCACCACCCGTGAGTACGGTGTTGAGCATCAGGCTACTAGAGGTTGCTATTATCGCAGGGAGGGAAGAACCGCTCGCCGGAGATCTGAAGAAAACTCAGGGACGAAGCTTCTATCTGGAACCTAGGAACGTCGCTCATTCCATGCTGCAGCAAGAGACCGGCAGCGGGACTCGCGAATCGACAAGCTTTAATCCAGGAAAACGCTTTCTTCCAGGCCTGGTCCTATTTCGGCACCGGAGGGGAGGATTGCCTGTCTTTCGGGAAGTTATATTGACCGCGGCGTTAGGATGGACGTTTAGGGACCACGCTCTGGAAGGCATTTTCTCTGAGGGGCAAGGAATGGTCGAAAATGTTGGAGGGCAGGTGATCGGATCATTCCAAGGGATGAGGAGGAAAAGACTATGATAACGGATGATCGGCCACTCTAAACCTGGGGGAGGGGAAGTACGATCCTAGCAGAAGAAGAAACACAAAAAAACGTTTGAGGCTCGGTGAGGTTATTCACTATACACTGTGAAAGTCCGCCTCTCGAATCGGTTGGGAGAAGAACAGAACATCATTTGGGCCCGATTAAGCTAGAGGGCATAGAAAGTCTAGAGTCTCTGTCCACCTTGAAAAGGAGGCGGGTACTCCTTTACATCAAAACTTCTGATAGAAAGGGAGGGGGATAAACCTTAACTTGAGAGATATCTCATGCGAAAGAGCGGTGTCGATAGAATATGGTGTAACAAAATAGGCGTGTGAAGAAAAATTCATAAAGAGTTAAGGATCAGGAGGGTCGAACTGATAAGGACCTAGAAAAACCTAGAACTCGCGGAACCCAATAGGTCGAAATATTGAGGTATTGTCTTTCACTATGAGACTGGGGCGATTCGGCCGAAGCCAAAGGTACTTGCCGGCACCGGTCTCTTAAAAGGCCGACTGGACTCAATTCAACAGATCGAAGGCCGTGATAGCTGCTGTCCATCGCCTTTCCCCTAGTTCAGTAAAAGGGAAATGAAAAGGTTTAGAAAGTCAACAAGGAGAGGATGGGGATGAAACCAGGCAGTATCACTTCGCGAGGCAACTTCCAGAGGTGAGTAATCAAAAAGTTGGGGAGTGGGTCTTATTTTGCATTCCTGGAATTCAGAAGCGTGGCACGGCGTTGGGCAATAACGATTCTTCGATCCAGACCGAGTGGGAAGAGAAGACGAGGGAATACTTCCGTGGCGGGGGGGTCGATCCAGGAAAGCTTCAGCAAACCACTAAAGCGGGAACGTGAAAAAAGTGAGGTTCGTTCATCGAGACGTTAAATAGGGCGGGGAACAACGCATTCTTCTGGGGGAAGGAGCCAAAATTTTGGAGGGGAAGGGTAAAGAGTGAAGAACGCGTCGAAGTGATGAGCTGGTCCATTCCTTTACTGCAAATGGGGAAGAAAGGAAGTGATAGCACACAGAATGTAGAAGTATTACAAGGCTAGGGAGGGGGAAGGACTGCAGCTTCTTTTGTGGGGGAGCAAGGGAAATCATGGTGTCGGGGTCTTGATGCGGAGAAATCCTGATGCGCGGCTGTTCGCGGTTTGGGGGATGACAGCGTCGGCTCGAAACGGGAAGGGGAAGACCGAGATTACCTTCGGTCCGGTAACGGGACTGGGTAGGCGGCTGCGGAAGGCCCCCGGGGCTCGCAACTCGAAGGTCAAGCAAGACAATATATTCACTTATTTTGAAATGGGAAAAAGGGAAGGGCGAAATATAATGAAAAGGGGAGGAGGAGCACGCAGAAACGATCTTTGCCGTTGTAAGGTCGTTCAAGAGGCAATCATTGCCGTTAGAAGCTCGGAAATCCTTTTTCTTAAGTTAGAGGGAGGGAGGAGGAGCCGATACAAGAAAAAGATCAATGCGGGGACATGCCACGAAACACCAATCTAAAACTCATTGCCGGAAATCTTGATGGTGGATTCCCAGGCCAAAAGGGGTCAATATTTGTCAAAAAGAGGTGAAGAAAATCTCTGATCATGCCAAAAACCTCTGGAGGCACGGTTTACACGGCTGGGATACAGGCCATTTTAAACCAATTAAAAGGAAGTTGGGGGAGGGCATCGGGACTATTTAGGGGAAAAAGGAGGTCTGTTTCGTTGCGACGAAAAGTAATAACAGAAATGGTTCCAGTGAAGAAGAGCTGGAAAAATTATTCCACTAACCGAAGAGAGACTTAAAAAAAGTAGGACTTCGAGGGGGAGGTATATAGCTGGAATGAAAAAGACAAGGGCGCGAACATCCCTATCAAGGTGGTAGTCTCCATCTTGAAAGAAAATACCGACCACCCGGAAAGTAAAGGTGGTAAAAAAAAAGGATTTTCATAAAGGTTAGGGACCCGAACGGAAGAAAAATGAAGGGGGAGGAGGATCAAGTAAACCCTTCTTAATAGTTGATTAAAAATCCTAAGATCGCGGGAAACAAGGCAAATTGTGCCCGCGGGAAAAGGGTACGGAAATTCGCTTCCAGGACGGGAAACTGGGACAAGCAAAGGAGGCACAAAGGGAAAGAAAATGGGAAAAAAGGAAGGCAAGCACGCTGGAAGATGAACAATAATAAAGCTTCGGCCAGAAGGGAATCGCTTTTTCCTGGATCGGGAGACAAATCTGAGCGAGCCTTAGGAGAAAGAAACTAAAAAAAAACCTATGTAGGTATCGGAACTCGCTGTCAATGGCGGAACCGTTGCTTACCAGAGAGGAAGGGAACAATTTCCAACAGAAAAAAAAGTTGAGGGGGTGAGGCATGAAACACTTTGATGATTGAATCCTGCGTTTATAGCCTATAAGGAGAATGTGCTTTGAGCAAAAAAAAAAGTGGAGGGCTTTTAGGTACCAGAGCAGATAATACGGAGAGTAAGTGGTTGTTCCGGGGAGAATATGAAAGTGCGCCCCAGGTTGGAAAAGAGATTCACCAAAAAAAAGCTCGTAACCCCGTGCTAAGTGTTGAAAAGGCAACGATTGCTCTTCATGTTTTGGGGAGATAATCAACTTAGAAAAAAGGCATGAACCAAAGAAATCCATGGCTTGTCAATTGGGGGGAAATTATAGGGGACTATTGGGGGGGGGAGGGGGAAACAGAAGTTCAGCGGAAACACAAAAGGACTGCTGAAAGCAATTAGATCAGAAAAGAAACTTCGACAAACCGGTCTAGGGGAGGGGACCCCGACCTACCGGGGAAGGGTCAAAAGTTTCCAAAAGCTTACCTAAGGAAAAATAGAAATCGTAAGATCAAAAAAACAGGAGGATGAGGAAAATATAGGCTGATGAAATAGTGTTCAGAACGAGTTTCAGAAAGGGGGGGTTGGGGAAGTTCAGGAGGTCGTGGGGAAAAAAAAAACGAGGCTGTTGTAAGGGCCTTCCTAAGCTTCATCTCTTGGAGGGAAACGGGGTGTGGACCGACAACTTAGGGGATGAAAAGAACAGAAAAAAAAGTGAAGAGAAGTTCCAAGGGGGGGGACAAAACCGAAAACTGCATATTAACTGGGGGAAAGGGCTGAAAAAGGAGAGGACTGACTGATCTTAAAACAAGAAAGAAGAAGACTAGCCATTTGTTCCTGAGATTATATGCCAAAAAAGTTCGCGCACTTCATAGCTTCGCACATCAGGTATTACCTTCTCTGTAAATAAGCGTAAAAGGGCCGGAAACAATCTCCGGCATCAAGAAAAATGTAGGATCGAACATAACAGATCAGCCCGGGCATGAGGGTGGAGAACAGCAACTTCCTGGACCTGGAAGGGAAAGACGAGCTGGAGAAAAGAATGAAGGAAAGGTGGCAGCGTGCAAGATAAATAAAGAGGGGCTTGGTGGGATTGCTTGTAATTCCTTAGCGCTCCCGCTTGGGGTCCGCCCCCAGAGAAAATCGATTACGCCAAGGAATGGGGAAGAATTTTGCATACGAAAAATTCAAGACGAAGGGGAAGGGCGCAAGGGGGTGGGGCAAGGGCGTTTGAAGTCTAGATTATTTGCGGAGTGAGGGGGGGGAAGGAATAAGCTAGACTTTTCACTACGGAAAAGGATGAAGGAAGAAAAAGGGAGTTTGAAATGAGAGATAATTCGTAGGGCAGAGAAATAATGGTCAGCCGCCATTGTCAGGGGGTTACTCGCAAAGTGTCGGCCCAGGAAGAGAACAGTAAAATTGTTAGAGTCCGGTGGAGGTCTATCCAGAAGGAAGGGATAATAAAGTTATAGGGAAGGGGTGCGAAGAGGCGGTTTCCAGCTGAGAATATAATGGGGGCGAAGGAGAAGGTGGTGCCGGTTATCGGAGAGAAGGGGGGGACTAGGATCCTTGAGCTCTTAGAAATCACCTGGAAACAGGGTGTTCGGCAGGGTCTTCGAAGGGGGTGGGGGTGTGGGCTAAGAAGAAGGGAATTAAGGGAGATGCTTTCAAGTCACTGGCGAGGGGAAGTGGGAAATGGAGAGAGCGGAGGGCAGACCTTTGGGGAAGAAGTCCACGAGGGGGCTCTGATGTATTGCTCCCAATGCAATCTCTTAGTAGGGGATGTTGGGGGGAAGATAACTAACCACCAATTTCCTCAAAGAAGGGGGGAGACGTGGGGGGCTGCCCGGTCTTCGGCAACCTCCGGCGCGATGGTAGGCAGAGGGAGGGAACAGAAGGATCTCCTACGACATGCCGCATAGGGGGAGAGCGGGGGGCCTAAGATTCGGTGAAAAAAATACCTCACTAATCACGGGAATATATAGTTGACTTGACCTAGAAAATCGAAAGCTGCAAGTCCCAGAGGGATCATAAAATTCCCGTTCATAATCAGGAAGGGGGGGGGCAGGGATGGGGCAAAATCCTGTTTGGGGAGAGGAAGCAGAAAACGCCACGCGGCTGACCTTCGACATGGACAAACCTACATCCAAGGCGAAGCATTCTCGCAATACAACGGAGTTCTGATACGACGCTGGAGTCTAAGAAGGAGGAAGTGGGGGGGCCGGTCAAAAAAAGGGGAAGAACTGAGGGTGAGGGTAAATCAAGAGAGGCAAGGACACGGCAACAAGTTGCACGGGGAGGCCCAGGGAGCCTAAAAAAGCGCTGCCGCTCCACGTAAAAAAAAAGGACTCGGGAGAAAAATACTGTCTTCATCTGTTATAGAAGCAAGATAAGGTAAAAAAGAGCTACCAGTAGAAGGACATGGAAACTCAAGACAAAAGAAAGGACCGCTTCTCTCATGCGACGGACGTAACTGGGGCTAGTAAAAGAGCTCTCCTTCTCCTGAGTTCCGCAGGGGGGGGGGACCAGAAGGGAAAAGGAGAGATGCCTAAAAAGGATATCAGGTACACAAAATAGCAAGAATCGAAGTTGCGGGGGAATGCATGAAATGGGCAATCGCCTTGTCCTCAGGACGGGAATTGTGAAAAAATGGACCACTAAATAGGAAAGGAAAATCTTGTGTCATTTGCGAACGGTGCTGGGTCAAAAAGGAAAGAAAGGGAAAAAAAGACAGGCACGAGATCAAGGAAAAAATTCAATGACAAATAGTTTAAGGAGCCATAAAATGAGAATCCCAATCGGGCCTTCTCACCACCGGTAGGAAGGGGAGTACACGTGTCTTAAGGGGGCTCCGTAACTTCTGCTCGGCGCGCTACCAGGAGTGAAAGAATCTGGATAGACAAATCGGGTAAGGGAGGCTTAGGTAGAAGAGACTCCCACTTTTACCGGAGGCAATTCCATTAAAAAGAAATAAAGAGTATTCGCACGTTTGCAAGTGCAGCTGAAAAAATCATCTGCCGAGGGAAGAAAACGAGGGGGGAAGGGGACAGGGGGTTATCCGACGTGAAGGGTCGAGGAAGAAACCTGACTTAATCATCACCACCCGTATCTCTTGCCTTTTCAGGAAAAGGAAAGGACTGTTTTTCTATTGAGCTCTGAAGGAACCGAAAAGACGGAATTCAGAAGACTCTCCGAAGAAAACGTTTAGGGAGATGATAAAAAATCCTGAAAAAATTGCGGGACGGAGGGGAGAAAAAAGGAGAGCAGGAAGGGGAGACAAGTGGGGTTCCGTCAGCGGCGAGAAATTCTCGCGGCCCAGATGGGCCCGCAATGAAGCGGCGTTCCATAGGGTAAGAAAGGAGGTTCGTGGAGAAGGGAGAAAGACTGGAGGGAGGGCCAATGTCGGCGGGCATTATACGCGTGTGAAGTGGAAACTTCATGGAACGAGGAGGGGGGTCTATCTATGATACCGGCGCCAATTGGGGGGTGCTTTGCCATGGGCAAGAAAGAAATAGGGGATCGGAGTCAAAAAGGAGGAGAGGGAAAAAGAGTAACCAGTAGGACCCACACCACACGCTAACAAATTGGAGCCATGTCGCAAAGGGAAAGCTAAGGAACCGAAGAGACGTGGGGACCGCGGGACATTTCAGTAACGCTTCAATCACTGGGAGACGAAAGGAATAGAGCGCTCTTGGTGAAAAAAGATGGCGGAAACGTACGAACAGCTGGAGAAAATACGTTTTGAAGCGATAAAGGTATTCCTTTTAAACATTGAAGCCTAAGAAGCTATAAGTCGCTCGGATGAAGTCGGAAAGAAGAAGCAAAGTAACGGTGAGTGCATTAAAAAGGGAACGCAGGCGGCCGCTTTTGGGGCAAAGTACCCCCTCGTATGTGAAAAACAAGAAGGCAGAACGCTCCGCCAAACCCCGCGCAACACCACCAGAAGGACCCCCCCCCTAAAAACACCCAAACCCCCACCAACCCCACCCCACCAAAATCCCCACCTAAAAAACGCCCAAACCCCCCAAAAAAACTCCTCCCAAATAAAAAGACCCCCCCCTACAACAACCCCCCCATTCCCCCCCCCCAGAAACAGAAGCCGCCCCCTCAAAACCAAAAAAAAACCCTCCCCACCAACCTGCCACCCCCCCCCCAACCGCAACCAAAAACCCCCCCAGAAAGACGTAGTTCTATCATATTACATGTAAAGAAAGAGAGGAAAAAGCCGGTGGAATACGGCCCCAAGGTGGTCAAAAGGAATACAGTCCTCACATCTTCGACTGCAAGACAACTCTAGTTTTCGTATAAAGAGGAAATTTAAGGTCATTTGCATCCATGGAGAGCCTGGGAGAGATATCGGCCTTTACTTGGAAGGGGGGAAAACTGCCGAGTTCACCGTGTGCAAAGTCTGTAAAGCGTAAAAAGAAGGTTCAACTAGTTTAGAGAGGAGGGAAAAAGAAGAGAAAACGACTTCAAAAAGCGAGGGAAGTCGGAGGCAAGTCGTGTGTCTCCTTCAAAACACGAAGAGGTTACTATTAAACAAGAAGAGAGGGCGATTCTCCACGGCCGAGGTGAGGAGGGGGAGGTGGGGCAGGCCGGAAGGGTTGTGGACATGTGCTAGGGGAAGGTCGCCGCATGGCGACTTGACGGGAGACACGATGAATGCCCTCTCGATCCGGGCCTGGTGAGGGGAGCCAGAGGAAATAATTCTCTCTGCTGGCCAAAGGATCGTTGCAAAATCATGAAAAACCCCTTCCGCACGAAACAGGATCCGGCCTGGGAACCAGGAGGTGAGGGTTGTTCTGCATCGAAGGGTTAGAATGGAGAAAAAGGAACCGAAGGTCTTCGAGGCGATCGAAGAAGAAAAAGAAGAATAGTGGTAGGGGAGGACGACTTGGCACAAAGCTCCGGAACGCGGAGGATGATTCTTGTCCAGGTCAAAACTTGTATCGGGGGGGGGGGAACCGATAACGTGATAGCACCATATGAAGAAGGTACAAAAAGTAATACGGGTAGAAAGGATTGGTGGGCGCAAGGGAAAAAATGTTTCTGCACTAGTTGGCTTGGTTGCAAGGGGGCTCGGGGGGAAATACAACATCTTCTCTGCTCGGCGCGGGAACGCAAGAAGTTGGATAGGAAGAAGGAAAGTCCAAGGAGAGGGATGCGCGCATTCTTGGGAACTTTTAGTTAGAGGCTGGAAAGGAGAACGAACGCCGGAGGGTTCTAGAGCGCGAAGCCTGCTTTGGATACCGCGGGTCCAGGATCGTATACGGTGATTGAGGATGAGGAAAGCAGGTATTAAGAGGGGGGAGGGTCGGGAAAGTTCACCACGAGCTTTGCGTGGGGAGGTAAATGAAAACAATGAAGGGGGGGCGGTCGTCAGCTCTGAAAAAGGAGGGATTATATTCTTCGTAGGCCGAGAGAAAAAAAACTGGTTAAGAGGGAACAGTTTCAAAAAACTCTAATCAGGGGGAGGAGGTCGGGGGGTTGGGGAGTCCCAGGAAAAAATTTGGCATATGTCAACATTCGCGGAAAAGGAAGAAACTACAATCTAGATCCTTGACAAACAAAAGGGAAGGGGGAATACACGAGTCCCGCAGGGGGGAAAAAAAAAATTGGGGGAAATGACCTGTAAAAAGGGGAGAGGGGTAAATTGGTCTTCTATTTTACGTTCAAAATAATATACATAAATGTACAGTGGAAAGGGACCCGAACTCTACCGACAATCTGAAAAGGGGGGTAAAAAAGTCAGCGCCTCGTGAATAGAGACAAAGACAGCTTAATGAAATCGCACAGAGACACCGCAGTCAATGGGGGCGGACTTACTGAAAAGGGAGGGGAAGTCTGGGAACACCCCAACCGCCAGGGGGTACGTATCGGGGATTTTCATAAGGGGGGGGGGAAGCGAAAAGTTACGGAGTCCAAAAAATTGGGATTCTGAGGCTCTACGGGGACTGGATCTAGTTAGAACGAAGGTGAAAGCGCTGTGCAACAACCGAAAGTCAAAAAGAATTTTCCCAGGGGTCAAGGTCGTTAAAAGTAGGTGGAGGAAAGGGGGAAAAGGCAGCAAAAGAAGAAAATGGGAAAAAACCAAAAGGCGAACCAGCATTGAAAAGACGATTTGAATTTTAGAAGACAAGAAGGGAACAGAAGAGGGGGGCGCCACGCAGGTAGGGTTTTCACTGAGACTCTGGGAAAAAGCGGGAGGGTATCCTCACCCAAAAAAAAAAAAATAAAGCGGGGGGGGGGGGGTTATTCTCTGGGGGAAGGGAGGACAAGTGAATTCTTGCTCGACAAGCGCTAGTTCCGCGCAAGGGAAACTGAGGTGAGGGGGGGAGTGTGGAAAAAACAAAGGACCGGCTGATCATAGGATTACGGGGAGAAGTTCGGGATTGGGTCCAGGGGAAGCTTTAATGGCGTTTGCTTGAATTGGTAAGCGTTGGAGTTCCCGAGCCAGGGGTTCCAGAATTGGGGGGTCAGCTTCGGCAAAGAGAATTGGCGCCCGTGAAGGCCAAAAAGATTCTCTCGATCGGGAAAAAAAAAGAGAAGTGGAGGGGAGAGCATGGATCTTTGGGGGGTCAAAAAGAGGAAAAAAGGAATCTTTCATCAGGACAAAAAAAAAGGACATCCATCTGGACTAGTTTAGGGGGAACCAATTGGAAATGCGGAAGGTGGGGAATTCGTTGGCTGGAGACCCCTCCTGGACCCGACAAAAAAGGTTGGGACACCTGAATGCTGGGGCTTCAGGAAAAATTCTAAACGGTCGTTTAGGGAACCAAAAAGAAGGATAAAATTCAAAAAACAGGGAAATAGTGAATTAACAACCCCTATTAGAAGACCTAGCCAGCAAGACCACAAGAGGGAACCCGCGTCGGAGTTCAGGTGGGTCGTGGTCGTCAGCGTGGCCAGGGAAGGGGGGAAGTTGTCAGGAGGTAGGGGCTAAAAGAGACTTCCGCGGGGGGGAGAGGGTGGGCTGTCACTTTCCGGGGCTCCTCTCCAAGGGGGTGGAAAGGGAGGGGTGACTTAATCCCGCGCCAAACAATATTAAAAGCGTTGGGGGAAGACACTGACACGCCCAGGAAGAATGGATTTCGGTTCCTTGGGAGCCTAAGGGTGGGGGATCGTGAAAAAAAGATTTGAACCTGACGGGCTATGGGTATACTCTTGGAAATGGCGCTCAATCGAAAATACAGAAGGGAACCACTTAACGAGAAAGGGGAAAACGTAAGGGGAAACACACGCGAATGCAGCAAGCACTCAGCATCAGGAATCTAGAAAGTCTCCCCTTAGAAGAAAGGAGGGGGGATACGGGCACAAGGGTTGTAAATTGTCCGGGAAACGGACCTCCGGGGGAAGAAAAAGCTAAAAAAATTTACACGAGTAATAGGGGCGGGGGGTTTAGGGAACTGTTACGAAGAGATCAACGGTGGACGAACAAGAAACACTCGATTCTCGAGGAGAAGTATCAATTGAGAGTCGAACCCATTAAAGGCGAAGAAGGGAGCAATTTGTTTGAAGGTCTTTGGAAGAGTTGTAGGGAGGGGAAAAACTGGAAGGGTTAACATACGCTTTTCCCGCTCGGAAAATTAGGGAAGGAGGCGTTGCACATCCGACTTATTCAGGAGAGGGAAGATATCAGGAGGGTGAAAGACAGGCAGCAGAACAGTTCGTGTAAAGCAGTGTTCGCTGCCGCATACGGTTTAAGAGACCACAACTGGGTCGGCTGTGGAGAGGGGGGTCGGAGAGTAATCAAAGGTATGATGTGTCGGTGGACGCGTGCGGAAGGAGGAAGGGAAGATGAAATATACAGTGAAATCAGAAGGAAAAAAAGGTGGAAAGGGGATCAGGAGGGGGGGCTAGTGGGAAAGAGGGGGGAAAAAGTCGAAGTAGGACTGGAAAAAAGGTCTTTCGAAGTTTAACTAACGAAATCGGGGGAATACATTTAACTTAAGGAAGGAGGAAAAAACTGCGGACAGCTTTACTTTCCAATGGCTCAAATAAAAGGATGGAAAGGTCCACTTTTAATGGGAAATTTTGGAGGGAGCTTAGGAAGGGACCATAGGGATGGGGAAAGTGGGGGGGGTGTGGGGGGGGGGGGGGGGGGGGGGTGGGGTGAAAATATTTCCAATTTTTTTGAATCCGGGAATACAGAGGACACGAAACCAAGGAAGGAATTGGGGGACGGAAAGGGTGCCCGGGGGAGAGAAAAGACGGGCCGCAACGCCGATAGAATAAAGAAAGAAAACAAGGGGGTCAGATCTTACTAAAGGTCGGACAAAGGACGCTCCTCAGCAACGAAGACCCACCGTATATGAGAGAAAGGAAAGACGGAGCCCTTCGGAAGAAAAGAACTGTCCCGCGGCATCCCGTCTCAACGAAAAACAGGGAAAAGTGCGGGGGGGACTGTCTTGGGAAATCCGAGTGTCCAGAGAGGGAAGGCAAGAAAGGCAAGGGTAGCTCCTGAAAAGATCATATCAAATCGCAAAGGGGCGAAGCAGCTTAATCGGAGAGGCAAACGGCATCACGACGCGGGCATTGAAAACCTCTGAAGGAAAGGGAAAAAAACTATGGGGAGACTCAAAAGAAAGGATCTAAAGGTCGGGTCATGGAAACAACTATCAAAAAGGTTCCGGGGCGCAACAGAGCTCAAAAAGAAGGCCAAACTCTTCTTCTGCGAAAGAAGACGTTACTTCAAGAAGGGGTTCTATCACTGCCAGAAGGGTGTGAAAAATCGGAAGGAAACGCTCATCGAGTAGCGCGCTATTCAAGAGGATTCAAGATAGTTGAACTTCTCTTGAGAAGGAACGGGTTCCGTTGTTCGACCCTATTGTAAGAGAGGAAGAAAAACACACCGGATTCCACTGGGGAAAGAAGGATAAAGACTCGGACGGGGGGGAGAATGGTAGTAAAAGGGAGTGGAGAAGGGGGGGGGGGGGGGTCCAAATACAAAGGATTTGGGGAAAGGAGAGCGTCTGAATCTTGCCCTCTGGTCGGAGAGGGGGTGGAGGTGGTGTCGTAGGAAAACTCCCGTGAAAAAGGGAGATGGTCAGCGGCCAAAAAAGGCGAAGCCCATGTGACGAGATCGGCAGGCGGAAAAGGATCACGGGAAGACATGAGAGTGGGGGAAATCGAGGGGACAAAGTCCTTCTCCAAAGGGGGGAGTTGGACAAATCGGCCGGTGGGGCGAAGCGTCCAGGCTATCCCTTAGGGGGAAAAGCGGACAAAAATCGTTGCAACGTAGAGTGAGGAAGTGGGGGAATCACTTGCCAGGGAAACTAGGGAAATCATGAAAACTGTGCCAAAATCCGTGAAACACGTAAGAAGCACAATTTTGCAGGTTCCTCTTCTTAACTTAAACAAGAGGGGGATGTAGAGGAAACATGAGGCCGCTGGTGGGTGAGCAATGGGATATAAACAAAAGAAGTACCGTAAAAGCAAAAAAAAATCACGGGGCCACGGAGCGTTCCTGTTTTCTGGGTTCACGCGGATCCGCACCTCAAAAGGGGGTCGTCATCAGCTGAGGGGGGGGCAGACTAACAAGAGAAGGCAGTAAACAAACAGAACGGTACTTTCTTGACTCTCTATAAAGCCTATTGAGGAAAGGACTGTTCCATGCTGCGACCTCTCACTGGGGAGAAAAAGCATCTAGAAGAATCTTCAATATCTTGCCCCAGAGAGGGAGACCCGCCAGGGGGGAGGGGCAGAAAGGCACTCCGAGTTCGTGCGCAAGGAGGCGGGAGGACGGATCGGCGTCAAAAGGATCTGGGACAGGAAATAGGGCAGGGCCTTCTTCCTTGAGGACCAGGGTTTGGGTGAGCGGCCAAAGGCCTGGTCCTAAAAGGTTGTTCGAAAGACAAGACAGAAAATCGGT
>Ga0179593_1291542_pt1 | contig 26638 bp, 35 predicted proteins | sample CZODoug2_1_08_16_FD_185931 | JGI IMG/M metagenome (GOLD analysis project Ga0179593, IMG submission 185931) | Vadose zone soil fungal communities from Angelo Coast Range Reserve, California, USA - CZODoug2_1_08_16fungal (PacBio error correction) | ecosystem: Environmental > Terrestrial > Soil >...
GCGGACGATGACCGTCACACCACCGCGGAGCGGGGGGAGGGGTTGCAGGTTCGAGAAATTGATCCTCACCCATGCCCCAGTACCCGACATGTACGGGGAGACTGAACAGGCCCGCTCCGAGGTGGGGGGAAACATGTATTGCCGCCCATAATGGACTAACTTTCTGCACAGTGTTCCCCACACGGGGCCCGCGTCTGTGCCTGAGGGGGGAGTAGTTCAGGGTCCTGTGTACCGGAAAAGGTTTTGGGCCACGGACATCGGGCGTTGGGTTGTTGGTTTCAAGGATATTCTCCTCGGGGGTCGGTTCCTGTGGCTCAGAAAACAGGGGGAAGACCTGCGATGTAAAACAGATTCGTAGTGGGGGTACTTCCGCCTGCAACGTATCGGCCGAAGAAGTCGTGGAAGACGTCCAAGGACGCCCTACAAAAATCCAGAGCGAGGGTTTACACTGACCTGGGAGTGCAAGAATGTGGTGCAGACGAACTTCGTCTGGTCGTTAGTTTGTCCAAAAGGGTGTGGGTCACTTCTGCGCAATAAACGTGGTTGCGGGAAACGGGGGGGTGTTGTGGGAAAGAAATCAGGGGGACATAGTGCCGGAAGAGTGACCGTTGGGATAGAACGGGCTGTCAAAATGTCGGGGGGTATCAGGTGAGGGAAAAAAGCATAACCTGGGGGACATGGTGCGGGGTGGGGACGGTGTCGTAAAAGTTGGACTTTTAAACCGAAGTCTCCCGTTGGGAATGGGGGGTCATTGAAAAGGGGTCGTGTTGGGTGAGTAAAACTGACGACAAGGTCGCTTTGGGTGGTGGGGACGAACGTAGGTCATATGCTAAATCTAGTAAAACCCTTGCAAAAAAAAGGATCGCGTAAGTCCAGGGCCAGGCAAAATAAACTACCACGCGTCTGCCCCATCTACCGCAGGCACAGGGAAACAATGTTCGACTGACAAAATAGTCCAAAAACATGACACGAACGCTGTTAGAGGACTGAAAGGGGCTGTTGGAAGTGATAGACCTGGTGGGGGGGGTCGATGGAAGGGGGGGGGTTGCGGCTCTTCCTCCTTTAAGGGACACTTGCGGGGGGAAAACGAAAAAGAAAAAGGGTGAACCAAGCCAAGAGGACGAATACCAGGGACAGTAGGAAAGGCCAGCTCAAGGGACTTAACCAAAAGAAACTGGGGGAAGCTTGTCGGGGGCAAAGCGGTAAAAGACGGGGACGATGTCTTTGGGAGGCGATCTAACGAACTGGTTGGGCCAAAACGCGGAGTCGTCGGCGCGTGGCCGACAACATGAGGGTGGGGCGCCGTACAATAAAATGGTGGCAAACGCGGCCAAGGGGTCCCCAGGCGCTGGCAGGGGGGGTCGGTAGTGTGAAAAAGCACACCGCCGGGGGACAAAGATACCGAACACCAGTGGCCCCTTGAACTAGACGGGCTAAGGAACAGCATGTATCCAGGGGGTGTCGAAGAAGTACACCGGCTAAGTGTGGGGCAGGAAAAAATAAGAAAAAGGGGGCAGGAGTAGGGGGGAGTGTGGTCAACGGTAAAAAAAAAGCGGCGACGGGGGCAACACGAACGGCGTCGGCCTGGTTGTGGGTAGAGGTCCGCAAAGAATGGGCGCAGTGTTAACCGCGTGGTAAGGTGGGGTAAAATTTCCCTGTGAGCCAGGCGCCCCGGGAAAAACAAATTGACGGAACTGGCGGGGTCGCAGGGGGTGAGGCCAGCGGGGTGGTATCAGGTTGGAATTGCGGACATGACCGGAACAACAAGAAGGTGTTGGGTAGTATGGACGCCGGGTAGGTGTGTAGGCGGGGGGTGACGCTACGGGCGTCGAACTTTCTGAACGCAACAGGAGGCGCACTCCGCGAACAGATTCAGTAAATACTAATACGCGGAGGGGGTGGGACGTTTGTCCCGCAGAAGGCCTTGAGAAAGAGGGCGATTTTCGAGCCACCAAGGATGAAGGCCCGATCCGAACGGGGACGTTCGTCGTGGAATGCGGGGGGGGCTGCTTAAAGTCGCGCAAGGTCAGGGTAATGTTGCTCGCGCTGGCTGGAAGACAAAGAACTCGGGTTGTACAAAGCGTGGGCGGAAAATTTTCGTCCAGGTGGGAAGACCCGTGTGGGACCGGGAGGGGGGCTAGGTGCGGCGGGCTAGTGGTCGCTGGGTTCGAACGAAAAAAAGGCAAAGGGCCAAGGGAAGGGCGGTAAGGCGCACTGTTGGGCGATGCGGTCCTGTTAAAGTTTGCAGCGATTACCGGGGTCGCATGGCGACGAAAACTTGAGTTGGTTCCGCAAGGCACGGGGGGAAGGGTTTTGACCTCGAAGTGGGGAAAAGCATATAGGGGGACCGAGATCCTGTGCACGACAAGTATGATAACGCACAACAGAACTGTCAAACCAGCGGCCTCCCCAGGTGTATATTGGTCAGTAACAAACGTACAAACCTATTTTTCAAGACACGCAACAAGGGGAGGCGCCCACTAAACCAAGGGGGATCAAAGGGGGGGGGTCGATAAAATGCACTAAAAGCGGAGTCAGAACATCACAGCTGGCAACGTTGGCGGGGCGAGAAAAGTAGGTCACCGGGGGATTACCGAACAAGGCAACGTCAACCAATTGATGAGGTGGATTGGGCTAAATGCTTTGGGGGGTCCTGCCCGGAAACATCCACGGGGGGAGGAAGCGATCGGACGCCCGAGAAAAAAGTAAACGAAGTCACTTTCGACCTGGAGGGTTTTTCCAAAGAAGGGCGGCTCGATCCGGCTGTGCGGAGCCGTGGGGCGGGTCAATGCCACAGTGGTGTGGGGGAGGGGTCAGAGTCGGAACAAGTGGAAACGGTGGCAAACGTCTCGGGTCCTCGATGGGGGGGGGAGGGAAATGTCGGGGGGGGTAGGGCAGCCAAAAACTTCGCGGGGAATCGGAAGAGGGGGTCCAACTACTGAACCGTACAAGGGGTTGTGTGGGTGGCGGGACGAAGGCAACGTTTTGTCAACAAACCAAAACCCAGAAACGTCGCTGTGCCGGCGGTTTTCAAGACAAAGACGGGTTGGGGGGATAAGATGTCACCAAAGGTTGTCGGACGGAGGTCGGGCGCAAGCCGTAAAGGGCCACAAAGGCACCTAAGCCTGGGGGGAACGCGGGGAAGGGGGATGAAAAGAGGACGTGTCCGTCAGAGAAAGAAAAAAAAAGAAAACAAAGACTGTCGATGAAATGCCAACCACAAGGGTGAGTGGAGAGCGTCAAAATAAAAGCCCAAGTGGGCAGATACACCCCATCGATAATCGTCAGGCGCAGAGGCCCAGTGCCAAAAACACTCTGGTCAGGGGCGCGATTTGGGAGCAGGGCGAATATTCGCGGGCTCAACTCCCGAAAAAAAACTAGACAAGGAATCGCTGAAAGAAACCTGCGGTTGTGAAGTGGGGGAAACATGGGTTTCCAACGAGTGAGGGGGGGGACGGGCACCAGAACCTCACAGAAGGAAAAAGGAAATAATAAAAAGCCCAAGTAAATAGGCTGGCAGTCCTCTTGATCCCCTTGTAGAAGGGAGAAAAGGAGAGTGAAAAACGAGACTGAGGCCGCAAAAATCAGTCGTGAAGGAGGGTGTGTTAGTTATAGGAAGATAAAAAAAAATACCAAGATCATCGTTCGGTCTTGTCAAGTTCATCCGGATCGGGCCAGGTAGTCTCAAGAATCGGGGGTGGGACTGACGTTTGGGAGGGGGGAAGGGAAAGGGGCCAGGGGAGAGGGGTATAAAAAACCTTTGCGGAGATCGGGGGTCTTAACGACAAAGTCCCAGCACGTGAACCTGAAACAAGTTCCGTGGTGATGTGTCTTCTCTTGGTTCTAAGGAAGAACCCCAGGAACCGGGGGGGGGGGAAAGATGTTGCATCTGCTAAAAAAAACCAGCAAGGGGAAGCGAACCGAAAATTGAAGATTTTTGAAAGAATCTCAACCAAACCAACTTATTAGGTAGAAAGGAAAAAGAGATCAACGTCAAGGGGTTGCGACGACTGCATTTTCGCCGACAAAAGGAAGAAAGGGAAAACGGGGGGCGGGGAGGGGAAGCATCGTACCAAGAAGAACCTGAACAAAAAGCACCCCGTACTGCAGGTTGACAGATGGCGTTCAGAAGCTCGACGAAGAGATCTGCTTCACGCCACCATAGTACGACCTCAGTTCGCACGACCGCTAGAAACCAAACTCTCCCTGGTCAAGAGCGAAAGAAAAGGGGAAAGCGTGAAACCCCGCTTTCCAAGGGGCGGGTGGAAAACACCACTCAGGGAGGGGGAGCAACATTGACGGGGAATCAGAAACCCAAGACCAACCGTCCAAGAGCGACTAGTGGATCACGCCTGCAAAGACACTTCCGGAAAAAAGTCCACCCAGCCAAAAACCGCAAGCGCATCAGGGGGGGAAGAGCAGGCTCAGAGGGTGGGGGAAGGCAGGGGGATCACTCAACAAAAAAATTTGAAGCACATCTGAGTTGGGGGTTAGAGTGGAGGCGGGAAAAGAAAAACAGCCGGACAAAGCGCGATGTTTCTGAACTCACGCGAGGGTTAACCCAGCTAGAAAACGGGGCCACAGGAGACTCCGAGCAGAACGCGCAAAACCGCCCCGCCGAAATGCTCAATAGAGCTACACCAACGGTCACCCTGGACACCTAGAAAACGAAACGGGACAGGGGGGGGGCACGGCTCCCAAAACGACTAAAGATGGCGTTACCATCGATCCCGAAACAGGCATGCGGGCCCAAAACCCAAAACCCGTAAATTGCTCAAAAAAGAAGGGGCAAAGAGAAGAAGCCCAAACGGAACGCCACATCGACAAAAATGACTGGGGGGGGGGGGACATTCAAAAACAAAAGCCGCCGTTCAATCCGATCTAAAGGGACGTGTAAAAATGGAGGAGCTGATTCAGAGGGCTGACGCGGCAAAAAGATCCAACCTGGGGTGCCGGTGCGGACAGCAACGAAGCGGGCTGGCACCGTACGGGACTGACAAAGGTGAAAAACAGGAACCTAAAGCCAAGGATATGCCGGAAGACCCCGGTCGTCAAAGTGGCATCTGCCTAACGGGGTGGAGGAAAATCACGTTTTGGGTTGGGGTCAGGGAGGTCTAAACAAAATACCGCAGGAGTTGGGTGGGTGCGAAAAACACGGAGGACAGGGGCGACAAGGAAAAACCGGATGATTTAAACATAATTTTCCAACAACTCTAAGAACGGCCACGGGGGGGGAGACATCGAACGCCCTGCCGGACCAGTGGTCCTCGACGAAACTGAACGACTGAGGGCAAAAGAAGTCAAGTCCAGGACCGTGCACAGTGCAATAACGCTGACTGTAGGGCACCAAGCCCCGCACAGACGCCCCGGGAAGACCAGGGAAAGGAACATGATGTTACAGAAAGAAAGAGACGGCCGACACGCTTGCAAAGCGGTGCACCCAGACATCTCGCACAGAAACAGTACCCCGGTGCCTGGGGAAGAACTTCACCACCTGGAAGGTAGAATGATAAGACAAAAATAACCGGGCCGCTGTCAAAAAATGGAAATGTATCAGTCCCCCCACTAATGACTTATGCGCCCACGAAGCGGCGACACACACCCCTCTCAAAGGAAATCGGCACTTGACAGAAAAAGGGAAAAAAAGGTGTACACAGGGGAGGGAGAGGGTCGACCCTCCTTCAACACAAGACAAGAAAAAACCTAAGAAAAGGAAAAAGGGGCTGTGGCAAAAAAACAGGCATCCGAATCTACAACTGGCCCTGAAGAATCAATGAGCAAGCGGCTCACCGAACGACCCAGGCAGGTGCATGAAAAAAACGACAACGAAACCCTTCGTTAAACAAATGGCACGCCCAGGCCAATGGTACCGCAAAAAGAAGTAAAAAAAACCGACGCGGGGGAAGGTGCGTACCACGCCGAAGATCCTCCAACTTGCATCGCAACGTCAGAAAGACAATTCGAAACCGACACCCAGAGGCGGAAAAGTGGGAAAATAACGAAAAAAAAAACATCCTTCATGGACGTCTGTCGCGGGCACCGATCAAAGAAGACCCCGAGACAGACCAGGGGCCCGCGCACCTTAGAACAGGTACGGGGAGCAAAAAAAAAGGGACGGTGTGAGAAGGGGCAAAGAGACAGTTATCCCCGCGGGTGTGGGGCGAAAAAGAGAAACACCGAGAGACCAATTCAACCACGCCAGACACCCTAGTATAACACAACCGATAAATGTTCCAGGGGAAAGATGGGCCCTTCCCTCAGACCTGGCAAAACAGAGGGAAAAAAAAAGGAAGGTGACCACCGCAGGTTCAGAAACTCAGCAAAACTTGAGGTCGAACGTCACCAAATTAGAAATAAAAGCGTGTCTACGCGGCAACACCGGGCGGCAAGAAAAAAAACTAAGGAGGAAATGTTGGGGGGGGGAGAACAGTCTGTGTACTACGTAGTAACGGGAGAACCTCGAGTGACTGGAAAATGTAAAGCACAAGGGGAATGAATTCTGTCCGGGCGGCTCCAGGCGAGGTAGGTGTGCCAATAAAAAAGTTCCGCTGTCCCCCGCATTCGACAACGGACCTTCTCCCAAGCGTGATAAAAAAGGGGGCAATACGCCCAAAACTTTTCGACAAAAGCACGGAAAAAGAAACCAGGATGAAAAAAAGCGAAAAGAAATGGGGGGGGTCCCGCATAACAGAAATACAAGGGGAAACACGCCATCAGGAATGATAAGCTTCGAAAATGGAAGGGCATGGTCAAAAAAAACCCACGGGGCGACGCCACCAACGTTTTCTTTCTTCAGACCAAAGAAGAAAAGGAAAAGAAAAAAAAGCCAGGTTCCAATCATCAAAAGCCGAGACCAGGGGGGGAAAGGGGGGGTACACAAAGGCCGCCAGCGCTGCACAGGGAAAACGACCTGCCCGGGGTCGCGCTAAAACGACCCTTATAACAAAATGCTTACTGGAAATCAAGACTATAGGAAGACAGAGAAACAGGACCACCCGACTAACGATCATCCGATGACTTTTTCGAAAACAATACGTTAAAAAGACAGGGCGCCTAAACAAGGCACCACACACCAACAAAACACCGAGAAGCTACAGGGAAAAGGGGACCCCAACACGATTCAGCAAGGTACAGGAGCGCCCCGTGTTTGGGGGGGTAATGCAAGTTGAGGACGTCCACTTGGTCGAACTGAATGGGTCCACAAAAACCAGCAGCCGGCAGGACCGGTAACTTCGCCTGGGGGCATGGGACGGGATCCAGCTGGCGTGGAGGGGCCAAAAGGGACAAGAGGGACAAAGGAGAGCGGGGCCGGTACTCGACTATCAAAAACTTCAAGAAAAAAACAACAACGTGGGCAAGGATTAAAATATCTTCCATTACTCCCAAAAAAAAAAAAGGGATGCGCCGGAAGGTTCTGGACAAGACCAAAGACACCGACTCAAATCCCCGAAAACCCAAGGGCAAGAAGGGAAGGCGCTTCCCGCCGAGCAAAAAAGTGGGTGGGTGTACCATAGTGCGCCCACCTGACCAGGAAAGAAAAAAGGAAAAGGGAGGACACCTTACACTACCGGAAGGGCGCGCCGACTGGCAATAGGAAAGCCGGGGACCAGGGGGGGGTCTTGGCCCGAGCTGGCATTGAAACGCAGGGGGCCTGTGGGCAGGGGTGTGGGCCTTCGGAATTGGCAAAGACAAGTCGGCACCGGGCCTGTTTCGGAACAAAGGGTGGAATAAGCGCACAAAAAAAAAACCAGGAGTAGTTGGAATTCTTCGCAAATGACCGATACAGGGGGGGGAGGACAGAATACGGCCAAAACGTGATAACGGGACCTTATCACCAGCCAAAAAGTAAGCGGCGGTTTGGTAGAATGCCAAAGCCGACCAAAACTCGGCCCGACCCATGATATTCAAAGAATCATATAGGAAAGGAGGTTATTGGTCGACCTGGTGGAGAAAAGTAAGGCAAGGGATGACTCCAAAGAGTTGGGGGGGGATAACGGGGGGGTTTGTGCAAACGCAGGTTCAGGGGAACTTTGCGAGTTTTGAAGCAGCTTTGATTGCGAAAAAGGCAGGGTTGAAAAAGGAGTCAGGAAGATAAGGGAGGACAGGCAGGGAGGATGGGGGACTGAGTGGTAGGCAACGTGGTCGCGGAACAGGCCACAATGGGCAGGTCGAAGTGTCGGTGTGGTGAAATCCTTGGGCGAACGGGGGGTCACAAAAAGCCGGGAACTACGGCGAAAGCAGGAGGGTGGGGGACACTTTATTAATGAACCAGCGAAGCCAAGTGGTAAGCAGGAGATCGGGAGTAATTAAAGTCCCATTCCAACACGCCAAAGCCGGGGCGCATAGGGAACGTCGAAACGTGTAGCACAATAGAGTCCGAAACCCGCGGGAAAGGGACAAGACCATGGTCCTTTTCCACGCCGAAAAGGGACTGGATGGGGCACACCGATAGTGGGGGTGCCAACGGGCACGCGGACGAAAAGGGGGGGGGATAGCGGAAGGTGGGGGAAGACAGGAAAAAACACCCCTGCGTTTACAGACAACCAATTCAGGTAGAAATGAAAAAACATCCCCCCTCCCCAATCTAATGTAGAGTCTTTCGGGGATCAGCGTGAGGCAAGACATACGGTTTCTCTATATAACGGTGGGTTGGGGATCAACAAAGGAAGGCGTCCACTCCTATTGCACCGAAACCATCGGTTGGGGGCAAGCAATTACAATCATTGGGGGAGGGGAAGCGAGTGCTGAAAAAAGTACCGCCAAAAGGGGGGAGTTGTACCGGGACGCCGAAGAAACAAAAAAAAAAAACGTGGGCCCCGACACTGACGTGAAGCCATGCAGGTGTCCTGTTTTTTAGAGTCCCGTCCTAGGGGGGAGTTGTTTTGGAAAAGGGGGGGCCAGATGAAGGGGCGGGGTATGTAGGACCCTGGAACTCTAAAACTAAAAAACCTCTCGTCGGTTGGGTTACCGAAAGGGTCCTAAACCTTGGGCCCCGGGGGGGGGGCCAGTTGGGGAAAATGGAAAGGGGGGGTCAAGAAAGTACCTCACCCTGGATCTGAAAGGGCGGGGTTCGCAATGTTGGGCGCGATGTGGGTACGGAGAAGGCAAAGTTATTGGCAGTGACCTGTCGGGGGTCACGACCAATGTCGGACGTTCGGAAAGCACGGGACTGTGTATTCTGGTATACGGAGTCAAGCGTCGAGCCGGGAAAGGGTAACAACAAAGAGCGCTCTCGCCGGGGGTCCTGCTGAAAGGTGTGGGGGGGGGATGTCAATGAGAAGGCGAAGGCGTCTCGAGGAGTTCAACTCGCGGCAGTTACTTGGGAGTACAGGCGCGTTTCCACTGGATAGGGGGGGGACACGGGGTGGGGGTGAATGGTCCCAGGGGGGGACAGCAATTAAGGGGTTGCCTAAGGCGGGGTGACAAAATCAGAAACTATTTCCTTTCAGCGTTGCAGAAAGTACAGTTCACTCCAGTTGGGGGAGGGGGAGGCAAGAGGGGTCGTTGGGGGAAAAAGCTTTTGGTAAGAACCAGATCGGTAGATTAGCAAAGTCTGGAATTCCGGGGATTAGGGAAAGGGGGCTTTGGCAGAGACAAAGCACACACAAGTCTAGTCCGCATCGTTGAGGGAGTAAAGCCAGGAGGCAGAATGGGGGGAGAACTAGTGTAGCGGGCTTGCCCGTCTCTGACGTGTGAAAGGCGGGGGGGTAAATGGGAGGTCATCTGAAATCCCTGTGGAAACTGGGCGTGAATGCTAATAAAAGACAGTGATGCCACGTAAAAAAACGCATCATGGTCCGTGCAGGGGTTTACAGAACCACCAATAAAAAGGATTACACCAAAAAAAAAAAGGGATGAGCAACCTCCCTGAACGGGGTGGGTAAAAACTAAGAATGCACCCACTAAAGCCGTCGTTTGCTACTAAACAGCCTGGGAACGGAGGGTACAGGTATCAATCTTTCAAACCAGTTGGGTGTCAATGGCAACAACAGGGAGACTCGGAAAACAGTGTGTCGGCGTGTTGGGAGTGGTACTGCCCCCTGGGGCACAAAATACACGGTTATGGATCACGGGGGGCGCATATCGGGCTTAGCAATCCGTCGAGATTGGCCTGTTCCACTCCTGGAGAGAATCCCTTCGGCTGCAAATCGTGTGCAAAGAGGTGGGGACAATGTGGACCAATGGGGGGAAGAACAACAGGGACGGTTTAAAGAAAGGGGGGGGTCTAGGGACGGCCGGGGGTAACCGTTTTAATGATTTGCTAGGGTGTCCCGGCCCAGTGTGGTTTAATAAAGGGAAAAAGGTGTGTAGGGCAAGAAATGAATGGGGCGTGGGAGAAGGGTGTTATGAACTGACACTCCACTGCGTGGTTGTCGGGTGTAGCGGATGAGTGTGAAGCGTGTTACCAGAAAAAGAAAAATTCGCTTCGTGTGGGAGAAAAGAGGTGGGTTAGAGGAATACAAGATTATCCAGGGTGGGGGGGTGCCGGCGTGTGTAAGGATGAAAGAAAAAGAAGAACTTGTCCCAAAAGAAAAAAAAATGACCAAGCAATCCAGGTCGTCACCGAGGAAGGAAACCTCGGGGGGAAACGTTCCCAGCTACCGGAAAAAGGTGAGTGGGGGTGCCGCAAACAAGGGGTTAACGAATCTTAGAGCAGAGGGGAAGTCACGATACTAATAGCCGGACAAAGCGGAGGGCGGCGGTAAAAAACAAACAAGCAGCGCCCGGCTAATTAAGCGGTCCACGAAGGATGCGAAGAGTGGAAACGCAAAAGCTCCAAAAAGAACAACGTAGCCAAAACTGCGGGGGAAGGAACCTCTGTGTGATGGTCGAGAGACCAAAAGAAGGGCGGGAGGGTCCCCCATATTGAAAAGCAAAAAAAAATTAAGAGGGGAAAAATCTCACTGGGGACGAACGGTAGAGTCGGAAACATATTTAATGAGCTGGGAAGAGCCGGCAACAGCAAGGAGTCGATTGGGTGGAAGTAAAGCCCGGTAATACGGACGGTACTATCAGTAGTAAGAACTCGCCCCCAAGCAGTGACCAGACTGCATCAGGGGGTAATGGCAGTTGTCAAAGCTTTTGTTCCAAGGGGAACTTATCGTGGGGGTCGCGGACAAGGGGGAAAGCCAACCCTTTGGGGGTGATACGAGGTGCTTTTGGGGCAGTGGAGACACAAAAAAAACAACAAAAGAAAGAAGTCCGCAGGAACCAAAAACTGAGTGGATGCGGAGTCGAAAAAAGAAAAAAGGAGTGGAAAAGAGAGAGAATCAAAGGGTAAACATGTGAGCACACGACCGCTGTGGGGGGGAAAAGTACCTCCGAGGCAAACACAACCGTGCAGCAGAAGTTCCTCACGTAACCATTAGGGAAAACACCTGTGCGGGGAGGGGTCTCGCTCGATGTCGTGTCTGTTGGGGTCCGTCCAAGATGGTAGGGGGATTAACGGGCTGCCAGTGGACGGGGGTTGCAGTGTTCGGGGGGGGGGGGGGAAGAGGTTCCACAAAATCGAACGAAGGGATTCAACGGCACCTTGTCAAGGCGCAACAAGAGGAAAAATCCTGGTGGGCAAGGAAAAGGCAGGGGGGGCAGCAGAGAAATACTAATGTCCGAAGAAGACATGAAGCAGAGGATAGGCAAGATGTAAGGGCAGGGCAGGTGTCAGCTACCAATGTCATAAAAAAGAAAAAAAAGGTTCACGGGGTACTTAAGACAAAAAAGTAAAAAAAGGCACTAAGAGCAAAGAAGTGGGAGGGGACCAAGAGAATGAGACGAAAAACAAAAGAAAAAAAACGAGAACCCAGTCACGAAGGGTGTACTAGAGAAGAACGTTGGGGGAAAAACAACAGTGTCGGTAACGAAGACACCTGGGGCTGGGGTGAGGCAAAGAGAAGGAGGGACTGAGACACGTTGAACCGCGGGGGTTCATCCTCGACAGTGGAATCCACCCTTAAAAAACAGGAACATGGAGGCAGCGGGGACCCAAAATAAAAGAAAAGATAACCGGAAAAGAACTAAAAAAGGGGACCTATCCGTCAAGAACGTGCACCACCAGAAGGGAAAAGCCAACGCCGACTTTGAGTGACCAAAAAACACGTGGCGGCGTAAAACCCCAACAAAAACCGCAGGGTTCAGGAAATGAAAAGCGAATCGACGAAGGGAGGTGATTCACCCCAAAAAGACTGGAGAAAAAAGCACTGAACCCGAGAAGAGCAAAAAAAACCTCATCTCCTAAAAAAATTAGGAGGTCAAATGACAAAAGAAGAAGGTCAAAAATCCGAGTCGGGAGAAAAAAGAGGGTGTAAACACGCAGCACAAGGGAAGGGAAGTCAAGCAGGGAGGGAGGAAACAAGACATAACCGTTTCAGCAGAAAAAAAAAAAAAAAAAACAACAGAAGACCTGGCCCGTCCAAAAAGGGAAAACAAGTGTAACAGCCTCGAAAGAAAAAAAGGACCAAGTGACGCCGGCCGAGGGTGCTGCTCGGACACAGGTGGAAGAGAGCAAGGACTGGGGGGGACGAGGGGGTGTCTACCAATACACTGCGAGGGGGAGTCAGTGGGGGTCGTCGTACCAACCTTCGTGGAAAAAGCAGTAAAACTTGGAATGGAAATCCCCATCAAAGGGGGTAAAAAGTGTTTATAGGAGACGGGCCAAACCGGCTACAATCGTCAGCCTGCTGCGCAGACGGTCCACTTCAAAGAACAAACAGATACGCAAAAGCCGTCGAGCCCTTGCCGGGAAGCCGCTACGGCCACACTCCACTTCCACACGAAAACCGACCCGCCCGAGGGGATCCGGAGAACGTCATATTCGAAACACAACCAAAAAAGAGAAATGAGGAATGGAGAGAACCGTGGCGAAAACAAAAGTGAGGGGCAAAACTCACCTATCCTGGGGAAAGGGGGGACTTCAGTGCAAGACCGGAGCCTTACGGAGAAGACTCAGCCCGTCTGGGTCGTCAGTAAAGTGCGGGACATCCAGGGGGGCCTGGAAGGCAACAGCAAGCTGAAAAAATACAACATAGCAAGAACGTGCAAAAGGGGGTCGTATCATTCTCGAAAGAACGAAGCGTGGTGGATCTCTTCGAACGCAACGCTAGGAAAACGAACTACTGACAAGCGCAGAGCGCCAAGATGGGGGGCCATCGAAGGGGGCAAAGTGAAAAAGTTAACCTTTGAAGATGCGACAAACGGAAAAGGGAGGGGGCCCACCAAGGGAAGTCACACTCTCTAAAACAAGTTTCAGTGGCCCTCGTCTTGGTAAAATCCATAAGGCATTATTGGGGAAACAACAAACTCTGCTCCTACGCCCCCAAGAACACAGTTGAACGAAACATACGACAACCCCACTACCAAAATAAAACGGCGGGTGAAGTAGTCATGGGGGGGAAAAATGGGCAAGCAAAAAATACTACGACAACATGACATCTGAAACAATCAAAGAAAAGGGCACTTTCATGAACACTATCCAGGGACACAAAAGCGAAATGCTTCACCATTCGGGGACGTGCAAACGGGGTTTTGTTTCAAAAAAAGAAGCGCGGGAAAAGGGGGAAAACTCCGAACCAAGCAGACCAGTATAAAAATGAAGGACGCCACCAAGGAGACAGGATTTACTGAACCGCCCAAAAAAACGCTGTATGGGGGGGTTCGCCATGGCCCCAAACCAACCCACAAGGGTGACAACAATAGCGGGGGTGATCGCTCCCGACAGAAAAAAAACAGGTCCCGCGGAGGTCAAACTAATGCTCACGCGAATCACGTCCAGGGAGGGGGGGAGACTGGAAGGCCTCTAAAAATGGGAAGGGAGTGTGAATTTGTCACACAACCTGAAAAGTTGGGGCAGCTGGGGGCAAACCAGCACCTTAAAGTCGGGCAGAAGGGAACACCCAAGTCATCTACATGACAACGAAGTTACTAGAAGAAACTTCAACACAGGCTTTCAGAGAAGCAGGAGCACTGTTGAACGGCCGTGTCCGGGGGAGGAAACGTGCTCAAAAACCTAAGAAATCAGAGGGCAATGGAAGGGGGAGAAATGCAGAATAAGTTGCGGCGAGAGGAAGAGTCAAGAGCTGGGGCGTACGGCACAAGCCAGCACGGGCTCGACAAACTCTAACCCCCACAGCACTTGCAGAAAAAACACAGATTGAAAACCTGTCAAGAAGAGGGCCGGACAGCACTGATCTGGAAGAAGGCCTACCCCGAAAAAAATCAAAGCGGCAGAGGGGTCCTGAAAGTGAGACAAGACGCCCAGGGAAAAAAAAAAAAACGGATAAAAAACTGTATACAATGTGCAAGTAACAAATGGGAGCCGGGTTCTTCAACACCAACCAAAAAAACGGTGGGCATTCCATCCTGACAGCACGAAAGGGAAGCAGAGGAAAGCACATAAATGGCAAATACAAAGACGATCCCGAGTCGAAAGAAAAAAAACAAGGAGGGGCGAAAAATTTTGGCGGCGGCGCGCCGCTGGTGCAGGGGAGACGGGGAAATAACCACAAGGGATCAAAGAGCCTTTCCTTGGGCATAAAAAAAGAAGCGGCCGAGAAGGCCTTTCCCCACAGAGAAAGCGAGGGGACGATGAAAAATAAAAAGGGGGCTTCCGCAACGGGCCCGGGACAGAGGGCGAAAATTTGTGGGAAAAGGTGCCCAAAACCCAGTAACCAACTTCCCTAGGAACCAACGCTCTCAAAAAGGGTCAAAGGAAAAAACACAGGGGGACCTCCAAGCGCGACAGGTGGGGAAAACGGGAGAAAAAGAGAGTCTAAGTGGGACCAGTCGGCCCCGGCCGATGGGGCACCAAGAAAAGACAGGGGAGACAAGCCCGTACTTCCAGACCTGCCAACCAGGTGGTATCACGGATGGGGTTAGGGGGGCAGAACCTTCACGGAAAAGAGGACGGGGAGGGCCGGGGTCCCAAAATCGGGACACGAAAAAAGAACTTGAACACAAAAAGTATGTAGTTTACAGAAAGGGGAGCGTGAACTAATGACCGAGCAACACCGCAAAGAAAAGATTGTGGAAGGGTTATGGACCTAAACCCCTAAACGGCACCCTCCCAGCAACCCAGGAAAAGGGGGCACGAAGCAGCAACCGGCCACTTGCGGGTGGTGGGACCATGAACTAAGTAGAAACAGGCCGAAAAGGAAGGTAAAGGGAGAAGAAAAAACCGGGGCGTTCCCCACGGCAGAAACCCGTCAAAAAGCCCGTGACGGGTCCTGGACAGCGGGGGCGGGGGTGGGCACGCGCCGCGTTGGGGCACGGGTGTTGGGGGGGAAAGGAAAAATTGAAAAAAAAGGGCGCTGCTGAACAAGGGAACAGGTAGAAAAATCCTGGGGAATCGACAAAAAATAAAAACTCGAACAGGAATTCGTGACCACTGCCGAAAGAGTCGGGTGAAAAAAAAGAAGACAGGTCGGGATAAATCTCGCAAAAAAAAAAAAAAGGATAGAATCTCCTCCACCAAAAAATCACGGGTACAACAACAGCTAAAAAAGAAAGATGTGGGGCAGCAGGAAAAAGGCGTCCACGCGGGGAGGGGGGAGGGGGACCAAAACCTTGGTGTCGCAGGAGCGGGGAAGGGTAAAAAAAAAAAGAAGGTAAGAAGCGGGTGGTGTTGTGGTCAGACTAGCCGTTCCAATTGACTAAACGGAGCGGTATAAGGGGGGGGGGGGGGTAAGCGCAGGCAGGTGGCATCCGGAAAGGCGCGGGATAAGGGAAGAGGAACAAAGAAAAGGCAAGAGGGGTGTGAAGGGCGGTACGGGTAGCGAGGGAGGGAAAAAACGAGTTTTTTGCAATGAACAAGGGACAGGGGGGGATAACGAGGGGGGAGTGAGGGGTGAGGGTAGAAAAAGAGCAAAGCGGGAGGGTGTGGGGGCGGGTCACCACGGTGTCGCTGGATCAGGACAAAGAAGGAATCAGCGTAGTCAACAGATGGAAAAAGGAAAAAGGCCGAGCCGGGAAACGGCAGGCGCACAGGCGGAAAAACAGAGTGAGTAGTAAGTGGCACACCGTGGCCAACCGTGAAAGGGACTGGGAGGGGGGGTTCCGTCTGAAACAAGGGGGGGGGCGATTAAAATTTTGGAAAAATCGGACGGTGAGGGGCTTCCCACGGGAGGCCCTGCCAAATTGCAGGAGAAAAAAAGGGGCGGGGGGGGAAAAGAAAATCGCCTAAAGGTACCAAAGACCAACTCAGTGAAAGTCAGGGGGGGGCAAAACGGTCCGGTTGAGCCGGGAAGCGCGGAAATTCCGGGGAAGAAGAAAACATCTGTGGGCCGTCGCACGGGGTGGAGCCAGACACCAGGGTCTTGTGGGAAGAATAAGGGCTAAGCTCGGGCAAAGGTAAAAAAAAAATGGGAAAGATTCAAAGTTTCGGAGTTGGGCTCCACGCAAAGAGGAGGCCACGAAACAAAATGGGGAAGGTAACTATACTTTAAAAATAGAGGGGGAAGGCGTGGGAATACAAAAGGTTCCGCGGGGAATTAAGTCTTTGGGAGAATGATTTGGGTCGGGAGGTGGGACCTGGGACGGGAAACTGCAAAAAGGCTAAACGAAGTCTGCATTTTGTTGGCCAAATGAAAAAGGGCCGGGCGGTGGGCAAAAGGTGGTGGGAAAGGGTGACGGGGGCAAGAAGGGGGGGCAGGGGGGAAAAATGGGAGGGGAGGAAAGTGGTCGCGAAAGGGGGCATTTCGGTTGAAGGTCCGGGGAAAAAATTGGGGGACCAGCTGGGGGGGGGAGGGGGCAACCTGCGACCGGCGTGGGGGTAGGCTAGGAGGAGGAACCGCTAACGAACGGAGCTCCGCAAATGCAGTGCCGCGGCGGTTGGTGTAAGACCGATCCGAAATGCGTCACGGACGCGGCGGGACGCACATACAGGGGGAATGCGGGGAAGTGGTGGTATGCTTTGAACGTGGGCGAAAAGGGGGGGGGTGTAAAGCCCAGGCCCAGGTAGGGTAGGGACAAGAGATGCACGCTAACGTACACGGGGGAGACAGATGGGGGCAGACGAATTTGCCACACTACTGAAAGAAAAAAAAGGGGGGGGGGACATGGGCAAAAAAAGGGGTCGGTGGCACGTCGTCTTAGAGGGAAATCAAAAAAAAAGGAAAGGGACTTGAGGAACGTATGTGCTATTAATATTGGACAGTCTTCTATTAACAAATTGGCTCAGGTGTAAAGGAGTGTTAGCGGTGGGAAAAAAGGAGCTGAAAAGGGTTGAAAGATTTAATTGTCGGAAAGACGCTCCCCTGAAAGGCAGAAGGGAGGGGCCCAAAGACAGGGAGGCCACCCCCGAATCTGAAGTAGGGGGGATTGGTACTAAAACTTCTAGTGACCCAACTCGTGACGCGGCCACAGCACCCCGTCAATCAATTGTTCAGGAATCAGAACGACTAAAGGATTCACTCTTGCCCGTGGATGAGGGGGCAGGCAGTGGCCTTTGCACAAACGAGGGGGGGGAATATCAAAATAAGGATAAGGTCGGAGGGGCCAGCTGTCAGGTGTCATGAGGCCCGGAAAGAAGTGAAGGATCGGTAACTAGGCGCTGAAGGATAACTAGAAAACGCATCATTCGGGTTGTGGTTCCGCGGCGCTTCAGGAGGAGTATCACGTGCCTTTGCCAAGAGGTCTTGGGGGGGCAAAAACGGCAGACCAGCGCGTTTATGGGTCACCGGAAAAGGAAGGGGGGACGGCCTTGGGTTAAAGAAAGGAAGAGGACCAACGGCCTTGTGTGAAAGAGGGTTGTGCTGGGGGGGGAAGGCAAAGAATGCAAAAAGTGTGAAACGGGGGGGAAGAGTGTTCACACGAACCCTTCAGGATGGGGGGTGCGGAAAAAAAAAAAGAAGGTGGAACACGAAAAAAAAAGGGCGGGGACGGCAAGGCTTTTGGGGCCCAAAAGGAGGGGGGGGTGAGAAAATACTGATAGGACCAGGGGTAGGGGTGCGTGGGAGCAAACCCGGGAGGCGAGGGGGGCAGCGAAGACCGCAAATGTGGGAAGGACGAAAGGGATGAACAGAGGGTAAACTGGGGTAGACAGTAGAAAAGCTACCTCAAAATAGATGTTCAAACCTCCACAACAGGGTGATGCCCGGGAACCGGGGTACCAAGGAGAGGGAGGATAAAAACCGGGGAGGGAGAACAGAACTCAAATAAAGAACTTGACTATGGGGGGGGGCTTCGGTCAAGCGTGATTAGAGGAGCCGGTTCCAACCAGAGATGGACGTCTTAGGACCCAACCCATACACCACCTCTTGGAGCCGGGAAAAGGAGGGAGTGGTAAGAAATTGTGTTCGAAACTCATGAAGGGACTGTACCGGGCAATAAAACAGGGGGGGAAAGTGACCATAAACGCCCTACAAAAAGACGTGTGAAAAAGGCTAAGCTTGATCTTAACGAAGGGACCGTGTGGGGCGTACAAGGAAGTGGTTTGGAGAAGGGAGTGCAATTGCCCCAGACCGGAAAAAGGAAGAAAGGTTCTTACAAGAGAGTGGGGCAAAGGGAAGCAGGAAAAATCTAAACTGCATTAGAGAGAAGGTGGCGAACATACGTAAAAAAGGCACAAGGCAGAAAAACCGTTTGTGTGGCATGTGCGGGGGGGGGGGCGAGGACTTCGTACGCCCCAGTGTGCACTAGGCTTTTGGGGACCGACGGGGAGAAACCAAAAAGAAAGGTAGGGAGGGCCAATTGCGTTGGTAACACGCTCTGAACCAAAAAGGAGGGAAAAATCTAAAAAAAAACTTCAAAAAAGGGTGCCGACACAGTGTGGGGTAAAGATGGGAGTACCAAAAAAAAAAAAAACGGGACAAAAACTTTCTGAAAAGGTATGAGAACCAAAGAAAACCTGAAAACAACAAGTGACACAGGAAAATACGAGGTTCAAGAATCTAGAAAGGGAAAAAGTATGCTTTAGGGTAAAAAACAGGCCCACAAACTCACCCATTACGGGGTGGCGGGACCCCTCAGAGGAAGCCGGAAATTCCCTTTCACGAAACGAGAAAAACGGCAAAAAAAACGACCTGGGAACAAGGCTTCATGGGGATGGGGGGAGACTCGGACCCCGGGGAAAAAGAAACAGTAAAGTGTAAAACGTAACCAAAAAAAAACAAGGTCAGTAAAACGTCAGAGCGACGAGTGGGGGGGGGAGAAGTCCACGAAATGTCTACGCGCCTCCAGAGAAGCGCGCAACCTCGCCTCAGTGACCGAGAGAGACCCAAAAAAGTGGTGAGCGGGGGGCACGGGGGTAGATGGAAAATCAAACTGGTTTGTTCCCATCGAGGTGTTAAGGTCTCTGAAAAAGTGACACTTCAAAGAAAAAGTGGTCAAAATCAGGCCCCAACCTGGGGGAAGGGGAAGAGTGCGCTGAAGTAACCAAAGAAAAAGCCGCGCAAAAAAAAAAAGAAAAAAAAACTCAGAAACCGTGACTATCTGATACACCAAAAGTACCTTGGACACAGATCCCTCCTAAAAAAGGAGTGGACGGAAAGAAAATGTGCCAAGGACGACCAAACCAACCACAAAAACAGAAAAAGGGTGTTGACCCACATACGATCACCACGCAGGGGAATGCCTGCCAAGAAACCAACAAGGAATGGCGCAAAAAAAAGCCCTGGAACCAGGAGAAGCGTCAACAAATTACAAAAAAGAAAAAAAAGACGAACTCACAATATTTCCATGGAAAAACAAAGCACAAAAGTCGTTCAATCCACGAAGAGGGGATACTCATGAGTGGAACACTCATGAGAAAAATTCGAAGAAAGATCAAAGAAAATCCCGGGGGGTTGGAATGTAAAGGCATGACAGCAAAAAAGCCTAAAAGGGTGGAAAGAAAAAAGATGCCAGTGGCCCACCCGGGGGTCAAGTAAACTCTCCGCAACGGCCAGAAAGGGGAAGCCGGAGGTCTTGCTTCATCAGAAAAGTTAAGGGGGCAAAGGCCGCAAAAACCTGAGGTTTGGTGTCGGAGGGGGTTCACTACAAGGGAAAAAACTCAAGAAAGGTCAGCGGGGGGGGGAGGGGTGGGAGGAAAAAGGAGGAAAATGTGAAGATGACCTTTGATTGATCACATCACCACGCTGCAAAAGACGAAAAAGACGAAGTCCAAATCATACCAACGTCAGAAACTGCGCCAACCGGGGGGAATCGACTACGGCAAAAGATAGAAAAGCAAGGGGGAGGCCACGCCTTCAGGGGGCGACCAGTGACGTCCACGCCAAGCCCACGGGGGGGAGACGCAAAAAAAGATGCCCACAATATCCTCCAAGGGGACCACCCAACATGGTAAATAACTCAAACAGTCAGGGAACAAGGCTGCCTAAATTCTTACTCAAAGAGGAGGAAACCTAGACTTGGCTTGAATTCCACCTGCCCATCAAAAGAAAGGAAACCGGAGCAAGGGAATTCCAATCCGCTACGGAAAAACGCAAGAGAAAAAAGCCGAGGTCTGAAATCCAACAGCTCCGTATGGAAGTGAAATTCTGACGGCTGGCCTTCTTGGTTGCCAAAAAAAAAAAGTGGACTTCTAAGACGTCACCTACAAGAAGCCCAGGGACGCATAGAACTCCAACGGGGTCCGTGGTAAAAGACACAATGGCACCGGTGGGGGGAGAACAGGACATACACTATCGAAAAAAAAACCTTCTAAAAGCCAAGACTACTGGAATGACCAATGAAAAAAATGGGGAAAAAAAAGACAAAACCAAAGAAACAAACCCGGCCCCTGAGCGACAAAGAAGGGGGGACCACCAAACACCAAGAAAGTGCCGTATCGCGGTCCGGGGGGACAGGAAGACCCAACCCCCCAAACCCCCCCACCTCAGTCTAAACGATGGCTAGCAAACGGACCAACTTCACCGGTAACGGAGGAAGGGAAAAGGCACAAAGGATGCGTCGAGTAAACAAGGGGGTACGGTAAAAATATTCAAACGAACGACCATCAAAGAACCATAGAACTGGAAAAAAAACAACTTACGACAGGATGTTAATTGAGACAAAATACAGGGGGTTGGGGAGTCAGTGGGAAAACAAACCGACGGTACAAAAAGAGGTGATAGAGCCCACAAAGTGACGAAGGCTTACCGATGACTCAACGGATTCATAGGGGGGGAGGATGAAAGTGATGAGAAAGTAACGCGGAAGGGGGAGGGGACAAAGCCACTGACAAGGGGGGCAAGGACGTGAAAAAGTCCAGGGGGTCGACTTCATACGAAACACACCAGGCGGTCCTACGAACGAAGAGGCAGCCACGGGGCATCTACGGTAACAATGGGGGTTTGCTCCTTCGGGAGCGGTTGACGCAACAAAGTACGAACCTCCCGACGGAGAAGGGGCAATGACTAAACGAGGGGATCACCTTTATCTCAACACGAGACGGTGGGAAAAACCAATCAGCGGTAGGGTCGACCTCCACCACCTCAAATACAAAAAGAGAAGCAAAAAACTGTTACGGGGCTAAAAAACGTGGTTTCACAGACACCGGTACCTAGCCCCGACTCAAATAATGCGAGGTTAAGAGGAAGAAGGTCAGACGCTCAACAAAAGGGGACACGCAGCGATCCCAAAAGGAAGAAGGTAGAAGACTGAAAGTCACAGGAATGCAAACAGTCGCAAAAAAAAACGGTCTTGGGCTGCAGCACAACGTACAGAGCGATGGAACAACGGGGGCAAAAAACTATCACCAGGGGAAGAGAACGCGGGGGACTCCTCACAGAAAAGAGTCGAAGGGGCCTTCAAGAAAAGCGGGGGGGGGTGGAGTGAGCACGGGGAACGGCAAAGTGCACGACCGTCTAACAACTGCTTGGCCCCGCAAAGAGGGAACGACGAAAAAATGTCCAATACGTGAGGAAGGACCTATCAATGGAAAGTTTCAGAAAACTAGGCCAGGGGAAAAAGGAACACGGGGGGACGAAATCCCTAAGGAAAAACCAACAAAACAAGCAAGAAAGGGCAACACAAAACGAACGGACGTGCCAGGACCGAAACGGAGGAGTCACACGTCAGCCGACCGTGCGAACAGGTGGGAATTCGGACTCCAAGGGAGGGAATGCTCAAAATGGAAAACCTAAAAACCGCAATACGGCAAAAAGCCCAGGGCTTGACTAAAGGGGGGGAAGTGGACGGGGATGAAACAGGGAGCGGGACAAAGAACCTGAAACAAGAGGGGGAAGCCTCGCGGGTGACGGGAAAATAGGGACGAATAGAGCAGAAACAACAACACCGGGTAATGAGTAAAAGAAAGAGCTACTAAGGAACGAACCTGCCCCAGCGGCAGGAAAGCGTGGGGGATCAGGGGGGGGGGACGGGAAAAGAAAGAAAGAGGGATCAACGTCACAGCCCCATGCGATTAACAAGGATTAAAGAAAGCCTGACGGGGGGGTTATCAGAAGTCAAACTAAGCCAGAGGGACAAAAAACCGGACCAAAACGAAGAGGCTGGGAGGTTGTCCAGGACAGGGTCGGTGTAATGGGGGGAACGAAGAGGTGCACAACAGAAAACGTCCCCGGATGGGTGTCTTTGGGGGTCATTAGGGGGGAGGGCTAAGAGGACCTTTGAAGTGGGACGAAGGGAGACCCAGGTAAGAAGACTTTAGGGGAAGAATCTCCTAGCGAAGGTGAAAACCAACGTCGTGATACACTTTGGCCTAGAAGAAAAAGGGTAAAAAAAAGGGAGGGGTACAGGAACAAGATCTCTAAAAAAAAGAAATTGGTTGAGAAGAAGCTTTCTCCGGAGGTGGATTTTGGGGGGGAAGACCACCGTGGGGGGAAAAGCCGGAAAGGGGCTTTCCTGAATGAAAGGGGTGGAAAAACGTTTTGTGGCAGAAACAAGGTTTAAAACAGGGCTCGCGTATAAGGTTTGGGGTGTCGAGGGGAAGGTGGGGGCTGCAAAAAGAGTTGGGGAAAAAAAGGAAAGGGTAGGGTTAGGGGGACAAGGAAAAGGGGGAGCATTGTGAAAAAAGGGGGGGAAGACTTATTTACGGGTTCAACAGTGCACTGTCTAAAACTAGAAAAAAAAAAGGGGGAATAGGAGGTGGGGGAGGGAGTTGGGGGAAAAGGCAGGAAAACATGGGGGAAAGGATTTTGGACCCAATTTGCAGGGGGGGGGGAAAAAAAAAAAAGTAGACAGAAAAGGACAGTAATTCGCGTAGGCAAAGGAAAAGAAAACCGCCTATCTCGACCCCTTCTGACACGTCAGACCTGGACCCCGCGAGCTCAAAAACGGTCAAAAGGAGATTGCCGCCATGTTCTTGCTGAACAGTCGTAGAACACTGGGGGGGTGAGGAGAAAGGGTGAGAAGAAAGCCAACGGAAAAGGACATGTCGGCCAAAAGGGAAACCCTTGAAAGGGGGCTCTACATCAGAAAACAAAGGTATGGCCAACCCCCAGTTGTGTTCCCCGCCATGGGTAACGGGGATGGGAAAAGGGGGGGGAAGCGAGGGAAAAAAAATATCAACGGCAAGGGGGAAAACATGGGGGGGGGTGCAAACGGCAGGACTTTTGTGGCGAGAGAGGGCCGGGGGACCAGTAACGGTGGGCAAAGAAGTCAGGCAATACAATGTGAAGAAAGCTCGAGTGGAAACAGTGAGGGCTGCGGGTTCATTTAAATATGGTGCAAGCCCCGAACAAAAAGTGCCAACGTACTCAGGGAAGGAAAAAAAAGGGAAGGGGGGGGGTGTCGTAATTGAAGCAAGGGCAGACAGGATGAAAAATTGGGGGGGAAGATGAATGGGAGGGATGGGTAGGTCCGTCAAAACTTGGAAGGACGGGGCAAATCTTTTGCAAAGGGGCGGTGGGGGGGGTTGGTGTCGAGGGGAGAATGGCCTTTCTGGGGGGAAGGGGGGAAAGGGCCTTGTCGACGGGGGGCACTGAACGGGCCAGGTTCAGTTGGCGCCGGGGTGTAGAAAAGGCAGGGATGATTTTCAATGGGGACCTTGAGGGGAAAAAGACGGGCAAATTGGGTTCGGGACAAAAAAAAAAAAAAAAAGCCTGCAGGTGGTATAACGGGAAGGGTGCGGGGTCGAAACGCAAGACCAGGAGCGAAGGAATGGGTACGTGTTTCCGTCAGGCTATGGTGTGTCCCGCCAGAAGGGAGCTTGTCATAAGCTCTAAAGGATGGGGGAACCATCAGCGGAAAGGGGGGTTGACGTGGAATAGGAATTGGCGTGGGACGTTGTTGGGAGTCAAACAACGGGTAGAGGGGGTCCGGACAGGGAAAGGAAAAAGCAGGACCCCTTCCGGGCAGGCGGGGGCCACGAAGAAGGCTTCTCCAAAGGTGGGCGCGTCCGGGTTACTGGTGGGCAGCAGGACCCTGTGTCACGTAGAGGGTAGGCAAAAACAACCTGAATGCTGGAGAAGAAGGAAGGGGGGGCGATGACGTCGCAACCAAAAGGGTGGAGCCAGAAAGATGTGAATGTTGTGGCCACGAACTGGGGGGGGATGGGGGAGAAAAACAGGAAAGGAGACAGAAGGGAAAGGGCTTCACCAGCCGAGAAAGACACCCCGACTCCAAAAAAAAAAAAGCAGTGTGGTCGACTCGAAAAAAAAACGGTATGGACTCGCACAGGAAAAGGGGGGGAGGTATCAACATCACTAAAACGAGACTCCAAGCGTTCGAAAACTCTTGTCCGTTTTTGGACTGGTCTTAGGCAAAAAAAACGGGGGGTCACACAGGGGAATTGCCCGGGGGACGGGAGCACAAAGTCTAAGTTCTGGGTAAGGGGTCCCCTGCACAAAACACGGGGGAGGATCTGTGAGGCAGGGGACCGACGGAATAAGGTCGAGGGAGGGGGCCAATAACTGCGTCCCTGTCTCAAAGATCGTTCTGGGACGGCCGGGTTGCGGGGAAAGGGAAAGAGACGGTTGAAAAAAATGTCGGAGGTCGTGCGTCAAGGGAGAGGATCAGGTCAATGCTTGCCAGTCAAAAGGGGGGGGAGGGGGCAAGCAAGGGTGGGCAGGGAAAGGGTGGGACAAATACCCTGAGGGTGGGTGGGGAGAAAGAAGGTGGGTGGGCACCAAGACCAAGGAAGGAGTGCGGGCGTTCAAAACTGGCGTTTTTGAGAAGCGGAACAATGTCGGACGGGTCTTGGGCCGAGGAAGCCTGGGGGCATACGGGAAAAAAGAAAAGGGTGCGGGATTAACCAGCGTGTATACTGGAGGCGAAAAACGATCCAAAACGAGGAAAAGGGTGCATCCTTCACTCCAAAAAAAAAACACAACCAGGTTGGTGAAATCTAAAATGACAGAATACAACGAAATAACCTCATGCAAAAAGGGGGGGACAAGGCCCCTGCCCGCAAAGAGGAGGAAAAGGAGAAGGTTCAGGAAGATGGCGCAACGGAACGCGAGCACAAATTTCTAAGGTCGGGTTACAGGAACTTGGGGGGTTTCAAGTAGCACACGGATAAAGCCAAAGGACGAAGGGGCTGAACAAAAGGGCAAAAGGAGGGGGCAAGGAGATGGGGGCATCGTAGCGGACGGACAGTTTATTATTGAAGATGAAGGAAAGCAGGGTGACAGAACAGCATTTCAGTTCTAAGGGGGAAGGGAAAAGACCCGAAGACCAACATTTTCGGAGAGATTCGCCGGAGACTACATCGTCACAGGGGGAAGGGTAAGTGGGTGGATGGGCAGGTCGGAAGGGGGGGGGTGGTTTATGGAAACGGAAAAGAACGCCCGGGGGACGTCGGCCGGTCAAAATCTTCTAAAGAAACAAAAGTAGACCAAACTGGGCACAGGTACTGGGGTGGGAAAGTAGCGCTCAGGGTGGAAGAGATAAACGGAGGTTCGACATACCCAAGTGCACGGTGGTACTAACCGAGGGGGGGAAAACGCAAAGAGGCCAACGTTCTCGAGGTACATCCTAAAAAGGCTGAACATCACCCCCGGGAAAGTGGAAGGTGAGATGGCAGTTGAGAAAAGAAGGGAAACGAGAAGAGGATAATTTCAACGGCAAACAACTAGACTACCTGATTTTACTGGTGGCCAGGGCACGGGAGAGAAATCTCCACTTGCACGAGAGGCAAAGCACGCCAATCGTGCACCGCTTCATGTGGAACGGTGTGGGAACAGAGGGGCCTGTGAAAAAAAAGGGTGGTTTTTCACGGGTAAATCGACAACAAGGTCCGTAAAAGAAAAAGGGGGGGAAAAAAGGGGGAAACTACCGCGCAACGGGGGTCAGGACTAAAGTCAGAACCATACCTGCTTAACGAAAAAGAACGCAGCATGGGGTGGACCGCCCAGCAGAACCGGGTTGTTGGAGGACGGAAGCGGACTAACTCACATGTTTTTGGAGGCAAAAATGCGTATTTTGGAAGGGAAACGCTGCGACACTAAGCAGGGTTCATCGGGGGAGGGGAAAAAAAACTGGATGACCTGCTTCGCTTCCAGGACAGCGAACTCAACCTCGCCCGAAAAAAAAAACCAGACCGCCGAAAAACCCGAAATTTGCCTGACATGGAATATCAAAAAACGCAACTCGTACAAGGCAGTTAAAATGCAACAACAAAAGAAGAAAGGTGGGGACCTTTACACGGCGTTTAGAGAATGCAGAATCAAAACCATAAACAAGTCTTCCAGGGTGAAGAACCAATTAATGAGGGAAAGAAACCAAAAAAGGGCTCAACCAAATCCTTACCACTAAGCATCGGAGAAAC
>Ga0179593_1322970_pt1 | contig 26637 bp, 38 predicted proteins | sample CZODoug2_1_08_16_FD_185931 | JGI IMG/M metagenome (GOLD analysis project Ga0179593, IMG submission 185931) | Vadose zone soil fungal communities from Angelo Coast Range Reserve, California, USA - CZODoug2_1_08_16fungal (PacBio error correction) | ecosystem: Environmental > Terrestrial > Soil >...
ACCAAGAAGGGGGCGCAAAGGGGCGCCGAAGAAATAAGGAAGAGGAGGAAAAACATAGAGAACGGGGTTGTGCGTGAAACACCGGAAAACCCGTACAGAGACTCCGGGGGAGGGGCGGGTTGGGAGAGACTGCCGGGGACTGAAAACCAAAGGGGAAGGGGCAAAAAAAATAAGGGGGAATGACCTAGGATCACGAAAATCAGCCTGGAGGTTGCGGACCCGGGACTCAAGGCAATCTAAAACCAGGGCACGGAAGGGAAGCGTTGGAAAGAAGACATAGAAAAAAAGAAGGGGGGAAAAGGAAAAAAAAAAAGACCTAACTTGACCGCAAAAAAAGTCAATCGGCCAGAGAAAAAACAGTGAATGAGGCGAAGTGCGCCAGGGGTCCATCGGAGGGAAGAACGGAGGAGGACAGGGGAAAACAGACACAGGCACGGAACAGCCAGCCGGAATTCGATGAAAGCGGACTGGTTACATAGGCAAGGAAGAGAGGAAAACCCTTTGAGTGGTGAAAAAAATTTAACAAAGGTGGGGACCCCGGAGAAGTGAGTGAATCGGCCAATAAAGAAAAACGAGTCGAATGTGTCTCCAGCCCAGTGAGGAAAAAAAGGGGGGGAAGGTCTTGGGAAAAGCCAGAGAAAAAGAAAGTGGGGGGGCTGCGATATCGAGTTCACGGCGACGGAGTAACAAAAATGCGCGACCCGCGGTGGAAGGATACTCGAAAAAAACCAACCAAGGGGAGGAATAGAGATAATAAACTTCACAAAGTAGAGGGACTAGCAAGGTGGTAATAAAAAGAAAAAAAAAAAAGCCAACTATGAAAAAACCGAAGACAAACAAGAACTGAGCGCATTAACGGTGGAGAGCCTGGTCTACGAACAGTACCGAAACCCGTGGGTGAAAAAAATGGGGGGGGGATGGGGACATACGTACGCGTACGAAACAAATATTCAAGGATTAAATCAAAAACGGGGGAAACTTGTCGCAAGCAAAACAAATACGAAACGGGGGGAAAAGGACCCTCAAAGGGTTTTTGATAAAACAAGTCAGAAAAGAAAATTCAAGAGTCATCAGAAATTCCAAAAGGCTTGGCGAAACGGGAAAAGGAGGGGGGTGACAAAGAACCGAGAAAAGGGAAGGGGATAGACACCGACACCCAAAACGGGTAAACTTAAACACCACGGACCAAGCACCCACAGTAAAAAGGACGGAAATGAGAAAGTATTGCAAAAAAGACGATGAACGTAAAAAAAGATCCAGGTTAAAGGATAGTTGTTGGGTGTTTTGGGGGAGAGCCACTTTGGGTTCACGGAAAGATTGACTGGGACAAAACCAACGTAGATCATCCAGAAACCACACGTTAGTGACTACACCCGAACAAGTAAAGCTTATCAGTGATATGTCGGGGGTGAAACTTGGGAAACCCCTTGAGATCCATTACAAGGTTCCCTGAACGACCGAGTGGGTCAGGGGGAAACCGGAAATAACACAGACAACTCAAGTCCAGGGGAACTTGAGTTAAGGGGGGGATTGGTTAAAACGGTCCAAAAAAAGAAAACGGCATGGGAAAAAAGGGCAATCTAGGAGAAAGTGTCAGCGGGAAAACTAACACTTCTCTCACTCTTTGGGGGGAAACGGGAAGGCCAAATCGCGGTGAACCGACGAAAAAAACGGCAACGGAAAAAAAAAGGGGGGGTGAAAAAAACCTATAACCAACACATCCAAAAGTGGGTCAAGGAGTCTTAACACAGTGTGGTGAGACAAAATTGAAAGAACCTTGTGAAAGCCATTTCCAAGGCCAGGCGAGATACTGAAGTCATCAATCGGTAATGAGAACGAAAAAAAAAAGGACAAAGAAAAAAAACTAGTCTCTGGCCGGAACGGAAAATTGTCAGAACGAGTAACCGCTGGGCAAGAACGCCGGGAGGTTCGTAGAGGGGGGGAAAGGCAAGCCAAGACGCCTTCCCGTAAAAGAATATTTGGGAGGGGATCTCGTCAAAACATCCTGAACACCCAAAAGGGGAGAAAGGCGACTTGGTGGGGGGGGGAAAAAAAAAATGGGTCCTACAATCCTTGCAAATTCATCAACACGAACGAGGGGGAAGTTACTAAACGTTTGAGGAAGGAAGGATAGTGACCGTACATTAACGGCCCCGAGGGACCTTACCCTGTCAAAAAAGGTTCACCTACTCGGGCCCGGAATGGAAAATATCAACTCAGCGCGCGGCCCGTAGAAAGAGGACGGGTTATCACGGAAAGAAAGGTTTTCAATTAAGTAAGACAGTATAAAGGGCAACACCACACGCGCGCAAAGAATGCCAGGCCAAAATGGCTTCACGGGGAAACGGGGGGCAGGAAAAACCTGCCAGGAGACTGTCAAAAGCGAGGAGAGCCCCAAAACAAGAACACGATGAGAAGTTGGGAAAGGTCACACAGCGGGGGAAATCGGGACCTGATCCGTGAAACGGGACGGAAAAACAAACAGGCGGGTTTTGAAATTACCAACTAGAAGACAAATCAACCTTCCTGGGGGGGGGAAAGCGAAGCTGGATTGGAAGGCACCGAGAAAAATGAAAAGTACCGGCCCCAAGCGAAGTAGTACGTCCTAGCAGCGAGCAACTTTAAAAAAACGGGGCTAAACGACTAAAAAATGGACACACGGCGAGGGTCCTCGGGAATTGGAAAAAATCGGGCGGGAGACACGCAAAAAAAAAAAAGCGATCAAGTGGGTCACAGTAAGGTGGTATTGCGTCAACCACACGGGGAACGAAGAAAACGCCGCAAGGTTTTACTCTATCCACACCCTGGACTTGGAGCGGGCGGATGGGAAAGGACTAAAATCTGGGGGTGAAAGGGAAAAAAATAGTGCTAAAAATTTACAACGGAGGAAGGGAAAAACGGGACCGGGGGGGAAACCAGCCGGCACAAGGGTCGAAGTGAAGAAGAACACCTGACAGGATAACCTACGTTTCCTGGGAGCACAATGAAAGTTAAGCCAACCCTAGATCATGGATCGGATTTGAAAAGGGGGGGCATCCAAAGCAAAAACGGACATAACCGTGCCAAAGCAAAGTGTGCATCACCAACGCCGGATGAAAAAAGTATTCGAGGCGAAAAACCAAGACCTCGTGGCAACAGGGGCAAATACGTGGGGAACAAAAAAAACATTATTTCCACCGGTTACTACCAAGGGGAAGGCGGGGAAACTATTCTACCGGAAAAACTATGAAAAACACCAAAGGGGCCCGAAGAACAGGCCGGAAGTACTAGGAAGCCAGGGGGAAATGGGACCGGCTGCCTGACACAAGCGAAGGGGTTCAAAAGCCTCAATAAACGGGGGGGCGAAAAGGGATTAAACAAATCGGAAGTCGGACATCATTGAGAACCAGAGAAAAAATAAACCACGATGCTCGCACATTTTACCGGCGTCTAAAAAATTTATCGCGCTCCAAGGAAAAATATCTATAAAAAACAACAAAGAAAAACAAAAAGAAGGGGAAAAGATATAAAAAAGAGCCTGCCTACACCGAGAACATCAGGTGACTCGGCTCAGGGGGGCAGTCACCTGGTCGCGCAAAGCGGGGGTTGGATGGGGAAAAAAACAGTGCAAGAAAAGGCCGGTCGAAGGAAAGGCTAACCAGTGGAAAGAAAAACCGCATCGGCCGTCCACAGAGCTGTTGAAAGGAAGAAAGGCTAATTTTTTTCAAAAGAAATTCCAGGGCCAAACAAAATGAATATTATCAAACAAGGGGAACAGTTCAGGAACCGTTGGGGGCGCGACGGGGTTACATCGCGCTACACCTAAAGAGAAGTAGGGGGGGGGAACCTTATCCTGAGGGGAAGGGGTTGTGTATAGACTGTAAGCCGCTACTCAAGTTTGCCCAGAAGGGGCGGGGGGGGGAGAGAAAACCGAAACACTTGACAACCGACAGGGCTTTTAGGGAGGACCTGGCAAGCCCGTAATCAACGAATTCACGGGGCTGAACTGGCAGCGGAGCAAGGGGGGGATCTTATCGGGGAACCGCAAGGCCGGGGTGATAAGTCGACCGGCACGGCAGGAAAGAAAACGGGGGGGGGGGGTGCAAAAAAAAAAAAAAAAAAGGAAAAGAAGGGTTAAAAGTATCAGTGCAAAATTCACCCGACCTCCTTTCCGAAGAATCCAAGAGCCGCCCCCCAGAAAGGGGGGGGTGCTAGGAAGGAAAGTGAGTTTGCAAAAACAGGCAAAGGGGGGGATACAAAGAAAGAAAACACGGGGAGTCGAGTGTACGCCGATGACCGAGAGGCAGCAGCAAGCAATCCGGAGGGAAAAGAATCCTGAAAAATTGGTCGTGAAGAGTCCAGTGTCACGGATTCATCAGGCAAGAGCGGTGGGGGGAAAGGGGGTTACTGGGGGGTCATTTCCCGGGGGAACGGGGTTGAAAAAAGAACCTTAAAAAAATGGACCACTAAATGGAGTGCGGTGCGTTTTTCAGACAGGACAACCCGCTAAGGGAGAAGGGGAACGAGGGCATTATAAAGGGGGGACGATGGAAAAAACCAAGCGAACTGCAAGGAGCAAGACGGCCAAAGGTTAGAAACGGGGAGGGGGAAGGTCGAACAATAAGAGGGGGAAGCAGGGAAGGGCAGTGTGAAACTCAACCTGACAGCAAAAACGTCAGGGGGGGACCTGGCGAAGTTGTCTGGTCCTGTAGAAAGTAGGGCGAGGAAATAAATAAAGGGGGGAGTCACAAAGAGGAATAAAGCGCAGGGAGGTATTACCCAAATGTCCTCTGGGCGGAGAGGAAAAAAAACGTGAATGAATTTAAGCGGTTAGGGAAAGATAAGACGGGGACGGGGAAAGGGTTCCCAGGGGGAATTAACCCGGGTACCGGGAAAAGAATATTTCCATCGGTCACGGCCAAGGAGAGAGGAGAGAAAAGGGGTGAAAAAATTGGGGGGGGGGGGGGGCAATTACGCGGGCAAGTCCAAGAGAAGGGGAGCGAAAAATTTCGGCCTGAAAGAAGACATAAAAAAAAATCAAATAAGGGGGTTCCTTCCCCCAAAGGGGGTAGACAGTCAGAAGGTAAGAAACTAACAAGAATTTAATTCGCAAGGGGGGTCAAATGATCAACCTGTTAGGCAAGTGAGGGGGAAACTGGCCTGCCCCAGTTGGGGGAAGGGTCCCTTGTCAAAGGTCCAGACATGCTGGGGTAAAACGAAAAAAACCAAATTTAAGGTGAAGGCCCAGAACTTCGACTTTTGTTTATCGTGGATGGCCCCGGGCTGTCATATTGCAAGCGAAAAAAAAGAGAATGAGGGCCCAGATGGGAAAAGAGGAATTAGGAGAACTAGATAAAAAGAAACGAGAGGGCGGGGGTAATTTATACACCAAAAAAAAAAACCCACACACACGGCAAATCCCCGTGAAAAGAACGAGTCACGGAGGAGGGGAGATACCAGCCGGGAACTGAACAAGCCTTGAGAAAAGGAAAGTGACAAAAAAGATCTGGGGTTTGCAAGGAATAGTAACGAATAGAAGACAAAAATGCGTAAAGGCTGCAAAGAAGTGGTCGCAGAGGAGAACAGGGGTGCCGAAAGCAGATGTCAAAGGAAACATGGTTCAGGAAAAAACCTTGAACCAGCTTCATCGGGAAAAAAAGAAGAACGTCTATTGTCGTGGGGGGGGGAAACGGCGCGGGGTGCAAGGGGGGACCAAAGGAAGGAAGGTATAACTTAGGGGAATAGGGACTTGCACACACTGAACCGTCCCCCGGGCAAGCAGTGGCATTTCGAGGACGGAGGGACAATCTACTCAAAACGGGGAAAAGAAAACCACCGGTGGAGGGAAGGGGGGTTACAAAAACCAGGGTCTGATTTTTGTGGCAGGGAGAACGGAGTGGTTTTAGGCAGACGATTGCGTCCGAGGGCTTAAGGCCCTCTGAAAAAGGGGGGGGAAGGGAAGTCGAAGAGCCGGAAAAATGGAAAAAAAGGCGTGAGTTTTACTGCGAAAAAAAAGAGACGAAAAGGGTCAAACATAGAGCGATTGTACCACCGGCAAACCGACCGGCAAATGCGGTTTGAGATCACACAGAAAAAAATAAAACAAAAAACGGGGAGGGTAGGGTAAAGAGAAGAGAGAACACGCAAAAAACTATCGCGCAATTGGTCTTCAGCGCCTAACGGTAAGCCTAGAAAGAGCAGCTCAACCAGCATCCACGGGGAGGAAACACATGGGGGAGAGGGAGAAAGGGAAACTGTTTTTGGCAGGGGAAGGGATGGCAAGGAACAAATCAGACGGCTTACAGGATGACCGATCAAACAAGACCGGGCTCTGAAAAAAACAACCATCGAACTTAAAAAAGCGGTCCGGGTGTTGCCAAGTCCGTCTATGGTTAACCTTAACTAGCAAAGTCAGAAGACAAAAGCTGGGGGCGGAAGGTCCGTGGGGAGGGGTGAAAGTCCCCAAGACAACGTTCTCCGCCGGACTACAGGGGGAACAAACGGCAAAAAGGACCGAAGGTCAGAGAAAAACATAGACGGTAAATTTCAGGGGACCGCTGGGAAGCGTGAAAAAAATGGAAACGGTTATGAAAAGTGACCTCAAGGGTTGACAGGGGGTCAACAAAGAGGGAGGGGGGGGAGAGAAACACCGTCCGCCTATATCCTGAACAAGAGTGACTGTAAGTACAGGGCCGCAAGGGTCGGAGGAAATATGTGATCTCCAGTCCCTTGAACAAATTAGGAATCCGGATGCCCGGGACGCCCTCCCCAAGGGGGGGGTTTTTAGGGGCAGGGGAAGGGGCAAACCAGGCATCCCGTAGACGGGTACTTGAAACGGTTAAAATTTGTAAAACTTGTTGGGGTAAGTACAAAACCAAAGCCAGAAAAATGTGAGGCACCGAGCTATGGTAGCAAAGGGGGGGCCGATGCAAAACAGACAGGGGGGAAGGAGTCGGAGAAAAGGGAGGACTTCTGCACCAGCAAAAACTCCCCGATTCCGGTAAAACGAGGCAGTCAAGTAAGGCGCGCACCAAAGCTTATCTCACATTGGGAAAAAGAACGGGGACCTGTTGAAAAGCCAAGGAAACAAAGGGGGGGAAGAACCGGGGTTAAGGGCCGTCATCATCAGAAGGAAATAAACGAAAAAAACCGGGTCCCTACTGGCATATTAAGGGACCGGGAGGACAATAGGGGGTGAAAAACTTACAGGGCTGGGAAGAACTCCGGGGATTTGAATGTGCTATCTTCAACTAACACCCTCTCTCAGTCACGTAAAATGTCTCTGGAAAAAAGAAGCCAGGACGCATCCCCAAAAAAAAAACACCTTTAACCCGTGGGGGAACACCTGCAGAGGGTGTCAGGGGAAAGAACTCGAAAAGAGTCCCCTTCAGTGAAACGAAACGCAGGGGTGACGGTGAACCGGTAGGACGAGGATAAGGACTTTCAAACCAGCCCTCTAAAACAAAGGGGCAAAAAAGCAGGGAAATCTGACGGCCGCGGGAGGGGGGGAAAGAATAGAAAGTCTCCCGCCCAGGGAGGGAGTGCGTTAAAGCGGGGATGGGAACGGAGAGGTGGGGTCCGAATCCTACTGATACTTCAAACCTATATCATACCCCGCGGAGTTCACATGGTGTCCTGCCGTTGCAGGGACCCAGTCCTCAAATGCAGAAGATGAAAAACGAGAAGGAAGGTTGAAGAGTCCTTAACAAACACAAACGGAGAACAGAAAGTGGCGCGGGGACAGGTTCGGCGGGAATCGACAGGGGAATCAGGGGAAAGAAGGAGACGGAAAGCATGCGTTGCTTTGAAAAACGTCCAGAAAGACCTTCCAGGGGTTGAATCAAAAGGTGAAAAGGTTAGGGGGGACGGCTCGGACAAAATGAACCAAGGAATGACCCAACGATCAAAACAAAAAGGGCAAGAAGAGAGGAAAACGTTAACACACGGGTTTCCTACATAAAGAACGAACCACCAGGCATAATTGGCCACGCCCAGAGGGCGCCTGCCGGCTCCGCAGGGCTGGGAAACTCGTCCCCCTTGGGCGGTTTGCACTCAAAGACACCCGTGAATGAAGGGCAACGCCGACTTACATTAAATAGAGACACAACCATGGGGAGGTGCGAAGCTGGTATTGGGAAAGGACGGAAGAGTGGCAAAAACCAAAAAGTGAACCCTGGCCAGTGGCTCAGGAAACACTGGTTCACTGGACTTTGAACACAAACACGGACTGGTCAAAAAAACACGCACTTGGAGATACCGTGAAATACTACCGGGACGAGTCGACGAGTTTGGCAGGGGGGGGACCTGAACAAGGATCCACACCTAACTGGGTGCACAGCTGAAAACAGACCGGGAAGACATAAAACGTCAGGAACGGCCGGAACCACGTGTGTGGTGCTATACCAAAGCCTGGGTCCTGCAACCAGTTCTGGACAAAGAACAAAGGGGACACGCTAACCCAGAATCCCACCCGCATTATCCGTGGTGGGGAGAACGGAACCAATGAGCGTGATACCGCTTCGGGACAGAACAACAACGTCGAAAAAAACCGGAGAGACCCTTATACGACTCGACTTGCAAAAGGAGAACAAAAAAAAGGGGAAGGGAAAACATCGATTGGGATCACAAATCAAAGAGAGGAAACTTTTTGGGTGACGGGCGGGGAGGAAAAAAACAGGTCAAAACCGGTATGAAGTAACATCGGCAAAAGAACGGGCCCCGCATTCTGGAAGGAGGCCGAAAAAAAAAAACTCACCTCCCGCTCATGCCCGCACAGGTGACGGCAGGAGACCCCCTCGGAGGAATGAGAAGCGCACTGGCCCGGAATTCTCTCAAAGCAAAAAAAAAAACACGGGAGGTAAAAAAGTGAAAATAGGATAAGGAAGGGAAAAGCTGGGAATCAATCCATAAATCAAGCGGCCAGTCGGCCAGTCACCGGTGCGCGCCAACGACGGGTGTATGTGGTCGGATCTCCAAAAAAAACCGAGTGCCAGATGACCAGAGCCCCGGTGCCAAACAACGCCAAGTGTCCACCTACGTGGAGAAAATGAAGAACTTGCAACAGCCGGTTCCCTACAAAGCGAGAGTAGACGGCTCGTCGGAAGACCGTGTTGGGGATCAGAGGTGTGGCAAAAGCAAAAGCGATTGAAAAAACAAAACAAAAAAAAATTGTAACTGAGTAAGGGGGTCGGGGGGACAACGTAGGGGGTTAGAGAACATGTGGGGTCGTTCAAAGCGAAAGAAGGGGGTTGGGGCCGACGGTACTTTGGAAAGCCAAACTGGGGAGCCAACCAAAGAGCCCCGGGCCGGGAGGGTGATGGAAGGCAAAGGGCAGCCGGAAGCACCGATTCGCAAGGAAAATGAAAAAATCTGGAAATCCAGTATCAGTCGGAGGGGCGCGCCCTGTAAGATCACGTCAGGAAAGAACCGGCACGGACAGACGCCTTGGGGCAAAAAGAAAAACCACGGGGGGTTGACCATAGCACTGGCAAAATTTCAAAAAAAAAACGTGGTAAAAAAAACTAGACGAGGCACGCGCCATACCGCGCCACAGTCATTGGGCGAGAAGTAAGGAAATTGGGCAAGGAAAGGGGTGAAAATACCGACCACGAGGAGGCCCGTGAAACCCCCAACAAGCATGGCGTAAACCAGAGCGAGAAAAGACGCGGACAAGAGGGCTTGCCCGGGTAGTCAGGACCGGTTCAAAAGTTGGGGATGAAAGAGGGAAACGGGGGAAAAAAAGGGGACCTGGGAAAACAAAGGCTAGCCGGTTCAGAAAAACGACGTAATGGGAAACCCCGGAAAAATCGGACGTTTGGTCAGAAACACCAGCAGGAGTCAAACCGGGGGTCCTCGTCAAAGGGGCAGGTCGATGGGACCAGAAAACCGGAAATAACTCCGTTGATTTACTGGGAAAAGAACCAAAAACGGCGGCACCCAAAGGTTATTAAACGCCCGAAAAAGGAGCAAACGCCAGTGTCCGGCGAGAAGAGGTTAGGGGGCAAAAGTGGGAAACTTAAACAAACTGCATAGGAACTGCAAAACAAATCCATGTACAGTCAACCCGCCCCTGACGCACGAAGCGCAGAATGAGAACCCATTAAAAAAGGCACGGCAGGGCAGTTTAAAAGAGGGAATCAAGTCGTCGGGCACAAAAAAAAAAAATTTAAACCAAGAGAACGACAGGTCTTACTACCCCGCAGTGTAAACGGGGGGGGGAAGATCTGTCCCAGCGCTGTCCCAGGGGAAGAGCAAGCGCAAAAGGGGCAATGTTCCTTTATCTCTTCTAGGAAAGAAAAACTGGTACTGAGACCAAATCGTACACTGGAAGGTAAATACAAAATCATCCAAAGGAGGGGAAAGGAACAGGAAGGGAGAGGGTCGAGGTAAAACACGGCCTATAAATTCTGGCCCCTGTTTTGAAAAAAATGACAAATCAGGGACCAAGGAGTTACGGCCGGTATTTCCACCGGAATGCCCCAGGTGGAAAGGACGTTCAAGGCGAAACTTGACATGTAAAGGGGAGCGGTGGAAAGAAACTGACACTGGTTTGGGCGATAGAAAAAAGTTCCCGCAAAAAAGAAGCCGAATCAAAACGGGCGGCCAAGAAGGGGAGACGCAAGGGGGGGGCGAGGAGGCAAACAATAGATCTCAAACAAACAATGCTCGTCAAAAAAGGTGGTCGTTAACACCGGGGGAAAATCAAGGTCCAAGAGTCCGGGGGGGAGGAGTGGGAGGAAGAACTACCTGTGAAAAAAGGACCTGAAAAACGCATCTGTAAAATAAGTAGCGAGTCGGACCGGTCAAACGCTAGTAAAACGATCGCCGACCTGGAGGGCCCGGACTCGAAAAGGGGTCCACGGCCGGGTAAGCAGACTGGTGGAAACCCAGGCTGCTCGTAAACGGGGTCCTGACTCCGAAAGATTCACGAACCCCACGAAACCGTGGAGGGAGGGGGATGGAACGTCAACGACATGGGCAGGGGGGACAAAGTCCCCAGCGATTTGGAAAAGTGTCTGGGACGGCCCCTAAAGCCACGGCCCGCCAAGCAGGGGGCACTTCAGGGAAAAATTTGGAGGACTGTAACGACTCGGAACGAAAAAAACCAAACCTGGAGAGGGGGGGGGGTGCAAAAGCGTTTGGTTTCCGGCCGCAACCAACGGGATCGTCAGGTCAAAAGGAAAGGAATTCGCCCGCCCTAGGAACCAATTAAAAAGGGACTTAGGGGGGACAAAGCGACCGGATGCAAGGGCGGAAAAATTCGGGGGTCATCGAGGCACTGAAGTAAAAAACCTTTCCGCCTAACCCGCGTGTGACGTGGTCCTTCTCATAAACAAAAAACAAGGAATGGATTAGAGAAAAAGAGAGACGTCGCAAAAGGAGGGTTCACGACTCAGGGGTATGGCATCGCAGAGGGGGAGGCTCAAAACGGAGAAAAATACGAACAGGAATCCAGGACATCCGGGTCTACGCCTGCCCTCAAAAAAAAAAGACAGAACGGCCACCTTGGGTGCCAGAGGGGGCGGGAAAAAAAATCTACGGCGTGGAAAGGTGCCGAAAAAGAAAAAAACTCCCTTCTCTCGGGAACAACAAATCAGGAACTGGTAAAACCGCAATCCAGTTTGGAGCAAGTCAACGATTTGGGTAGAGGACCGTAAAAAACAAAAAGCCACAGAACTACTTACGGACCGGGCCGACGGGTGGGCCCAAGTAAAATATCACAGACTCTCCAAGGACCGTTGCGCCACCCGGCCAAGAAGGCAAAGAATCTCGCAAGGAAAGGTGGGCAGGTTCAGGGCCGTCTGGAAAGCGGGAACGGGGACCCGGGGTGAGGATGTGAAAACAGTGCCGGGCCAGCAGGATGAATCACCAAACGGGCAAAAAAAAGCTAACCACCGGCGACCAGATGCTTATTACGGGGAGCCAGGTGCGGGAAGGGATAAGGGGGATCCATCAGAAAAATTGAACCACGTAGCGATTAAAAGTAACAGGGTGACAACGCTGGTTGTCCAGGCCGGGGGGGGGGGGGTTGGGGGGGGGGGTACCAGAAAGAAAACCGGACCTTAAAAAGGAAAAGATTGTGTACGGGGGTCATGGTTACGGGAAACGCCCAAAACCGCCGAATGGGCGCGGCAAGGGAAAGAGTAATGATAAGACCAACACACGGTCGAAAGACAAATTGGCCCGGCGATCGCCGGCCCTTTATGCCCGACGGGAAAAGGATCACCGATAACCAACACCGGAAGAAGTACACGAACAAAAGCCTCCCCACAGTTTTAAAATTGGGGGTAAGAGGAAACATTGTTGAAAGAAACCGGGGGACACATGGGCAGACAAATCAAGTCAATCAATCAGGTAAGGGTAATCAAGAAAAAACTTACCCCACTACTCGAAACGGGCGGGGGGAGGAAAAATCTCAGAAAGTGCTAAAGGAGGCCTAATCCTGTGATTGAAGTTGTCAAAAAACGCCGCGAAAAAAGCCGCGCACGCAGCCACCAAAAGTAAAAACCAAAAAAAAAGGCCAAACTGAATAGGAACCCGCACGCTCCACCAACCCACACAGCAAAAGCCCCCTTGAAAGAACCCCTGTGAGCGTGGCCAGGGGCATTTGCCCGGGCCCATCAACAAAGGTGGGGAGAAAGGGCCGTGCAACAGACACAGCCGGGGGGGTGGAACCAGAAAAAGGGAACAGGTTCCGGCCAAGGGAGAGGCCACCAAATGGGAAACAGCCTCGAAACAGGAAATAAAAACGGTCATCAGAAAATTACGCCGGAGGTGTGGAATCAGTGAAAAAAGGGGAGCATCTTGGAAACCGTCACCGGTTGACGGGACAAGAGCGGGTGTAAACCATGGAGAAATGGGGTTTACGGGGGGACGACGTTCACTACGGGGGGACACCCTAAAAAGGGAAACGTGGCGGAAGACCGTGCAGGCCGGGGGCAGCGGGGGCCACAAAAAACTGAAACGTGGCGCTTGCAAAAAAAACCGCGAAGGGGGGGTTCAAACGTTACAGTGAAAACAACCAAAAGACAGGGTGGGGAAACCGCTTGTGGGGGGCCCAAAAAGGTCAACAAACGCTGGGCCAAAGAGAACTGAACTGTACTAGGGGGGGGACGGACAAAAGCAGTCTTTGTGAGGGTGACCAAAACGGAAGAACATCCACCAAACGTAATTGTCATAGATCGGGATAACCTTGACCTTCGCAAAGGACAAATAACCGGTAAAAACAAACGACCTTTTTGTCGCCTACAGCGTGGAAACACCCGTCGGGGAACGACTACCCGGACCCAGGACGGGGGTACAAGGAGCCAAGGGCAGACGCTGGGGGAGCGGGCGGTCCATACCATGCGGGGGCAAAAGCACGATCAACGGTTCGGATTAGCACCAAAGGTATCGGCAAAAACCAACAAATAAGGGTCAATAGCAACACACCCGAAGCGCGGCTTGATGTCTGCGAACGCGGAGAAGGGCACGTTGAGGAATTAACAAAAGAATGGGAACGGTAAGGGGGGACGTGGAAAACACGGTCTGGTGGCCGCCGTACCGGAAAAAATGGAAACCCGGCGGACTGAAAAGACGACTGTGATGGGATCCAATGGCAGTTCAAGCCAAACCCGAGGTCGGTGATCTTAACTGAAAAACTGGGCCCACGCCGCCCGGCCCGGGGAAAAAGGCAGAAAACGCAAAGAACTATGCCAAAAAGGCAAAACTTCTTAGCGGACACACATGCCGCCACCTAACTGACACAAAAGAAACCCTGACGCGGGGAAAACTACCCTGAAGAGACCACAAGATGAAGGGCAAAAACAGTCAATACAGAAAGGCCTCGACTGAGAAGAATACGACTGAAACAAAACAGCACCCATACACGTGGGGAGCAGAGGGTGGAAGGACGGGGGAGTGCGGCAAACGGGATTAGTCCAACAGCCGGAGCACACATCTTACCGAGAGAAACCTCACCCGAGGAAGGCTAAAAAAAAACTACGAGGGGGAAAAGGGCCAAAGCCGCTATAGGGCGCGCAAAGCGGCAGTATCGATCGAAACAAAGAAAAACAAAGGGGGGGGTGGGAAAAAAGAGAGAAATCCACAAGCTTGCGAGTAGAAAAGGCTAAAAGGCAGGGCCAAAATCGGCCGTCACATTTAAAAACGAAAGCAAGGTGGGTGGAGCATTACAATCCCCTTCGGCCTATGAAAAAAGACTGGGCAACGCAGAGCCCAGGGGGACAACACAGGCCGTTGAAAAAAAGCACGAGCCCTGAAACAATACAGGTCCCCAGAACAAAAAAAGGCGAGAAGTATCCGGCTACGGAAAAGAACCGGGGTGACCTCGAACGTTTGTGGGTCAGAAGCATACCGCAGAGAAGGGGGGGAAGGAAGGATAGTCCGGGAAAAAAAATAGGTGGTATAATCACTGTGGGGTCGTCCGCTACGCCGGGTGGGGCTAAGTAGGTGGGTGTGGGTGATCTGCAAAAAGGGTGCCGGCACCAAAGGGGAGGGGCGTGTTGATAGCACGCGCCAAAAACCAATGCCTGGTAGGAGTGGGACGGAAACTGCAAAAGCTTAGAAAAGATAGTCGGTAAGGAGAGACCAGGGGTAAGAAAAGGGCAGAAAAAGGCCGCGACCAAGCACGTGGTGTTCAAACGGAAAAAGACACAGGGTACCTGAAGGAAAGACAGGTCAAAGAGGGAAATACAGACCGAGTTACAAAAAGCCCATCCAGCCAAGTTGGGCGGAGGAGCACGTTTGCCAACGTATCCGGGGGGGGGGAAGAAAAAGACTACCAAAAAAAGGGGAATTAGAGGGGGCGAGGAGGAGAAAAGTCGCAGCGGGGTAGTAGCCGGCCTTGATAAAAAAAGAACATTGGTTCGTCACTAAAGATTTGTTAAGGTCCTGGGTCCATGCGAGCCGTTCAGCCAAAGAACGAGGGGAGGACAAACAAAATAAAAATGAAAAAAATGAAAACGGAACGTGTTGTCAACAGAAACCAAACAAAAATCCAATCGGAAAAAAAAAAACAAAAACCGGGGGTGAAAAAGTGAGAAGGCCAGGAAAAACCAGGGACCTCCACTGCAGACAGCCCGATAAAATGTCAGGAAGGGACGACCCGTGGACCCTTCCCCCCCCATGTGTAGGACCGCACAGCCCAAGGTCAGAAAACCACGGACACCGTCGGCTAGATACTTGGCGGTAAAAGTATACGTCGGCCGAAAGGCTCCTGGGCTAACACGACTGAACCGCGGCCCTCAAAACACCATGGAAAAGAGTCCAACCATGCCGCTTAGGAAGGGAACCCAAAAAACGGGGGAATCATGTCGAGAAGAGGCACCCCCAGCATCCTAGGGTCCCTGACAGGTCGGACGGTCACCACCAAGATTCGGTTAATAACTGCCCAGAGAGACCAGGGGAAGCCGCAGACTCAAAAATGTTGGGTCAAATTGATTGGATACGCGGAGACATCTCTGTAACTGCGCCAGGGGTCTTCTGTCCGTCCGACGAAAACATTCATCCAAAAAGGCGGAGGAAGACGGTCAGTCAAGAGGTCAAGCAAGGGCACAATTCGTACAGTGTTTTTCAGGTTGGGGATGAAAAGGAAATATGGTGAAAGGGCCCAGGAAGTTCACAAGAAGGGCAACGGGAAACGGGCCTTTCCACGCAGACTGGACATTTCACACTGGGAGCGAGCCAACAGAACTTACGAACGGGGGTGTGGTTATCATCCGCCCCAAACACGCAGGGAAAGAAAAAGGCCCGGTCCGGACGCGGCCCAAAGAGGGAGCGAAGGGTAGCCGGAAAGGGGGAGAGAATCGGGCAAACGGAGCGGAGGGGGTGGCGGTACACCGGCCAGTACCCTTCCAAAAAAGCTCATGAATTTCAGAAAAGGAAAAAAAAAGGCCAGGGGGGGTAAAAGAGGTGGATGTGAACGGGGGACGATCATAAAGGGGATTACAGAAGAAACAAGAATCCTGCATGAACTGGGCCGTAAAATTTGGGTGTACGGACTGAGATCCTGTACAGGTGTGTCAGAGCCAAGGCACCTGGACACACGGAGGGGTTACACTGGAGACTCACCAAGGACGGTCACAATGAAGGAACGACGCCGAGTTAGATAAGTTGGGAGAGGGGGACGGGGGGGGGGGCAAAAAACGTAAGCACGGAGGGGGGAAGAAGTCGTGGTACGGGACGGGCTAACCCAACAAAAACAACCTACCCCAAAGCGTCCGTAGAGTATAGTAAGGTCAGAACGCGGCGGGATCCAAAAAGGAGAGGGGGTTGAACCGGGGGCGATGGTGGTGCGCGAAAAAGTGATAGGCACATCGGAACGGCCGTCGAATTTTGTCACAAGGGGAAATCAATAAAAAAAGGTGGAAGTTCGAGCAGCGCGACAAGGGAAATGGAAGGGAGGTCTGGAGCTCAAGTAGAGCGAGGATGGACCTCGACCGACGCCGGTGACGGGAGCTCTCAGAAAACGGGAAGGGAGAAAAAAAAAGGAAGACGGAAACGGAAAACCGCGGGAAAATTGGGGGGAGGGGGGGAAATGGGTGGGTAAGGGACAAACCAGGAGGAACTCGAAGATCACAAGAAAACGACAGCCAACATCCAGGTAGCAGGACCAATGACTCGAAAGAAAGGACAAACCATTGGGTGACCGGGGAGGCGAAAACATGACCGTACAAATTCGTCCAGATAAGAAATGCGCACGGAAACCAAAAAAAAGGAGACGGGGAAAGGACCTCAAAAGGGGTGGATCAGCAGTCCCGAGGGGTCTATTAACGTAAAAGCTAAGGAATCGGACAGGATGTCAGGGGGAACGCACCCAAGGGGGAGGGGTTGCCAGTAAACGAATCAAGGGGGACGTGTACCTACGAAAGGACAATGACAATGGGCGCACAACGGCAAACAAAGCGCATAATAGACCGTAACTTTAAGGGTAGGTGGGTCTTGGAACTCCAATAAGCAGGACGTGGACAAAGGGGGTGGATAAGTGACAAGGGGTGCCGGCCAGATTGAAAAAAAACACTCCCAAGAGATACTAATCTAAAAGTTGCCCGAACCAGTTGCAAGGGAAAATAAGGGGGACGAAAGGGAGGCAGGATCGTGGGAGAGGAAAAAATACCGGGGACCCAGTGGGAGTGCTGAAAGTAATCACGCAGGGTTTCAAGGGGGGGAAGGAACAAATGGAAGCACCGGGCCTCCCATACGGATGGGGTCCGGGATGGTTTAGAAAACGCAAAACCCCGCAGACAGGTGTTTTAGGGGGTTTTTCGGCAAAAAGAGGCTATGAGAGGAGGAAACGGCCGCGCAAACAGGAAGGGACTTGGGGGGCAGGGACGATCGCAGGCAGGGGGGGGACGGATTCAAAAAACTCACGCCGGGTCCAAAACGGATAAACACCACGGGGGGAGGATGGAAACCCAAATCCAAAATTTTGGAAACATGACAAAGCGGGGAACCTGGGTAGACACAGGAAAACACCGGGGAGAGGGGCCGTGAAAGGTACGGACCTTCAAAACATCCATTTGGGGGGATAACGAAACAAGGCCCCGACGACTCACGAGGCATTGGAGGAATCTTCGACTGACGACGGCGGGGGGGCAAAAGACCGGAAAGATGGGGTTGTGAAGAAGGCACGGCCCAGAGAAAGATCGAGGACCTTACCAGGAGATGGTAAACGAGACTCCCAGAACGTACCACCCGTGATTCCGACCCTTGGGTCAAAAAAAAAATGGATATACATCAACTGCCAGAGTCTGGGAGAAACACAAGGTTGGGTTGCCGTCACGACAGGTTGAATGGGTAAAGAGGAGGCCGTTAAAAGCGCGACCTTATCAAATGGAAAAAAAGTGTCAAATAAGGACGCAGGCGGAAATGGGTATCATCGCTCGGCTTTGCACCTTCACTGGGGGGGTCGGGGGGGACAACCTGGAAAAAAAAGTGCAATCCGCCGAAGGTCTACGGGCAAATCACACGGACCGCCACTACACTGGCCTACGGAGAAGGGGTGGAGCCGGGGGGACGGAGGGAATAACACAATGCAACTGGGAGATGTCCACGCAGGAGTCGAGCCGGAAACAAGAAAAGGAAAGGCAAAGGCGTGAAAGGGTCCGCTGGCGGAACCGGATCAGGACGGGCGGCCCGCAGGTTTGCTTTGAGGACCAAAGTTGACGAAGCAACCGTCCACGGTGGGGGGTGATCAGGAAGGTTCGTTGGGGGGGAGAACGGAAATTTCCGCCATTTACCAGAAAGGCAAACAACCTCTCTTCGATACGAAAGAAAGTGAACAAAGTAGCGAAGAATAACAAGGAAAAGGAGACTGGTAACGCGCTGCAAAAGCAGGAACCTGCTTACGGGGCCGCTCGCAGCGGGGCCCACGCGATCAAGGGGTGGGGGTCGGAGTGACTAAAAAACCCTGAAAAAATCCGAGCGGCAACAACCGATTACTGGTCTATGCAAAACCCGTCCGGAGGAAAAGGGGGAGTAAAATCAGGAGAGGGGGGGGGAAGGGGGGACCTGGACAGGCTCAACACAGGTAAAAACTGTGTGGCCTCAAAGTACAACAAAACGGAGGGCAGGGGGTGCAGCCACGGAAAGGGTAACAGAAAGGATCGAAAAAAAAGGGCGTTCGACAACGAACTCCATCCGACTACAGGGTGCAAGAAAAAAATAAGCACGGTTGTGGATCGCTGGGGAAAACGGCAAAGAACACAAGAAACGCGAGAAAGAAATTGACGGCAAAGTTCTCACCAACAACAAAAAAAAAAAAACAACCAACTGGGGACACACGGGAAAACGCGTGCGACAGAAAAAGGCTGCAGATACACAGAACGGGGGAAAACCGACCGATAAAAAGGTACTAAACAGGAGCAGAGGGGAAGGACAGGAACGCCCAACTAAAAAACTAAACAAAACAAACCCGACCAACAAACGGACAGAAATCCAGTGGCCCAATTTAGACAGGCATGGACCCAGATCGGATAAAAAAGAACGGTGGAGGCAGGAGGGAAGGCAAACACAGGGAAAAGGGACAAAGAGTCGGCAACTCATCGTAAAAGTAAAAACCCGAAGAGAAACGCGAAGGACTTCACATTTTAAATGGCCATAAAAACCCTTATCTGTATGAGTAGCTGGGCCCGGGGGAAGTAGCGAGCAAACAAACACAACCCTAGGAAAATGAGAGAATCCAAAGGTCATTGCAGATCCAGCTCAAGAAGGAGAGTTCGCAAATGTTGGATCGAAGCGATGGTTAGGTGTTCTCTCTCGTACGACGGCACCCGGGGCCCAAAAAAAAAGGAACGATCCAGTGCAACCCCGCGCCTTCCCAAACCTGGACACATAGCTTGCCATCCGTTCCATCCAAGGCCGAGAGGAGAAGGAAGAAACGTCGAGCACCAGGGGGGGGGGAGAGCAGGGGAAGCAGCAAGGATTACCTCGACTACAGGGAGTAACCGATCAGGTGTCAAAGGGCACGTAGGTGAGCAGTTGGAACGTCCGCGTAACCGAGTTGCACGAAAAGGGACCGTCATTTGTTATCCGGCAACGTGAAGAAAAAAGGGAGGAGGGGGATGAGGGGAAAAAGGCAGCAAGAGTCAAACCGAGGGCCAGTGGAGGAAATCAGCGATCAGGGTCACTGAGGAAAAACGACTCAGGGGAACGGGAGAGAACGGAGGAAACCGGGAAAGGCAAACTCAGGGGGGGGGGGTTGTGGGACAACTAAGACCAAAGGTGGGACCTGAGCAAACAGGGACATGTTCACGGCCAGACAGGTGTCGAAGACCATCACCGACGCAAGCAAAAAGGGGGGTTCATAAAGGAAAGCGGCAGTGCCGGGGGTGAAACAATACTTGAGGCGAGCAACCCGTCTCTGAAGAGGAAAATAGGGAAAAAGGCGGGGCGACAAGAAAGAAAAGGGTCCTGGTAGTCCAGGGGGTCGACCGGGTGTCAATGCCCGGGTGACGCTTCTAATCGGGGGGGTAGGTCAGTGTTCATGGAAAGAGCAAGGGGAATCCACGAGGTGGCTGGACCACGGAAAAGGATGCACAGAACGGTTTTTGGCGTACAATACACCCCGCACCCCCCCAGTACTGGAACGTCCTCAGGTACAGATCAGGGATATGAAAACAAAACGCTACACTGCGCGCACGTACTGGGGTCTGACGGGGGGGCCAGGAATCTACAGATACTGTTGTTCAAAAAAAAAAAGAAGGCATTTTAACTCCAATCCTGACAAGAAAGCAGGGTCTATACTCTTTGGGAGGGCAAGGATAAAGTGACTGACTATGAGGAAGAAGGGAGATAAAAAACTCCGGCCCGCACTCAAACCAAAGCCTAGGTCCCATTTCAATGAGGAGGTCAGGGGTATTAAAAAGGAGGTGAAAAAAGGGTGAGGAGGGAAACGGTCCTCGACCTCGGAGGAACAGGGTCACTTGCACGAACAGGAGGGGAATACCTATGTTGGACCAGGAGGGGGAAAAAATAGGGGACAAAGGGAAAAAGCGCGAGCAACCGGGGGGAAAGGGGGGAGATCAAGGGAGACATTCGCCTTGGTATTCAGATTCCAGTATGGGACCTTGAAAACCAATAGAAAATCTCATCAAGAAGTCACACAGAGTTTCCTTAATATAAAATGGTAAGAAAAGCAAAGAATAGACTTTACAGGGTGGGGTTAGGGTAAGAGAAGTACCGATGAGGACACGGAAGGGATGTTCAAAGCCGGCCGGAAAGGGTGTGACTGACTTGAGAATACCCGAAGGAAAAAAATTGGCCACAAGGGGAAAGTGGAAGAGAAGTAGAAGTGGTGGTTATAGGAGCGGGCCCGGCGGAAGACTGAAAAAAGGGAACGTGTAACAAAACACGGGGGAGAGAAGGGGGGTGAGGGGGCGATCATAGGATTCGAAAGAACATGGCTCGAGGGGGTTGCGTTAACCAAAGGCAAAACCAAGAAACTAAACAAACAAAAGGGGAAGGTGGGCTCTACCAGAAAACAGGGACCTGACCATCCGGGAGATGGTAAGGGCAATCTCAAAAGGGTGGTTCAGCTCATGAGAAAATAGATCCTAAAACTGGCGGGGAAGGGAACGAAAAAACGTTGGGGGGCGGATAGACGAATGGGGCAAACAGCAACCAAACTGGCCCCACAAAATACCTTGGCCACTGATCCACAGAAGGAACAGCCCGCTGAAAAGAGCAAAACCGAATAACTGCGAGGTCAGTATGTACTATCCTTTTTCTAAATTTTTTCTCTAGGAAAAAGACCGTCAGTTATCGTGACGGGCAAACCCCCGCCCCCCCGGCCACCAAAAAAAAAGCGTTTTCGGGGATAGCAGACTGTCAGAAAGAATCTAACGGTATCAAAACACCTGGAGACGGGGGGTCCCCAGTGAGAGGGGGGTGGGTTGGGGCACAACGGCGCACCGGCGTGGGGAATAAAACATCAGAGTCTCGTAAGATTTTTCCTCAGAACTCAAAGCGGACAAAAAGTTGGGAAAGGGGGCTCTGAAGACCATCTCGACCTGATTACGGGGGGGAGGAGAAAGAATCCGAGGTATCGAAAGGGAAGGAAGTACCACCCTGAGAGAAATTCGCGGTTGACGTTAATCCACTAAGAACAACAAAACTGATGGAGTATATATAAAAAACTTAAAAAAAAGGGAGGGGAAAGGTCTAAAAACATTGGGGGGAGTAAACATCGACTCGAGGAACAAGAGAAAGGAAGGGAAGACTCCAGCACACGTTACAGAGCCTGCTAGGGAACTACCGGTACCTTTGGTCCAGTAACTTGCGGTCGGCGATAGATGCCGATACATCCTTTAAAAAGGCCAACCACCACAAATCGAAGGAACCAGTCAAGGTGGTTTGGATGGATCAAGGTTTGTCCAGGAACTGAAAGTAAGAATCATTCGGAAGAAGGCCCAGCGGCGGGGCCGGGAAGGGGCCAGGAAAGTCCGGAAAAAACAGGGGGTTACAAGCAAGGACAGTCGCACAAGGGAACAGCACCAGCACAAGTCAAAGAAATAACGGGTAGGTCCGTGAACGCTGCAGGGGTGCCTACACAAAATGAGGAGAAAGGAAAAAAAAAACGGTTCCGGAAACTGGTGAGCAACAAAAAGTCTATCGATTTAAAAAAATGGGGGAGGGGGGGTGCAGGTCACCATTTTCGCAAAAAAAGGAGGGGAATCTCGGGTTCCTTACCCGTAGACTCTGAGGGGCAAGGGACCGCTTGGGCATTCAGGGAAGGGAGACAAACTCCTCCCTGATCAATGTAACTGGGAAGTGGGGCAAGGTGTTAAAAAGCCACGAACCCCCAGCAAGAGGCATTGTTCTTCCCGTCTATGGAGAGCGACTACTGCTCAAATCTTGTCCTCGGGTCCGATCGTCAAAACGGAAACTTGACCTGCCCTTGAACGGGAAGAGACAAAAAAAAGGGAGAGAGGATCCAGACCACGATACACCAGTGGGGTTGAAACACTGTCCCAAACGACAAAAGTTTTAAAAGCCAGGACCCAAGGGGAAACAAGGGGGAAGGCGGTGAAAAAAAAAGACGGAACGTCCCAAAATCAAAGATCGTAATGCTCCAACAACACGTCAAAGAAAAAAACAAAAAAAAAAGGCAAAAAAAACCATTTATGAGAGGGGAATTGCAGACTCTTAAGCTAAAGGAAAGGGGGGAAACAGAAGGGGATTGAAAGAGTGGTGAGAGAGGCCCGTGCCACCAGCAACTTGGTCCACCCGAAAAAGATGCCTGGGGATCGTCCGAGCAGACAAAAGCACCCTGACCACAGGGTGGAAGTTTGGGGTGGTTCAAGGGAGATGAGGCCATATCTTGGGAACTGGTAAAAAACCCAAAACCGAGGTTTTATTAAAGAAATGGGAACGGCGGGAGGAAAGAAGGAAGTTCCCGAATCATGACCTTGATCAAAAACCAAACCCCCACGGGGGAAGGACGAACAAGTAATGGGTAGAATCGAGGCGCGGCGGGGCGGAAAGGCGTTATCGCACCCAACGAATGGGAGATTACTAATCCCACTAACGGACAGGTCCACCCTCACGCAAGCTCCGGAAAAGATTACTTTCCGGCGGGAGGGGGCGGGGTCACCTAAAAAAAAAAACCTGAGCGCACTGGGAAAACAGGAGGTAAAAAGGACAGGAAAAGCCGAACGTCCGTTGAAGGGGTGCAGTTCGTTTCCAAATCTACCCTGGGGACTTTAACTAAGGGACTACCTCCTGCAAAACAAAAGGGGATCAGGGGAAGGGGGAAAAGCTCGCCATCCCGTTAAACGGGGTCAGGAAGTCGGGAGAACCGGGGGGGCCCATAAAAACATGACAAGGTAACGGTCCCAACAACCCAACAAAAAACACTGCTAAAGGCAAAATAAGAAAAAAAAAAAACAACGTGAACACTTACGACGAGACACCCGGCCACGCGCTGGTGTACAGGAAACACGGGTTGACAAGGGCCTAATCCCAAAAAAGGGGGAACGCCGAGCCGAGGAAAAAAAATAAACCGTGGGGGAACGTATGGTGGCCCCTACACCACCAACAAAGGGGGGGATCGGCAAAAAACTTCGTAGAGAGAGACAAAAAACTGCCCTGGGCGGAGATGAATGGGAAGTTGAGAACGTTAATCGTATATGCACGGAAACCGGAAGGTGCTCAGTCCCGGGACTTCGTGGCACCCAAGGCGGGCACGGCCGGTCCGTAAAATAAATTTGATATGAAAAGGCCGGGGGGTGACTCCGAAAAAAAAACAGAACTGGAAGGGAAAGAAATCACAGGTGTGAAACGAACAAAGCAATGAGTGAGGCGGGACAAGGGGGCCTCAGGCCACGCGGGGGGCCGGCCCGGGGCCAAAAGGTGCGAAGCCCAGATCCGTGGGCAACGGGAGGGGTAACGCTGGACACCAAAAAAACTGATAGTAAAACAAGAACCGTGGGGGAACAGAAAACTGAAAAGGAAAAGAACTGAGGAAAGCTGCTGCAAAAAACAAGAAATGACCCCAAAGGAGGAGGAACTAGCCAGTTATACTTCTCAACAAAAAGGGACCAAGGGGAAAAAGGCGGAAAGGGGCTCGTGCCGAAAGCCCGTGGAATGTCGCGGGGCGGCCACCGGGGGAAGTAATCAACCCCGAAAGGAAAGGCGTAGCATAAAAAGAAAAAAGAACCGATCTGAGCGCCAAAAAAAGTTCACTGGTCCTAAATAAAAAGCTGGATGCACGCGCAGACGAAGGTCTCTTCTCAACAACACAACAAAAAAGGGGTAAGAGAAATATATTATACTGGGGAAAGGAGAGGAAGTCCAGTCACCTCTTAGACTTGACGGTAAAAAAAGGTTGGAAACGGCAGCCGTCGGGTGGGGTGGGGGTCGAAACTCGTAAAAAAATGGACGTTGCCGTTACTATCCCGGGTTCCGAAATCCCTAGTGCAACAACAGTTCTTTAATAAGATACGGGACACAAAAAGGTACAGGGGCCCAGCCGAGAAGGAAAGAACGCATAGGGAGAGAAACCGTGCTCGAACCGTTGGTTTCAAGAAGAACAACCTTCAGCTGAATTATACGCCATGTTGAGGGGAAACTAGGGGTTTATCAGCACAAAGTCAGGAAAAGAAAGTCCGGGGACAAAGACGGGGAGGGGGATCGCCCAAGTGGTGGTTGCGCCCAGGGCAACTGTCAGGTTGGATGGAGGCCCAAAAAGCCGCATCCCTAAAGTGGAGGGGGGCTAGAAAAAATGTACGGAGTAGGGCAGTCAGAACGCGCAAAAGGTAAGGATAAGTCAACGCCGAAGAAACGGCCCGCCTTTTTTGGTGGGACACGAGGACCCAGGGGAAGAGCACTGCAGGACACGGAACTCGAAGAGGGTGAGACGCAAACACAGACCAGAGCAAAAGAACATGGTGTGATCGAATAAGCTGAGGGGGCCTATCAAAACACCGTGGGGTGAAGCAAACACCACGGGATACCGGGACCCGGAGAGCACGGGGCCAGCGCAGGACGCAGGGAAGGAAAGGACGTGGGTCACGGTAACGGGTTAAACACTGTGGTCTCGAAACGTGGGTGAATTGACGTCAGGGAGAAGGACCCTTTAGGAAAGAAGTAAGTGACCCAGAAGGATGGAGGACGGGGGTCAAAAAACCCACCCCCCAAGGAGGAAAGGTCCTCGTGAAACCCGGGATGAAGTCTATGCCCAAGGAAAAAAGAACTGTCACAGTCTCCACGCCGTCTGCGGGGGTCAGGCAGGCCGAAAAACTCGGCAGGGGGAAGAGCCGGAAGGGAGGGAACAACCCCGAAAGGCCAAACTGTCCTAGCGGACAGGGGGGGAGTGGGTTGCCTTAAACGGAGAGAAGGAAAAAGGATAAGGGGCGAGAACCACCAGCCTTGCACGCCAACATCTCGCAGATGAAAAAAGAAGAGCAATCTTAGGACTCTTACCCGACTGGGGTCATAAAAAACAGGGCAAAGTCGTCCCAACGCAGGGAAGGGCTTGTACAAAAACCCTTTAAAAAGGGTGTAAGGGACATAGGGGGGGAAAACTTAGCAGTCCCCGAAGCAAAGAAGGGGGGGGAAGGGGGGGGTCGCTGCGGATAAGCACTGGTAAGGGGCGCTGAGCAGTGGGGTGAGGGAAAACTTCAAAAACACAGGTCGAAAAGGGTAATCAAGAAACAGTGCTTAGAGTCCTGGGAAGTAGGAAGATGGCCAGCAGACAAAGAGAGTATACGGGACGTGTTTTGATGGGAATTACCGAGGAAGGGTAACGGAAGGGGTTCAACACCGCAAAGAATCCCCAGGGGGAAAGCCTTCAAACAAAATTGGACAAAACGAGGGGACAGGGTACACTGGGAGCACGTTGAGCCGGACTTACGACTGGTGGTGGATTAAAAAGGACTTTAAAATTTCAGAGCCTGCGATGACGAAAACCGCAGGGGGGACAAGAAGGAGCACGCCCGGGTAGAATCACATAAAGAAAGAGGGGGGGAAGAAAAACATCCGGCGGGGGGGGGTTCACCTGTCACCATTCAAAAAGGAAAATAGCTACAAAACTTTGCTGTTAAATACAATGGAAACGACTGGGGGAACAGTAGGGGAGAGGTACGGCAGAGGGACTAACCGGGGTCCAAGGAACGAAGTCCAACAGTAGTCGAAAAAACTGGGAGGGGCCGGGGCCTAAATCAACCAACTTGGTGGGGTGTAGGCAACAACAGGGAGAAGCGCGTGGGGAAAAGCCCAAGCTTAACCGCCCGGTTCACGAAAAAGAATACCAGGTTCAAGGACAAAATAAATACATTCGGGGGCGAAAGGGAAAGGGAGACTTTGTCAAGGGGGGGACGCAAGGTAATCAATAGGGAACGTCAGGTTATCGGAACTGGCACCAGACCAGGACAGGGGGGACAAGGCGTTTCAACTTAACGAGGGAGAAGGTAATCAGGGACATCGGACTGGAAGTCACCAAACTTGTAGCGGGGGAAAGGTCAATGGGTGGGGGGGGACACCTCTCCGAAGGAAATGAGGGGGCATCTATGGGTAACCTTTTGGGTATGTTAGCCGAAATCGCACCAAGGTGGACGGGAAGGTAGGAGCAGACAGGAAGGAGATGGAGTTCATGCGAAACCTCGTACATAAAAGAAAAAAAAGGAGTAACAACTGCCGCCAACCCTCCTCTGCAGTTAACTG
>Ga0179593_1380549_pt1 | contig 26629 bp, 39 predicted proteins | sample CZODoug2_1_08_16_FD_185931 | JGI IMG/M metagenome (GOLD analysis project Ga0179593, IMG submission 185931) | Vadose zone soil fungal communities from Angelo Coast Range Reserve, California, USA - CZODoug2_1_08_16fungal (PacBio error correction) | ecosystem: Environmental > Terrestrial > Soil >...
AAGAATTAAACGCCCGTTGCAAGGTACGGAGGCGATTTCTGTGAGGGGGGAGGGTAGAGACAGCGAATGGGGAAGACTTTTTTATGGCCGAAAGACTGCAATGAAGAGAAGGGGGACTACAGCTGCGCCTCTCTCGCCTGATCCACGCATAATCAGAAAGATCGCTGTTGAAAGGGGATGAAACCACCAATCTAAGGAAAGAGTAAAGGATTAATGTGAAAGGGGTAGAGGGACACTTCAGAATGTTAAACTCGTCCACTAGCATATCCGATAAAAGAGGGTAGGCCAAGGGGAAGTCTATGTTTCTGGTGGGAGGTGAGAACCTCCTGGCCATTGGTACCTTTAAAGGAGGGACGAAAGTTCAATCCCCGCTAAGTCATAAATGTTGCAACACGGGGCTGGAGCTGAGGAAGCAGGGAAAGCTACCTAGGGGAGGGGGGAATGCATCAGACGGAGGTCACCTTGGTTACGGCCTTGCACTAAGATTCATGGTTCGAACGTGAAACGAAAGTCGTGCGAGCAGGGAAGGGGGGGGCGAACAAGTCAAAAAAAATTAGAGGAAAAACGTCGTCAAAGGGGCGGCGCGGCTTCGCAATTCGGCAAGTCTGGAAGGTCCCCAATAAAGAAAAGGAACCATGAAGCAACGTCCGTCCGGGCCAGAGGTTGGGGAACAGATGGTTCACTCCATCTGGTTTTGACGGCATTGGAGAGCTGGTTAGGATTAAAAAAACTGTAATTGGGGGGGGTGGGGAGGGGGGGGAGGGAGGGGAAGGTAGATGCGGTTAGGTCGGTTAATGGCCGCAACGGTGTTGTGAACCATTCCCGCAAGCTGGAATGTAATTTGACATCACTCCGTCAGTGAGGTCACGGTATCACGGGAAAACTACCTCAGAGAAATCAGAGAGAATGAAGAGCATCCAGTCGAGGCGCAAGAAGGGCGATTGGGGATTAGAAAAACTGAAGGGGTCATTCGTCACGTTTTCCTGTGGACAATCAGTTAAGAAAATGAAACTGGTTACGTGAAAAGAAGGGGGAAACAGCGGGGCTCAATCCAAAGAAGACGGGGGGATGTTTGGGTTTAGTTTTCAGGCCTGCTAAAAGTCAAAACAAAGCTCTAGAGGCCGGGGAGGAGGGGGGGGGGGGCCAAAATCGCCCATCGTGGTCATTTGGGGAGGGGGAATGCAAGACTCCCCCGGCGGAGAAGGGGGAGCTATCCTGGCCGGGTGTGGGGGGAAAAAAGGGGGACGTAGGCCAGACGCGATATTCCGTGGAGCGTATTTGGCCGCCATAGACTGGGCGTCATTTATTAAAGGGGCGGGGGGACGATTGCAGCCAAGCCGAAAGTGGCGGCGTGAAAGCAGGGCCTCCTCCTACATAGTCTGGAAAAGAACGGATGCTTAGGGGCCCCGGGACGCCTCTTGGCAAACTTGGGGGGGGGAAAACAGGGGCCGGGAATCCCATTACAAAGCGGACCCGATGGGGTGTTGACAAAGACAGCTCCCTTACTTTTTCTTTAGAACTAGCTCTTTCTCACTGAAAGAAGATCAACAAAACAAGGAGGGCGGGAAAGAAGAGGGGGGAATTCTAATACCGAAAAGTAATCAATCCAGTCCTCCGAAGTGGGAACTCCAATGGGGTAAAAAATCGTCAAAAAAGGGGAAAGGGTCGATTAAGGGAGGGGTGCTATTTCCTTATGACTGGAGGGCAGGGGGGAAAAAAGGACGAATAAGGATCCCTCAATAAGGCGAGAAGAGTATAAATCAAAAAGTGAGAGACTATGTCCTGGCGGGGACGGGGCCTTCACGAAGATGGGAACGGGGGGATTAAGACCTAGGAAAAATACAACATTACAACAAAGAAAACTGGAGAGGGGGAAAGCAAATCATCCCGACTGAGAAGTTTGGGGAAGACCATACGTCAACTATTGGAAAATAGGGAATCGTTTGGTCCCGCACAGGAGGCTGGATTTCCTTAGGAAAATAGGAGAAAATTTGCAGCGAACGTATTTTTGGGGGGAGGGGGGGGGGAGCCAACCAAGGAGACGGCATCCGCATTTCTCCGGTAGACCAGATTTTAAAGGAAAAAAAAAAAGGAGGAAACTGGAGGGAATATAACGGATGGGGGGCCGGGGGAAGATGCAAGAAGACCATTTTATTCTTCAGAACCTGATTTTGGGTCGCAAGGAAGGTACCGGAAGGTGACTGGAAATGGACAAAAATCGCAATTAAGCACTCAGCTGGAAAAAAGGGGGGGAGGATCATTGGAAACAGGATTCCTCTGAAGGGAGTTATGACAGGGAAAAACCCCACTAAAGGGGGGAAGTCCGAACATAAAAATGCTTGGGAGCATCAAAAGGGGGGGGCAACATGACCCGAAGAAAAAGCATCTCACGATCCGGAAAAGAAGCACAGTACATCCAAAAGAAAAAGCTCTCCAACGGAAAAAAAAAGAGGGTGTTTCCCCGCCTATGCCCAACACGTCGAAAAGAACTTACTTCAATAGGGAGGGGGGGGGTGGACTGGGAAGTGAGGCTGCAACGAGTGAAGACCAGTTCCTATAAGGAAGCAGGCTGAAAGAAAAAAGATACGCGCTAGGGGGTACCCTCTCGGGGATCCACCAAAGGGGACGACGTCACGGGGGAGAAGAATGACTCTGTGAAATGGGGGAACTATGAACAGAGTGAATACGGGGAGCATAAAAATCCCCTTATCAGCAGAGTCATGCTCGACGAAGAATCGCGTGGGGGGTGGGGAAGGGTTAAGCTTAGTGAGTTAGGGAATATTCGCCAGGCCGCACGCTTTACCATGAAGGAGGTTCATAAAAACGGAACACCAACCCCAGGAAGAAGCAATCAAGGAATACAAAGAAACTCCGATCTGCATGGGGGTAAATTGCCGGCAGGGGGGATAACCTCCCTGGATGGACTCTTTCGAATTGTTCCATGAAAGCGTAAACCAGCCTGACTGTCAAGGAAGGTCGCACGGTCTCTACAGATGAGAGGGGGAGGGGAGCTCCATAAAACGAGGGGTCATACCTAAAAGCCATAATGGAAACGAGCCCTCCGGGTCAGTGCACGAAGAAAAAAATACAAGACTGCCCTGGAAGCGGGTTGCATCTTCATCGAGAGCAAAAGACCTAAAGTAGGTAGAACAAGACCCGAAGAATGGGCATCTATCGTCGAGGGGGAAAGAGTTGGGTTCTGACGAGGAATGTATAGGGGGGGGGGAAGGGTCGGACACTTTTGGTCCAAACATAAAGGGGCGCACCTCTTCATTAGAAGGGGGAGACTGAGCCATGAGGGGAGCATACAAAAAAAAAAGCAGCCGATCTCTGGTGTAAAACAGGACACTAGTTGGTGGAAGAAGCGCAGCGCGAGTCTCTGCAGGCGCCTTCTCCTGGCAAATCCGGGGAATAGGGCTTGGGGGCATGGGGAAGGGGGAGGTTGCGAAAAGGTGGGGGGACCCTTGAAAATAAGCGGAAAGGGAAGGTCTTTCCCATCTGAACCACCAAGCCGGTGTTGTACGCAAGATCGAAATAAAGGAAAAACTCATACGAAGCAATAAAAAAGCAAAAAAGACTTGAATTCGAAACAAGCACTAAGAGAAAATTCAATCCATCACGGCAAAAAAAAGGGGAGATATAGGGGGAGGAAGGCAAAAAAAACGGCAAAGGGTATGTTAGAATGAAGCATCTACCTAAGCAAACTAACACAAAGAGAAAAAAAAGAAGAGATAATGAGATCGCCCGATAACCTCCCCCGCAAAAATAGGAACAAACAAACCTGGCAAATTTTTCCGACTGTATAGAGGTGACTGAAGATGTAATTAAGGGTGTGTCACGTAATGAGCGTGACGGGCGAGATATTGCTGTCTGGAAACGGGGACTCAGGGGAACCCGCGGAGTCAGGAAGGGAGTAGAAAGGTCTCCTAAAGGGGAAGAAGGGGCGGATAAAAATCAAACCGAAGGCGGGCAAAAGGTGTAGGGAATTGGCCAGGTCGTAAAACGGCCGCGCAACGCAAGCAGGGGAGGGGGGAAACAGATGTAATTGGGATAGGAAAAGGAAGTCGTGTACCTAGGTCTCAATGATGTCCGGAGGCCTCTATTAATAAGATAATTCACGTATATTGGGCTGAAGGCGGGATAGGGCTAAGAACATTGGACTAAAAAATAACCAAAACATCCTAATAAACAGTATTGCCGGTCGCAAATCCACCCTTCAGGATTCGGAAGTATCAACACTTTTGTCAGAAACGTAGGAAGAGGATTAATCTAAGGAATGGAAGAGGGGGAGGGGGAAAGGAAGTTTCGTCCCGGTCATGGCAAGAGCTCAGGGCCCCCGGCTTTTAGCGTATTACAGCGGGGAATTGCAGATCGTTTTAGGGCCCCGGATGACAGATAGCGAGACTCTGAGAAAGGGAGTCAGGCCCCTTCTCGCAGAGCCCAAGGGGATTTAAATAATCGCAGCCCTGGAAATCTTTGAAACCCAGCAAAAAGAAAGGGGGAAATAGGGAACGGTGCTGTTAGAGACAAGGCCAAAGGGGACCAGCGGTTGAGGAACTATGCACAGGAAGAAAGCCACTATTGTAGGCCATTGAAAAGGCCGGAGGCTGGTGCAATTTGTCCTGAACCTGGACAGGAAAAAGGGTATCGGCGAGTGAGGGACACCCGTGAAGAGTTTCAAAATTTGGGAAAAAAAGAAGGGTCTTCAGCGAGGCATGGCAACAAACCTAAGGGGATGGGAAGAACGTACGGGGTCAAAATGAGGTTTAGAGGAATTCGACATAATAGAGTATCTGCGACGACAAAAAGGCTGCCGCTCTTTTGGGAAGCCGCGGGTAAAAACGGAGGCGTCTGCAAGGGGGGGTGCAGGTCGAAGGCTTCGGTGAGGACCAGAAATAAGACCAGCACCGGAATAAGGCAAAAAGAGTTCAACATTAATAATAGCTTTCCTCCGGGAAAAGGAGGGGAGATTGCACACTCCGGGAGGGTTGAACTGGGAGTTTATAAGTCGGGGGGAAGTAGGAAAAAAAAAGGGGGAAGGGGAAGGTCTCTCGTATTGGGGGGGAGAGAAATCGTGGGTAGGCGGTTACCGGTTTTTGAAATGCACAAGGAGGAAAAAAGGGGGGAGGTGTGCTTATTTTCAAAATGAGGCCGTCCAATGAAGAAGGTCATCTCGGGAGAGGAAAGAAGCTAATAATGCTTATCAGAAATCAGTCGAGTCGGGAAAAGAGGTTCATTAGTGCTCAAAAAGGAAAAGGAATGATTACAGTACTCGTTGTACTGTAAAAAAAGAGATGAACAAGGGACTGTAAAACAAGGGGAAGGAACAAGGAAGGGGAGGAGAATCCCTATCTCCTTGAGTGGTGGACAGGTTTGGAAAACCGGGCTAAATTATCATAAACAAGCGAGTCCAGTAATGGGTCAAGTGCCACTCCAAAATAGGACGGACAAGAGGGGGGGGGTCAATGGTCTAAGAAGGGGGAAGAGAAACCTCCGGAAAAAAGGTACGTATCCTTTAAACACGCGTTAGAAGTTTTGTGGAAAGCGTGGGCGTTCCAACAACTATCCGAAATGAAGGAGGAGGGGAAGGGAAACAAGAAGGCGGCCTTCATGCTGAGCGTGACCTGAGGGTGAGGAAGAAGGATTGAGAGGGACGTCCTGCAGTCCCCGCCAGGAGGGAACGCCCCGAGGTGGAAAAAGAAGAGGCAAAGCCCCGCGGGGGGAGAAAAAGGGGGCGATTTGGCTGGCCCGGAGTAATCCTAATCAAGGGCCTAAATGATAGAACCGAAATCGTTGGTGTTTACGAAGAATGCGTTGAATGCGTGTGGTGCCAAGGACTGGCGCAAAGGGGTAGAGGGGACCGGGAATCGAGAGCAAAAAAAAACAAAAGTGAGGACGGCTAAGAAGTCGTAGCATCGAGGCGAATTCGAAGCCAATGCTAAGGGAACGCCACTGTAGGAAGGGGGGGAACACAAGAGATGGGTCCTATCAGGTCGGAAATGGGAGGTAAGAAAAACCGGATGGAAGTAAAATCGCCCCTCGGCACGTCATCAAAGTTGCTCGAAGGGACACGCGTTAAAGAGGGAGGGGTGGGACGGCGGAAGGGAGACCAGGCTAGGGGGGGATTCCCATAAGAGGAACACCGAGTCAAATGAAGGCGCACCCTAAGGGTTAGGAAAAAGACAACGAACGAGTATTTACGGATGTGGTTGGGGGGGGAGAGAAGAGGAAGCTTCGATTAAAACCGGGGTTTAAAGGATCCGCCACATTCTCTCCTTCTTTGGGTTCTTAAACGGAACCTCTTCACTACCTGCCCCGGGCGACGGGGAGGGGGGGGAGGATTCAAACCCGGAAAAGGCTTAGGAGATGGGGAGGGAGCCTTGGGAAAAGGGAGTGTGACAACTAAAAACTCCCGGGGCTGGGGGGACTATACGCACGGCAGGAAGTCCAAGCAAGTTCAATCCAGGGTCCTTCAAGGGGAATACCTGAGGGGGGACCAGTGACTTTAAAGTGGAATATGGAAGATCATCTTCTTGGAAAAAAGAAAGATGAAAAGGCTTATCCTGAAATTATTCCCGGGCAGGCATCGCTAAAGGAGTCCCGATGACTTGTAACGCCCACGCAACTGTCCGAAAGGGAAAAAAAAAAGGAGGGAGAATGTTCAGCACAAGGCGCCAATTACACGCCTCACGAGGAAATGAGAAAGAAGTACGGCAAAGGGAAAGTTGTCTACTCACGAACAAGCTCAGACAAAAAAAGAAACTAAAAGAGGGAATTGTGGCCGAAATTTTCCAACCAGGAAGCGAAAAAGAAGATTTACGGCGGTGGGGAACGATGGGGGCCTAAATGGCGGGAAGGAAGCCTGGAAAAACGGCCCGCCACCTTGACTGACGCACGCTATTTTGATAAGCTCCTTCCTAAAAACAAAAGGGGGAGAAGGGGAAACGCAAGCCAAGAAAGGGTCGGTCACGTGAAAGATGGTCTCAGAAGAAGGAATGAGGTACCTCCGTCGTTAACCAAAATTGCATCCACAGACCTGCTCGTCACATGCCGAGGGAAAAGAAGAAGGACAAGGTGGGGGGAAAAACAAGGTGAAATTGACGCATAGAAGCTGCCGCAGAAAAAGAGAAAATGGGGGGGACAGGGGTCAGCTTCACCCCTACGAAAAGACGATCCGGAAGTGCTACCTATTACTTCGGATCGGCAGAGGGGGGAGGAAGGCACCAAATTAAGGGGCAGGGAGGCTAAAGGCGCTCTTTCAAAGGAAAAAGGGGGGGGGGGGGTTTCACGCTTCCCGGGCATCTATAAAGCCGCCTTTGTCATAGAAAGGAATGCGGCCGGTACGCAAGGGAGAGAATCTCGAGAATTGTCGAAAACTTCGGGGATTGACTGTCATTTGGCAGAGAAAAGAAAAGAGCCCGAGCCCCTGGACCCCTGCAACGGGCCAGAGGCGCCAAGTCCACTTTCAATCGGGGGAGGAAAAGGAAAAAAAAGCGAGAACAGGCCACTAAGGGCCCTGAAAACCGCCCTAAGGGGAATAAGGGCGATGGTCCTATCGTCTAGGAACGGCAGTTGGGAGGGGTCCTGGTAGGGAAGGGGGAAAAAAGTGTTTAGACCAAGCTGAATAAAACCAATGAGGGAAAGGGGAATTAGACTGTCCCTATCAGGCCGTCCGGCATAAAATCTCAACCCATCTAGAAGAAGAGGGAAAGGGGGAGACGACCTCTTGTGGGGGGAGAGCGAAAGCTGGTTGTCTCTTAAAAGGAGGACCGCTAAGCCGGCAGGCAATGTTACAGTAAAGGAGGACTCGGGGGGAATGGGAGACGAAAGGGGTCGGAAGGGAACGAGAGGTCAATATAGGGGAATCAGAAAGAGGTTCGGATCTGACGGGGGAGGGGGAGTGTAATGGGATGAGGTGGGAGGGAAGAAAAGGAGGAAACGAGGTGGGGAAGAAGGAGAGGGGGCAGGAGAGGAAAGGGCCGGGGAAAGAAATCCGGTTGGGGGGACCAGACGCAATAGTCTCCGAAATCTACCGCTAAAGAGGCGAGATTCCCCGAGCCTGAATCTGGGAATAGGGAAAAAAAAAATAACGCAACCGTCTTCAAATCCAGTTTTATTCCGTTCCGGCCCGTTGTTCAGGGGAGAGCCAAAAGATCAGGGGCCGATAAATCAAACTCAAAAACGGGGTATAGAGAGGAGGGAGAGCCGTAATTTCGCTAACCTCCCCCTCGTCGCTACGGAATCAACCCCCCTGGAATTTGAAGGTAGGGGGAAGAGTCAACTCATGAGGGTGTTGCCCCGAATAGGCGGTGGGGTGGATTCATTTGGAAAAGGTCAGGGATCCTACGGAAACAGGAGGGGGTGAAGAATGGCCCTCGGGATCCAGCCGCGTATACTTCATCCGCAAACGAAGGGACTAGAGAGAAACCATGGAACCGGGCAGAGGAAATAGGGAAATTTTCCTGAGGTTCCGGGGACCGACTCCCTAAATCTAAAGAGGGAGGGAAAAAGTGTCGCTTTTCCTTCTCGAGCGATAGACTCGATGTGTGAGAGGAAGGAGGGGAAGGCTGGAACTAGGGAGAATCTAATGAAAGAACATGAAGAGGGGGAGGAGATTGACTTCAGACAGGGGAAAAGCGTTACGAAAAAGCCGAATAAGGAAAAAAGGAAGGGGGGGATCCGGAATAGACCATCCCCCCGGCCAATTTTCGGGCCAGGTTATAAATGGGGATACCAAAAAAGGACATAGAGGAATAAGAGATGAGAGAGTCAGGAAGGAGAAATAAATGGTCGTCACTTTAGGATGAGAATTGACCAAGGGGAGGGGGGGGTTAGCGGAGTAGAGAATTGGGGGGGAAGGTCGGGGAAGGACGAAAGAAGACAGAAGTAGATAACGATGCGAAGGGGGGGATCGGGGCCATCAAACAGGGAGAGGGAAAGCTTTCCGGGACGTGAAACCCAGCGCGGAAAAGAAGAAATATTTACTTGAAAGGTAGCACAGAAAGGGGCACAAAAGGGATTTCCACGAAATAAAGCTCAAAGTAGGGTCGGATGGAAGGGGGAGGAAGGGGGTGGTTAATGGGGGAGAACCTCCTGACAAGGGGGGCGGGATTCGTCGATTTTGACAATATAAAAAGCGGGGAAAACAGGCCAACAGGGAGGGAGGCGTCAGGCCTGCCCTGCGCCCAAGGGATTTGATGCAAGCACGGGAGGGGGAAATGAGGGGAAAGGGAGCCTTCCAAAGGAGTAATATTTCGAACTGGGAAAGACCCTCCGACTGCTTTGGGGGGGGAGAAGGAAAGGGATAAAAAAGTCGATGGGGGCCCGTCTTCAAGAGGTTGTCGGCGGCTTTGCAGGAATAGAAAAGGAAGGGAAACAATCTCCGAAGGCAAAAAAAGATTTACCCAAAGATCTAATCAGGAAAACGGGGAAGGGGAATGTGAAACATAGTGTTGTACAAAATACCCTCTTTAGGGGGCTTCAATTTTAAGAAGTTAAGTGAGAAAGAAATGTGGTGCTGCTTCGCAAATTATTGAGGATTGTAGGAGGAAGGCCAACTTTTTATTCACCATTCCCGCACCGCGGTGGAGGGGCATTCTTTTCGCATAAAGGGGGGGAAGGGAAAGGAGAAAAGGGGAAGGACAGACGTATTCAAAATCCGGCAAGGCGGTCATACAAACTTGAGGAAGGGCAGAGGGATTGCACTTCAATCTATTCACGGTACTTTTGTAACTGGAAATCAGGTCGGGGAGGAACCTTTTAGGGAAACCATGGCTTATTCCGGGATAGGAAAGCCAAAAGCCGCCTTAGTTGAAGGGGAGAAAAAGGGCAAAAAACCGAGCGATCCGTTATCGGTGGGACGCCAGAAAAAAAAGAATCTTTCAAGGGGAGAAAAGGGGACGGGATCGATCCACGCCGCGCGCAGGGTTCTCAGTCAAGGTAAAAGTAAGGGGTGTGGAAGAGGGAAGGAGAGAACAAAATAAACTACAAATATTAAGTCGTGGGACGGGGGGAAACCGAAAAAAGGAAGTTCTGGGGGAACGAAATGAGAAGGGCCGGGCGAGTTAGGGTTAATAAGAACTATTGGTCTGGAGGGGGCAAGGGCGGCAGTACAGCATGAACAGAGGCTAACAAAAAACTGGGGGGTATCGAGACTCTGGTGAAAGGGAAAGTTTACTCTGCCTAAACACGCTGAAGCCTAAGAGGAAGGTAAGCAATTCGAAAGAGCCGTCGACGTTGGTGAATAAGGAAGGATTGAATGGAAAGAGTTGTGGAGGGGAAAAGTGGGCTATCTAGTATAAGAAGGATCTCTCTCAAAACAACAAACTTCTCTTCCACAAGAAGGGATGAGAAACCTCGAGCCAAGTATCAGAACATGACTCAAAGAGGGGCCGCAGACGAACAAACTATTAAGGGAAGAGGTGGAATTTCTATTTCGTATTCCGGCATGGGACGGCGGGGCCAGAGAACCCTTCACTTCTCAAGGAGTGGGGAGAGAGAGGAGAACTCGGCCCTAAATTGGGGAAGGAGTGAAAATTAAAAGCGAACGAGGGGGGAAGTGAAAAAGAAAAACGCGTATAGGTCTAATTGCGGTCAAAGGACGAACGTATAAGTCGAGGGGGGTAGAGAAAGAAAACGGAAAAACGCTGTCCACTTTTTAGATCCGCGCAAAGGAAACAGAGGGGATTCTTAGATTCTCAAACACAGGAAAAACGATGGAGACGCTATTTTGGGTGGCGAACCCGATAACGCTCGGACGGGGTTGCTTCTACGTTTTGAAAAGGGAAAAAAGAACAGGGCTGTGTGACTAGAAAACAGCTTGTACATGGGAACGTCATACCAGGAAGGGAGGAACATACATGGTTTTCCAGTATCAACTAACGGGATATGACGGAAGTGGGAGGGGACAATAAACGAGGGTGATCCCAGGCTCACTGAGGGAAGAACTGAGGAGGGGGAACATAAAATCGAAAGAAAACGTCAAAGAAAAAGGGCCGCCCCAGAGGTGAAAAATCCAGAACAGGAAAAAAAAAAGTGGAATGGGGCCTCAACAGCTGATGTCCCGCCTACCCACGCATCGGACAAAGATAGAAAACATTTACAGTGGGAGAGAGAAAGAATCAAAACCAGGCCGTCAAAAGCGGATGGGGGCAACAAAAAGGGGTCCAACAGTAACGACTGCAAGGGAGGAGAAGGGAACCTCTTTTGCCAAGGCGGCGTGAGCGGACTGCATTTAAGCCTGGGGAGAAAAGAGCCGCAAAAAGGCCACCTTGCTGGGGCCCAGCCTAATGGGGGTAAAAGAGTCTCAAAACCAGTCTCCTGACGCGACCTACGGGTCTGTCACGAAATACTCTGGAAGTGGCGAAAGGCCTCGATAAACCTGGCAGGTGACCCATCGAAGAACAGAAACATGAAGCCGGGGCACTGAAGCAGAAACGCGCCCTCAGACAGGATGGACCATTTTGTTGAAGAGGAGGATAAAGGAGTAAACGGAGCCGACGCACATTAAAATGGCAAAACAGAAACTGGGAAAGGAAAAAAAGCCTCTCCGTCATAGCCTACCCTAGTCACCTATCTAGGAGCAAGAGTGGAAAAGACGCACCGGTGTGAGCAAAAAAAAAAGTTAAATCGAAAAAAAAATGGCGGCAAGCTGGGGGGGGTTCTAACCGGTAACAAGTAAGCCGACCGGGGAGCTGCCGAGGAATGTAAGACAAAGGTACATCTTGTAGAAATCTAAAGTGTCAGATCAGGACGGACAAAAACGAATTCCGGCCATAAAGGGGGACAGACCAAGGGGCCACGGAAAAGGGGCGAGCTTCATCAATCTTAAGTCAAAGGATAGGGGGGTCCTTCAAGAATCAGCCATGAAGAACAATGGGGGGGGGGCCAACCTAGATGGGAGAGGTTCTAAAAGGAGCGAGGAAACGAAAAGGGGGAAAGTGGTCGTCTTATTCTTCTATAGATGGACAACGGGGGAACCATTCATCCCTCTTATCAAAGAGAAGGGGGTCTTTAATGGAAAGAAGAAAATAGACGGACAAGAGGTCTACCCATCTACGGACTATACTCGATAAGGCAAATTCAGACTAGTTGGGGTATAGCAAAAGATAGGGTGGCTTCTCTGCTCCTTCGCGGCAAAAGAAAATTCCAATTTAAGGGGTAAGCGGGGACAGAGGGGTTGTTGATACTCCCAGGTGGGGCCTTGCGGATGACGTCTACTCCGGGTACTAACCTCGTTTCATTGAAAGAAAGGGGGGGGGGCAAAGAAGGTTTGCATATCTGGTATAAAGAAAGGCTCGCAACGGGGAAAAAAAAAAACAGGGGGATTCTTCAGGGAATTAACTCAGAGAATCAACCGTCAGTCAAATTCCCAGGTGGATTCCGTCGGCCATCAGTCAGGGTAAAAGTCTTCAAAGAGAAATAAAATAGCGAAAAAAAACGTAGGAGGGAGTGAAGTCGCCGAATCTTGGGAGAGAAAAGCCCCAGGTGACCCTACTGTAATCCAACCCTTTATTGGGGCCAGGTGAGGTTCTCGTAAGATTCAAAAGTTTAAAAAAAATTGGCTTGGGGGGGGGGGAAGAAGAGAGAGTGGGTGAGTATCCCGTGTGCTCATGACCAAAAATGTTCCCTCAGCGAAGCGGAACAGTAGAAGGTCAACAAAGGTCCGACCTGGGTCGTAGCACCCATCGCAACCGGAACCAAGCTAAAAAAAAACGACGAACGTTGGGGACAAAAAACCGACAAAAAGGGGGGTGGCCTGTGCGAGAACGCCGAGTGAAAATTATACTAAAAATCGCGATCAAAAGGAGTGGTCGCTTTGCCAGATCTTATTAAAGAGAAGGGGTCAGGGCGTCGGTATCCGGCCGCCTCTATGGTAGACAGTCAGTGAAATTGGCGAGGGGAATGTAAGAATCGGGGGAAGCGAGCGATACAATTCCTCGGAAAAGATGCAAGGAAGAAAGAATGAACCGCCATTCGTCCAAATCGAGGAAAAAGCGGGCCACCCTATTGTGAAACCTTATGTCGCCATAGGGAGGATGAAGCAGAAATGACTGAATATTAAGAGGGTTGAATATTTGAGGGCAAGCTTTCCCCTTGGGTCTGGAAAAGGGGGGAGGTGATTTAGGATCGGAAAGTTTGCAACTCCGATCGGGAGAAGAAATAGGTAGATACGGGGAGAAACTCTTCCCGAGACTTAGAGCAAGACCACGAAGTACAAATCTCTTGTGAAAAACGGGGAAGAGGGAAAAAAAGTCGAACAGGTGGGCTGGGAAAGGCCGAAAGGGGGGACCGGTGGACCAAAGAAGCATCAGAGCTCCATGGACCAGGGGAGAGGAAAGGACCGAGATGTGTCCTTTGCAAGGTTACTGGAAAAAGAAGGGAAAAACAGGTAAACGCGTTAAGGCGGCGAAGTTAAATCCCCGCGAGAAAGGCTTTAAAAGGGAAAAAAAAGAGGGGCGGGCGGCAGGCATGGCCAGCCCCAGAATGTGACATTTTTTAGGTCAAACGAACGGAGGTCACCTGAAAGTTGAGTTCCTCCGTAGAGGAAAAAGAGAGGAAACGTGAAGAACCCGGGGTTCGGCGGGGGACCGTAGTGTTGGAAAGAAAAGGGTTATCCAAGAGATGGTCCGTCGTAAAGGGGGGGGGGCGGGAGGCTTCGAGTGCGGCTACTGTTATCCAGGGAGAAGGCAAAAAGGCCTTCAAAAAAAACCAAGCGTAAAAAGCGGCCGGACGCAGGGATTAACTTTGGTAACTATTTTTCCCCACAAAAAAGCGGGGGTAGGGGGGAATGGTGAGCTGGGGGGGGAAGGGAGGGCCCACGAAAGTGGCCGTCTTCACGTCTGAGTGAAGATGCTTTTGGTATTAAGCCGTGTTGAGGCAAAAATCACCCGCATGGGGGATGTGCGGAGTTTCAGCATTCTTTTTTCCATGCACGGAGAAAGGAAAAAAAACATCAGATCTCGGTATATGCCACGCCTCCATCAAGAACATAGAAAGAAGGGGCGATTTTTTGAGGGGGGAAAACTTTAGAATCTTTACCGGTCCTCTTTGTAAAGGAAAAAAATCGGTTATGAGAAAAAATGACGAGGCTTACCAGGAGGGGACGGAGGACGGCGTCCCCGCAAGACCTCGTTTTTTCGGGGGAAAACAGTGCTAAACGGGGAGGCAGAAACAAGCTCGAAAGTTATCGGTGGGGGGGGCCTCCCAAAATAGACTGAGAAAGAGGGGAAGGGGAAAAGAGTTTCCGTGAAGAAGCCACGCAAGGCGCTCCTGTGCTCGTCCTTGAAAAACGCCTTTAAAAAGGTGGTGGTAAAGAAAGTCTCTTCCCAAAAGTAAGGAAGGAAGGAGGAGGGGGTTAAGCCACGGTGCAAGTCATAAGCGGGGGCAATAAAGCGATGGAGGGAGAAAGGCGAGTCCCTCCAGGATAAAAGGGAAAATCAATTCATCTATGATCCAAAAAAAAAAAGAGGGAAGAAGAGAGGGTCCTTACGAGATTCAAAAGGAGACGTCCACCTGATCGACCGCATGGGTGGGGACAGACATTTTCGGTTAAAAGGCGGCATTGGGGCTGGGGCATTTGAAGGAGGAAGGACGACACCAAAAACCACAACAGTAGGGGAAAAGAAGAGGGTCTGACCTAGCTCGAAAGCAAGCCAATAAGGACCGCAATGTAAAATGTTCTTCTTCAACAAAAAGGAAAGGTCGTCAGTCTAGGAGGATTCGAAGATGGACGGGAGCCGAACGGAAGCGGCTGTTGGGGGGAGGGAAACTTTCTTTCCCTCAGAGGGGAAAGGTGAGGGGACGAAGGCGCTACTCCTCCATAAGGGGGAAGAGAAAAGCTCCGCAATGACGATCACCGGACTTTGCAATCCGCCAAGGGGGTAGGGTGGGCCCGATAGTCCCGCTTTCCCAAATGAATCTTGGTAAAAAAGGGGCCGCCGAAACAGTCTCGCCGGGATGTGGATTATAAATGTAAAAAAGAGGAGGACCAAAAAAGACCTATGGCGACGTCTAGTGTTGGTTGCACCAAAGATAAGGACACGCGGGGGGGTTTTCTTCTCTGGTAGCCCGGAGGTAAAAAACAACCGAGATTGGGGGACATAAGGCAACGGCAATGTACGGCCAGCAGTCCCGTAAAAAGGGAAGTTACTGAGTTTGGGGGAAAAAGGGTACACGATTACCTTGACAGGAAGGGAAGGGGGGGGAGCATAAAAAAAACCCTTCGGTCCCTCCTCGACATGAGGGGAGGGAAAAATCCGCATTAGGGCACGGGCCCGAGGAGTGGCGTGGACGGACAAGGGAAACCGCCGGGATGAAAAAGAAACATCTCAAGTCGGGGCGTTCATCAACAGGAGGAAAAGGGAAGGAAACACATAAGGAGCAGAGAAAGGCCACTTACAAGTGGGCTACTCGAAAGAAAAGAAGGAACTAAAGGAGTGGGCCGGAAAAAGCCACCGTCTATTCCCTTACTCAAGATCTTGGGAAGAGGAATGTGGTACTCTGGGGGGTTGCGGAAAGGGAAGGAAGGGACTGAGGGCCGGGCTACCAGACCCTAGAAACGACCATCTTCAAGGCTTCCGTCTCCACCACAATCACCTTTCCTCCTCCCGAAAAGTCGTCAAGGGAGAAGATAACATATTTGAAATTTAGAAGAAAGGGAAGGGGATCAGGAGTTCTGCAAAAATCCAACATCCCCAACAGCTCTGGACCGCAAGAAAAAGGGGGGGAAGAAACACTGAGTGTTGGAACCATTTAGAGCTTCTTCTATCTTTTCTTTGGACAAACTCAGACTAGGGAAGAAGAGTGTACAGCACCCGTCCTGAGAAAGAAAATAGACTGGCGCTCGGAGTGGGGGAGGTCACCATTCCTCCTGTCAAGAAGCAACGGTGAAAATCTTGAGCGTCAAAGCTTGTTTTTCAAGAGGAAACAAAAAAGAACCGGACTGGGATGAAGCTACAGGCCGCACAGGGGGGAGAGAAAGAGGTCGTGGCGATCAGGCGGCGAAAAATCGGCAATTCGTCCCTAAAAAAGGAGGGGCCCGGCCGGACCACCGGGGGAAGAAATCAAGAGTCCTCTTAAGGGGGACCAAGTCATCACCAGAGAGGGGGGGCGGCAAGGCCTGACAAGTTGGCGGCCCTAATAAGGAAAGGGAGGATGGTCCGAGGCGAGGACCGGCGAGGAAGATGAGCTATAGTAAAGAAACATGTTCTTAGCCAATCACCCTGCCTTCAGCCAATGAAGGGGGGGAAGGAGGCTGGTCGCCGGAGACAATAGAGCCCATCGACGTATACGTAAGGCAAGAGACAGAGGGGTGGTCGCGCAAGGGGGCTCGGCAGAGTCAAGCATCCTTCAAGAAAGAGGGCAGAATTTCTAAAATTGGGGGGGAAAGGAATGGACGAACAGGCGGAATTACGGTACTACACTGAATCCCGCGGGGAGGGGAGTACCAGCCGTTTTTTGTCCAGAAAGAAATGTATCCTAACTCCAAGAAAGTCTCAAGAGGAACACCCCACGGCAGCGGAAAGGAAAAAAATCAAAAACAGTGGTTGTTGGTCCGCGGAGGGGGGTGAGTTAGGGATCTCCCTAATCTCGAGAAAACTTGAGTATATTAAAATAAGAAGGGAAGAAGACCTTTAAACCGACAACGCAGCTGGCCGAAGGGATGGAAATTTTTATGGGAACTGGCGTGTTAAAGGGTGGGGGCATAGGAAGGAGAGCGGTCCTCTAGATCTTTAGGAGGGAAAAAAAGGCTTTGTTGGCCTAGCGTTCAATCCACGGGAGGAAGACCAAGAAGAGTCTTAGAACTTACAAAATGCCCGTGTGCCTCCTCAACAGGGAAAAACCGAGCGGGGGTCCTTCATCTTTCTAACTTTGGACGAGGAGGGGCGAGGAGGAAGAGAGGGCAGCAAATCTATAAGAGAGTGGGACTGCTAGAGAGCCGCGATGGGTCGTCTGCCGGGGGAGGGGGAAGAGAAAGTATCAGGCTAATTCACGAACATGAGATTGATAGTCTGGCTCTCTTTGAGGGGAAAGTGGTTCCCCTCCGATGACTGAGCTGAGAGCCGACTGTACATTAGGGGGGGACCGCCTCCGAATAAAAACCCCGGCCAATTCCTTTCGACGGTTCCCACTATTTGTAGGCAAAGGAAGGGCCCTGGGGAAAAGAGCGGTGATATACATATAAGGAGAAGGAAGGGGGTCTTGCAGGCTTGCCCGTGATGGGGGGGGAGGATACAGAGGGGAAGGATTTGTTTCCTTAACTGATCGAAACATGAGAAGAGGAGGGGTATAGGCAAGTCTCCTGAGGACAGGAAGCTTTTATCGCTTTGTAAACTGAATCGGGGAAACAAAAGGAAGAAAGAGTAAGGATGGTTTGCGTGCTGGGGATCGAAAGAACAATGGTGAACGTCGGATACAGAGATAGAGCCTATTTAGGATGCCGGATAAGGGGCTTGGTCGTTTTCGGGGGCTGAATGCCAAGGATGGGGAAATCGGAGGCGGAGAAGTTTGAAAAAACGCTATAAAATCTTAATAAGGGGGGGGAAAAAAAAAAGCAGGTCGGAATTATTGGGGGGAATACAGAAAGAAATAAGGGGGAGGGGGTGATGCACGGTGTCCCTGGGACAGAGCTGCGGAAAAAGAAAAAAAAAAGTCGCGAAGGAAAAGTAAAAGGTCGGGTGCCTTACGGACGGGTGGAGAGGAAGGGAGGATCGATGGGAAAACAAGGTTTGAGGGGCAGCTTCTTCGCCAGTTAAATGCAGTCCGCTAAACGCCTGAAGAATTAAAAAAGAAGGGAACAAAAAGTCACGCTTCGGAAGTAACTGGGAAAATATGTAACTCGTAGTGGGGAAGGGCTGTCGTGAGTAAATCCCACTAATGTTGGCCTTCCTTCAGGGGGGGGGGGAAGAAGTGGAAAAGTGAATGATGGTATGGAAGGCCGTGGTGAGGCAACATGGACGCAGTGTGCGGATTGAGAAGAAGATGGGGTAGGTCACTGTCAGTCCGGGACGCAGACGGCTATGCCACGTCAGAGGGGGAGATCACCGCAGTCGGTGATCAATAAGGGCGAAAGGGGAAAAAAGGAAGGAATATTAACTGGGTTTACGTTAAGGTGGAGAAGGGGGAAAGTAGGACGTGCATGCTTGACCGAACAGAGGCACCAGGGCGTAGCTGGGACACACCCACGGAAGGGGTTTTTCAGTGGGGTGGCAATGATAAAAAGCATTCTAGAAGGGTGGTGTTTAAAAAAACACTTCATAAAAGGGGGGCATGGTGGTGGTCCTGAGAAAAAAACAGAACGCCGGAGAGCGGAGGTAAAACGCTTTAAATTTGTTTAAAGCTTTTACGGAGGGGGGGGAAAAACAAATATCCATCGTATTGGCGGATGGGGACCAAAAAGGAACCGTCCTGGCAATATGAGTTAGGGGGGGGGAAAGAGCACATGGAGGGATGCCGGTTCCGCAGGGAAAAAGCCAGATATGCTTTAACGCTAAGAAGTTAAGGCAAAGCATGGTGATACGTGCCGAGGGGAGTCGGGCGGAATCCCATCAAATGCATCATTGACAACCTGAAGATGAAAAGTAATGGGGTGGTGACGAAGAAGTGCGTTCAATTCTGGCTGAAGGGGGGGGGGTATAATGAGGGAGAGTATATATCAGGCCACCAAAACGGGGGTATAAAAAAGGAGAGGTTACCCTTTCTTAACGCCGACATTAAAGCCAAACCGCCCACGCCAGGTCTTCTCAACACCGAGACGTTCAAATCAGGAATGTCGATTGATGATTCAGACAGGGGACGTGCTCCAAGCAAATCGGCAAACTTGCAAGCCCCTAACGATAGAACCAAGGCCGGCTGTGTAAGGTGGGAAAAACGGCTGAACTGCGCCTACCAAGCGGGGCATTTGAGCCCTAGAAAGGTAAGTCAAAAGAAAAAGGAATATGTGCATCGCGCACGGAATAAATCGGTATTGGTGGGGGAATACTCCCCATGGAAAAAAACGGGAAAGCGTTGTAAAGGTCCGCGAACGGGAGTCAAGGACTTGATACTTCCCCCATTTGAAAAAAAGGGGACGGAGTGGAGGGTGGCGGCCACCCGCTAACGGCCTCAAAAAGGGGGGGGTCTGGGAGAAGGGGTATAAAAAGGGAGAAAAAATAAGTTGGGGGGGGACATAAGAAAGGAAAGTGGGGAAGAAAGAGGTCCCGGAAGAAACGGTCCTCTTCATCCTGATGGGCAGTAAAAAAAAAGAGACCGGAAAAGATGAAGGAAGGGCCAAGAAGCGCATCAGACCCTGATGAAAGAAGAATATGAGGGGGACGTAAATCTACGGAGGAGGGGAAAGTGATAAAGTAGCCAACGAACGGAGAATCCGCATCCCAATTGATGTGGCAGAAGAAAAAGTCAGGACAACCTACCCAAATGGGAAAGAACCTAGCTATAAAGGACAAATTGGGAGAGAGCTCCAATGCGTACGAGGGAGGGGGGGAAAAAATGGTCAAACAGGAATCGGCCTGACGGCAAGATGAGTGAAAAAAAAGAAAGGGGGGGGGGGTTCACTGGAGTTGTAGCGGAGTGGAGCGGACCTGCATGGTACTGGCCCAGCATAAGGGGTCGCCATTGGAAGAATATAATGTTCGCGCATGCCACCACCGAGCAGCCGCCCGCACAAGAAATTCAAGGGGTTCAGATAAGGTGGGGGGAAGGGCCTTAATGGAAATCGTTATTGCATACACTCCCCGTAGACATCGGGAAAAATACTCAATCATACACTTGGGGGGGGGAACCAAATTTTATTAGATCTTTTAAAATTTAAAACTGCCGCGCCGGTGACAATGTGCGACTACCAAGAACGGCCTCATCAAGGCAGGTACGACAGGGAATCGATTGGAAAGCACGGTCACCATTGTCCGACTTGTCCAAGTAAAAAGAGCTTCCGGCCGGCTGGTGGGAAGGAAAGAAAGGAAAAGCGATAAAGCGCCGGGATGCGAGACGGAGCGCCCGAAGATATTACCTCTATCGCCTTGTGAGAGCCATATCGAAATGGAGGGAATCCGCTAAAAAACGGCCCTAGCCTCCGGCCCGGAAGGGGACCGGCAAATCTTAAGAAATCTTCCTCCCGGTCATCGGGGGCACGCGGGGCCCCAGCCCGAGTTATAACCCCGAATTGGGCCGAAGGGATGAGGAGAGGACCGGGCTTGCTTCTTCGAGTCCTTTGACGAGGATAGGATGGAAACTGCTTAAGCCAATCTCAGAAAGCCGGGCCAGGCCAAGCAGGTGAACGTCCATAAAGAGGGCCACCGGAAGAAGAAGAATCTCGAAACATAGGAAAGAGCGCGATAGTCAAGAAAAGAGGGGGGGTCGGGGAGCTTCTCTTTTCTCTTCCTGAGGAGGCAAGAGGGGGCCATTGAAGGGCATCGGGACCCGGGGCGGGTGGCGCCCAAGGGGAGGGGAAAGACGTTATAGCTACGGGAATTCCCATCTTGAGGGGAAAAAGAAGAAGGGTGGCAAAGCGCAATAGTCATTATAAGGAAAAGGTAATAGACTATGCACCCCCGCCTCATCGGGAAGTCCGGTAACGGCGGAAAAATTCCGGGGTTTGATTTCTTCCAAGCTGTTTTTTTAGAGAGTAGGAGGGCGAAAGGAGTCCTATCTCTCGACATAACACGTAAGGAGAAGGGGAGGAAATAATATTGCTAACTCAAGGCGCCGACGAAAGAAAAAGGGGAAAATTTGGCCGACGGAAGAAATCAAAATGCTTAATTTTTCCAAATTAAAAAAAGGGAGGGTGGGGGGGGGGGGTCAAATCCTTATTTAGACGTTTCCGGTATCAACGAGGCGTCTGGACAATGGGAACTCACGCCGCGGGATTCACAGGAGAGGAGGACAGAAGAAGCCGCAGGCGTCTCTCGGCCCTCGGTTCCTATTAAAAAGAGGAAGGAAAAGTGGCCGAGGTCAGCCGGCCAGAGAAAAAAGCGAGAAAGGAGCGAGAATAGCTTGAATGAATAGGAGGGTAGAGAAAGGACGAGGAAGGATTCCAACCGAAAAGGAAATTACCGAAGCAAGGGGGAATGAAGGACTAGAATGGTCACATGGAAAGAGTCGCTCCGAAAATTCCACTTATGCCTTAAAATAGACAAGAAAAATCGGCCAATTCAGGGCAGATCATGGCCGGCCTTGAAGGGCGACTGGAGAACCGGAAGGGACGATTTGATGAATGAAGGTGAGGAGGAGGCTCGGGCTTTTTAAAGGGATTACATCTATTTAAAGAGAGGGGTAATGGCCTCACTTATAACATGAGATAGAGGTAGAGAACTGGCGTACGTCTCTTAAACGCTTCGCATCTGCTTTATCGAGGGGACCCGGGAAGAGTGAAACCAGCGGCATGAGATTTTAACTTTGCTGGGAGGGGAGACAAGGCAGGCATGGGAGGCTTGGCCTATGCAGATCAGCAACAGAGAGTGGAAGCCTTGATAGGTGGACCTGTGGTGACAGTGCGGAAATCCTGGGGAAAAAATGGTCACGCGTGCTGTCTGCGAAGGGAAAGAAAGCGATAGAAGACTGTAAATGGTTCACAACAATCTGGCTAGCGGCGTCGATTGAAAAATGTCCGATTCAGGGATGTTTTGAATGCAAAGGTCACCTGCGGTGCGGGATGCCTGACACTATTATCAGGAGAGGGTACCGTTCTGGTCGGCGCAGGGGGTATTCGGAGGGGGAAAAAGGGAGCGGGTGCACCGTGGGCGCTGCTGATATGAAGGGAAAGCTAGGGAGGACGCGCACGGCAGAAGAAAAAGGGGAAAATATTTCCCCCAGAAATAAAATCGTGCAAGTAAAGATGACGGTGAATAGTGCCTCCATAGGGGGTTTGACGAGGAGACGTGTTTTCGTGAGGGAAGTCCCAAATGTTGGGGGGGGGGACGGCGCTCGGAAGGTGGGTAGTTAGACTTTATCAAAACGCAACCGGGGGAATGGAAGTTTCTGGTTTAAATATAAACAGGCGGGAGGTCACTGTCATACGATCAGATGCCTCAAGGGAGGAGCAGCCTCGGCGGCGGCGAGGGCGATGGTTCAGAAAGTCATATTCACTGGCGTTTTACTTGGTAAAAGAATGGGGGGGGGGAAGAAGGACCTGTGGGGTGCTGAAAAGCACAATGAGTCAGACAAAGAACAGTTTGTTCAGTACCTTGTTGTTCTAAAACGAAAACCGCCTCGAAGGGGAAGAGGGTGGGGGTTGGCAACTCCAAATACGGAGATGGGGGGGTTGTGTCCAGGCTAAGAATCGCCCTCGCCTGTGCGACGGAAGAATGTAAAAGGGAAAGGTTGTGGGGAAAGTTTATCATGCCCAACAATATCCAAGGAAATGAGTGAAGGTCTGGCGGATGTACCAAAAGACTGACAGTGACTAGGACGAGCGGGGAATCTCCCAGGGCGTGCGCATAAAGCCAGAAAGGGCGGGGCCTCGAGTCAGAAGGGGAAACGTTGAGACGCCGGCGCTGGAGCACCCATGCAAGGGGAATTCCTGGGATGACCTGTCGGGGGGTGGACAGGGAGTTAAAGTTCTGGGGCATTGGCTTGATGAATGGTGGGGGGGGGCGGCCGGGTTAGAATTATCTAAAACAACAACTAATGATAGATAGAGCCCGAGAAGCTCGCCAATGAGTGAAGGATGTCCGAAATGTCTTCGTCCACAGACGGGTCGATCAGTAAAGTTCGGATTCCGTGGGAGGGAGCCAAAGACGCCCTCTGGCACTTCGAAAAAGGGAGGGCCTTTGTCGACGGATCGCGCCCGACCATGGCGGCGGTCAGGCCGGGGGGGGGGGCGAACGCCGCCCAGACGATTCCCATAACTCTTAAACCGAAGAGCAAGACGCAGCCAACGTTAGGGGGTCAAATCCCGAAACGAAGGAAGATTTCAATTGGATACGATACTCCGCTTTCCAACAAAAGCTTTTGAAAAGGGGCGCGGAGGGGGAGTCTGGGACGACCTCTTCTCCGCACCTTGGGAAAAATGGCGAAGAAGTTTGGGAGGCTAAAGGGCTCGCCGGGGGGACGTAGACCGGGAAAAGACCGGCGTTGGACTACGCCAGGGGGCCGGAACCGATCTTAACAGGGGTCCTTCTCATACCGGTTTCCAAGACAAAAGGAATGTATGACGGGCGCATCGCCTCTTGGAATCCACTCGACGAGGTGAATTCCTCATCGGACGAAAGGGAAACCGTTAGCCGGCACACAGCAGGAGGATGAAAAAAACGCACATTCCCATGTGCTTGAGGGGGGGGGAATCAACACCTGTGGGAAAAGCCGCCTACGCCCCATCGCAAGGCGAAAGACGTATATACTAAGAACAAGTCCACCGTCAAAGAAGGGGGGAGTGTTGAAACAATATGGTACACCCCCCTTCGAACGGGGAAAGAAGCCCTCTGTACGCTAGTGAACTCTTTTTGAAAGTGGGGGAGAGTCATTTAATCCTTGGCTCAGCTCCCCCAACGGACCAGCCGCTAAAAGGGGGAAAAAATGTAAAGGAAGAGACCACCACCTCGAAACTCCGCACCTAAACGGTCGGGAAGAAGATACTCTGTCCAGCAGGGAACACTCGGTGACAGAAGTAGTTCTTACCCAATAGGTCAACTCAAAGGAAGAGACGCCGCATCAATTTTGGGAACCATGGGATTACGCTGAGATTGTAAACTGTCGCCGGGGGGGGGGGGGTCCCAGAGAAAGGGTCCAGCATGTTCAACACCAAAGCTCTAAGATCAAGACCAGGGGCGCTCGATCTTCGGGGAGCGTACCAGCTTTCGCTACCAGAAAAGGGAAATAGGTACTCATTTCCGTCCGCTTTCACTGATTCCAAGGGGAAAAAGAGAAGAAAGCCTCCCTGGGAAGACGAGACGGCTCCAGGCGACGGCGGTTAAACGGGACGACCATCTATATGGTCATCTCAGCCTAAACCATCGGAAGGGAGAAAGCCATACGGGGACATCGCCTTGCCTCAAAAGGGAAAAAAGAGGACATCAAATAATTCCTCTCCCTCATCTGTTCTTCCACTTTATCGAGGATGGGGGGCCAACTGCAAAATATGGGTAACAAGGAAAGAAATGGGGGGAAAGAGGATATTCAGGAGGGACCTGTCCATAAAAATGGGGGGAGGCGGAAGGATCGATCGAGCACCGGTTCAGTAAGCACAAACAGCCTTCAAGAAGATGCATTCTTGGAATTAGAAGAGCATATGAGCCGTCATCATAAGAAAAAGAGCAAAAGCGACGTCCTCCCTATAAGGCAACGCGACTAGGGGGTGATCGCGCTAGAAGCTTGCGTCTCTGACGCGGGTAGGCGACCTTGGCCAAGCTAAAGCTCGCAGCGGAGGTGAGATGGAAGACAGGTCGGAAGGAGGGGACTTCGACGCCTGCTACTTTAAGCCAGGGAGGGGCAAGAATTTGAGGTCCCGGTTTTGTCAAACGCAATAGAGGATCGAGGTCGCCTAGCCATTCAGGAGGAACATAATCAGAATAACCGACACCGTCGGCAAAGGCCAGGGTTTTGGATAGCGGGGGGAAAAGGGAGTGGTTACGTCCAATGATTTCAAGACGAAAAGGAGAAAACTCCTCAACACCACAGGAGGGAAGAAGGGAGAGACGCCGAATCAGGGACGACAAAACGGAGGATCAAACACATGCATTTTTGTTAATGGAGCTAAGCTGGGTGACCGAAGAAGAGGTAGACTACTGTATTTATCTTGGACGGGAAAGGAAGAAGGGATCTTAAACAAACCGGGACCGTCAGCTGGGAAAACCGGGAGTCCCCATAATCCGTGGATCAAACATGTGGGCTTCGAACAAGGGAAAGCCAAGAGGTCCGAGCAAGGAAAAAAATTGGCCGAGGTCTTGGACGAAAGACAAAAAGACGGGAGAAGCAAGCGCTGCGATCAGGCCTTAGCGAGCGATAGCCGAGGCGAGTAGAGTCAATGTGCAGGGGGGACCGAATCATCATTCTAATTCACTAAAAAACAGAAAGGAGGGGCTGAAGTCGGGATGAAGATTGCTATTTACTTACTCATAAAACGCCGAACGTTGGGGGGGGGCCTACGCCGAATGCCATCCGTTACCGGGAGGGCAATTTCTTCTGTAGAACAGGGAGACAAAAGTGGTGGAAAAAAAGGATGCCTGGGAAAAATGCCTCTGAAGAAGCAGATGAAGGGGGGAAATTCCTTTGCAGGCGGCTCGGGGCACCTGGGTTGGGGGGGGACAGCGGGAAGGAAATTTTAACTAACATATCGACCAGAGAAGGATGATACCGCCTGGGCGAACGCGTCGCCTGATCGTCTCGAAGATAACCCAGGGGCGCTTCCCCGGGAAAGCGGGACCCGGGGCCGGAGGGAAGAGCTTTAACGGGTGTGGGGAATGGGAATCGACCAGGCGTACCGGGTAGTTCTTTCAAAAAAAAAAAAAAACCGAGCCAGGGACTAAGGGTATGACCTATGCCTTAATATGTCGGTAGGGGGGAATTGTTAGCTGGACCTTGTTCACTGCCGGCGGGCGAGTGGAAAAATCCCCTAGGGTAATAAAATGGTGCGCAGGAAGGGGGAGAACGATGCATTTCTAATTCTGACTAAGGTGTTGGGCATAACGACTTCAAGGGTTATCGAAGGGGGCCGCGCAGAAAAGTAGACTGCGACGTGAACGACAAGTGGGCGGCCGCGGGAGGGGGGGGGGGAGACTGCGCGTGAGGACCGGAGTCAAGGTGGCGGGCGCGGATCTTCTAAAACATGGGGCCTTAAATTCATAAAGACTAAACAAAAGACAAAAGGTCCGTAAAGAATCGAAAACGGGTGGGAACCGAAGGTTCCCCAACCTCGGTAGGGGGAAAGACATTATAGCTTGTGAGGTGAGTAGACCCAACGGAGGGGGGGCAGCTTCGCTCTGAAAATGCCTTTGTTGGAGGGAAAAAGGGTAATGTCCTCCTTTTTGATGCATTCCCGCCCGGCATTGGGAGTCATCATCCGCGTGGGTCTTTCAAAAGGGCACAAACGCCATCTCACAGAGGCCCTCAAGGAAAAACGGATCAGCCTCCGTCAAAGGAGGGATCAAAGAAGTCGATTTAGCGAAAGTCAGATCCGGTAAGATTGTCAGGGTATGGCTGTAGAAGGGATGCTTGACGGGCACGCCGGAGTAATAGAGAAAAAATCCGCCGTTAGTGGGGGGGGTCGTAGGTGTCAAACGGGCAAAAAAACCGGAAAACAGACGAGCAATATCGGTTGGAACGACACCTGACATCGGGGGGGGGGAAAAGAGTTTCCGGGGGGAAAAAGAATCAAGCCGTCCTCTCAAAGGGGGGAAGCGGATCCTTTCATTAAAAAAGGGGTGTAAAGCGGGACGTATAGCGAGGCAAAAAGAAAGTATTGCGGATGACAATAGACGCGGCAAGTGCGTACGGCTGGGAGATTTATGGTGGGACAAGAAAGGGTTGGAGGCGTCGCGGACGCTAGACGGGCGGGGGGGGGGAAAGCATGAAAGTGGTCCAACTGGGCCGTCCATGCAGGAAAAGAAAATAGAAATGAACGGATCTACCTTCCAAGAGGGGGGGGGTGACGAAGACACGTTAAGCGGCATTGGGAATTGGGGATCTATATAGGAGA
>Ga0179593_1555887_pt1 | contig 26624 bp, 28 predicted proteins | sample CZODoug2_1_08_16_FD_185931 | JGI IMG/M metagenome (GOLD analysis project Ga0179593, IMG submission 185931) | Vadose zone soil fungal communities from Angelo Coast Range Reserve, California, USA - CZODoug2_1_08_16fungal (PacBio error correction) | ecosystem: Environmental > Terrestrial > Soil >...
CTCCCTCTGGAAAAGGCCGGAATTGTTTCATGCGAAAAGGAGGGGAAAAAGGTTAGAAAAGATCGACAATGGAGGCAATGGCCTAAGAGGTGAACCAAGAAGCAAGAGACGCAATCCTGCGCACGTAAGGTTTCGCGGCTTTCGACCCGAGGTCGGAATGCGCAGAGCGGGAGTTTGAGGGATAGCTCCCAAAAAAGCCTGATTGGAAAAACTTAGACCCTCTCTAGCCCAGACAGATCATGGAAAAAAGATGCTGCATTGGGCGCCGATCTCAGGAAGGGGGGGAGAAACTCAAAAAGTCGGAGAGGCTGCGCGCTGCGGAACCGGAGGGGAGTCTTGCAACCTCGTCGCTAAAAAGGGGGGAGAAAGTGGGAGCGTGCCTCTGTCGCGAAGACAGTCGTCCCAGCATTGCTGAGTGGGGAAAGGACATGAAGGCGGGTAAATCGAGGGAGGGGAGAAGGAAAGACGATGGTGGGACAACGAAAAGGACGGTTGAGCGGGAGGGGAGACCAAGCTTTGCTTTGCTGCTGTAAACAGCACATGGGGACGGGCTGGTGCAATTTAAGGGGGAAAATCTTTCGGCTCAAACACCTGGCCCGGTTTTCTTAAAGGCGCGCGGTAAAGGGAGAAATCTCCAGGAGGATAAGATAAAAATGGAGGGAGTCTGCAGGGGCACAGGAAGGCTGGGGTAGGGCGTGACGGGGGCTCATCGGGAAGGGAGACTTCAGGCGAGAAAGCAGACAATTCCAGGAGGGAGGCGAAGGCAATCATATTAAGGGTACTGAGAGGGGGGGACTGCGCAAGAGCCGCGCTTGGACGTGGGGAAGGGAAGCTGACACTTCTCTCCAAAAAAAAGGGGTTTTCCTTTTGGTTGATAAAGGTGACTTCAAAGCCCAGCACCACGACTTCTCAGAAAAGAGGAGGAAAAGGCCTTGGCATGAGCGGAAAGTGGGAGTCTCCAAGGTCACAGGCGTTGTCTGGGGGATGTGGGTTCCGATAACATACTTCGTTGAAGGAAGACCACGGCGAAGTCTTGATCTGGACGCGGGAGGGAAGTGACCATGTGAGAGGGAAGGGACGGTGGTTTTCCGTTCGAATATTGTGCTCTATTCGTTGGTCGCGGGAAGGGGAGGTGCTGGGTACTCAATGCTATAACCGCTCAGATGAGGCAGAGGAGGTAGAGGGAAAAAAAAAGAAAAGGGAAACAAGAAAAAATAAAAGAACGCGGTCTAAGGGTGCCGGCCGTTTAATACAAGCGAAGGGGAGGGGAACAACATAATAACAAGGAAGTCGAAGGGGCCGCATTGTCGCAACAATCTGGGGATCATGTCTGCATAAAAAGGCAATCGAAAATCACCGAAAATGAGATTTGTGGGGGTCTCTAGCGAATAGACGAGTAGGGCTGGCCGAGGAAGAGGAAGAACATGGTCTTAACTGTCACACAGATTTTTAGCGGGAGGGAGAGTAAAAGCCGCATTCCCATCAGCGGTATACACGCCGACCAACACCATAAAATCCAATTTTCCACAAAAGATGAGAAGGGAATCGGCCGTCTGGAACCCTGCATGGGGAGCAGGTCGCAAGGAAGAAGTCAAGACAGTTCTCACCTACAGAGACAGATCTGGGAGCAGAGGGGGCCGGGGCTAAAACTGCTTCGTAAATCGCTGATCGCCGCGAGAAAAGAAAGGGTTGATCAAGAGCGTCGGAGGTCGGGAGGCGTTCAGGGGGGGGGAATAATGGCGAGATCGGCCATTTAGAGAGAGACAGGGGTCCATCTATATCAGGAGGAGGGGGGCATAAACAGCGTCAGAGGACCCGAAAGAGCAACATGAACTGGGTGGAAACAAAAAGGGATCTGGTTTAATGATTGAAAGAGCAAAAACCCGTGACCGTGCAGCATGTTCAACGCGTTAAAAAAAAATCAGGATAGGGGTGGTGGGGTGGGGGGGGGGGGGTAGAAGCCACCCCGACCTCAAGGTTGACCTAAAAGGGAAAGAGATGTCAACGGCTTTAGAAGAGGCGGTGGGCCTCAAACGTATGTATTCCGGAAGGAAGCATAACCGAGGGGGGAGGAAAATCTCAAAAAAAAAAAAAGGGGGAGGAATTAAGGAGATAGTCTATCCCTTCGTGGGAAAGGGTCAAAGGGAGAGGACTTTGGAGGACAACATGGAGATAAAGACTCCGGGAAACTGGGAAATAAACGGCCTTTAAGGTAAGAGTACGTGTTTGCTTGGGGACTCAAGCCACTTTGAGGCCTTTGAAAACCGGAAACAATCGAAAGGGGGAGACAAGTGGTTTATTAAAAGTGAAGGAATTTACAACAGGTTGTGGGAAGAAAAACATCTATGGTTGCCTCGTCTGAAGGAGGGGACAAGTCACGATGTCAGATAAAAAGAACGTAAAAAAATTGGGGGCATGACCGGAATCGAAACTGGAGAGGCGGAGCCCTTAAAGAAGCGACCGCTGGAAGAAAGGGAGCAGATGATCGACACTTTCATCGCTTCAAGAAGGGGAAGAAACGATTGAACGAAGAATGGGGGAGATGCCCACGGAACGCCGAAATCATGCACTTGGAGCCGAACAAAAACTGGACAGGAACAAGGGAAAGGGCTCATCCGAGCAAAAACAAAAAAGGGGAAGGCGAAGAGGAGAGGCAACCGCGATATGGCCCGACTGGCATGGGGGGGCGACGTAGACGGGGAACACGTCTTGAGAACCCCGAGAAAAGCAGGTACTGGGAACGTATTGAGAGAAAGGAAAAGAGGGGGAAAATCAATACCTTTTCTCCTGAGCAACGCGCCAAACGGGAATAATACGAAGCGGTTCACTTCCCACCAAAATATGTCGGCTGGTACTGGGGGGCCGTGGTCGGCAGTGGACGATAGGTGTTGGACGGCGGAGGCGAACAGGGAAGAGGTGGGGAATGGGCCTGGGGGGAACGCATACAGTTCATTTGCTTTCATAGGAGTTCCCGGAAAAACGCTGCTAGAGCCGGATTGGAGGCATCTGGAATAAAAAAGGAAACGTTCCCACGGAGCACAAAGACATGCGGGTCGACCTGGAAACCAGCAAATCGTCGCGACCAGAAAAAATATAAGGCCGGCAAACTGTACAGTAAGAGGGGCAAAGGAACGAAAGGCCGAGAACGGGATACCCAAAAAGGACCCTCGACAAGCCGGCAAAAAAAAAGGAGGACGATACCGACCATGACAAACCCGACGAAAAATGCACTCATCAACTTGCGCGCTCTCAAGGCCAAGAATAGATTGTAGGAGCAGTTTTCTTTAGTCCTTGGAAGAAGTTGAAAAACAAAAAAGAGAAAAAACAAGGATGCAAAGAGCGAAACGTGGAACCATAGGGCTACCGAGAAAAAGCGAATATCGACTCAAAAAACTCTGCAGTGTCAGGTTGACATCATTATCAGAAAAAGAAAATCGCGGACTGCCTGGGCTAACAGAATCGAAATAATAAAAGCGATCCGATCCTATTCGTCACGTTACATGCAGCCAATTCGGCAATTCGATCCAACATTGGAGAGAAAAGGGGGACCGGCGGAAGGAAGGGCGGCAGCAGAGGGATCCGAGATCGGCACCGTTGTACGGAAGGGAAAAGACTAAAACCCAAGAAAAATCAAAGCCGCATCTTCTCATCCACGACCGAAAAAACCTGCTTTTGGAAACGGAGAATTCACAGCGAGTGCCGGGGGAAGATGCCTAGGGTCCCAGATCCTTCTGCTCGCATTCGGAACCTAAAAACCAGGAAGGCGAGAAAAGCGAAACAGTAGGAGATGATTCGCACGAGGAAATAAGACAAGACGCGTCCAAAAAAAAAGAAAAAAGGGAGAAAAAGCCTCCCCCCAAGGGATTGGGGGGACAGAGTTCGAGAAGACAACAACGAAAAGCATTGATGATCTGCTGGTCAAAGAAGAGGAAGGGAGTCACAAGTCAGAGGATGTGGGAAATGTCTGAAGAAAGGGGAAAAAGACGAGCGCTGCAAAAACCAGAGAACAGAAGGAAGGATAGGGTGCCGGAACCGACAAGGGGACCATGCTTGCTCGCCGTTTCCGAAGCCGCGAAGCGCGGAAGAAGGACCAGCGGACCGTTTCGATCGGTCTTCAAAAAAGCGGGCTTCTGCCTGAATAGCCTTCGGAAGGGGTATGAAGGAAGGAGAACAACAAAAAGAGGAGGAGTCAATGGCCGGAACGGGGCCCGGCCTATCTTTTCGAGCAGTGGACCTTGAGAGAACAATGGGAAAGGTAGGATCTGGCGAGAGACCAGGCAGCAACGCTCGCAGACTGCGATCGGTCCGGTGCTCTCGAGACATATCCGCATGCCGTCGAAGAAATACCTCTGTCTGTTGGCGCAAGGGGGGGAAACTCAGCAAAAAATCCACGGAGGGACTGCCACCGTCAAAAAAAAGCAATCAAAGGGAAAGTCATGCGGAACAGTACAGACGGGGAGAGGAAAATTCTTTTCTTTTTCGTCAACACAGACGTATGAGGGACTACGCTCTGCTTAACCTGTCGTGGAAGGCTGGAGAGAGAAAAGGAAGGACGGGGCGCGTGAGTGACACCTATAGGAGGGAAATGGAGGGAGTGATTTCACTCGCTTGAAAATCTTTAAAATCGGGAACTAACAGGAAAGGTTGATGATATAGGCGCAGGAAGCACAAACTCATTTATCGGCGGGATAGCAAAAGGCAGTCTGATGTTTCAATGGCGAACCGGTGTGTTTCTCTGTTAAAGAAGGAAGTGCCTATCCGGCGTATACACTGCGGAGCCTTTTATTAGCGGGGAAGGTCCGGTCATGTAGGCAAAGCAAGGGAAAACTAAAGATAAAGCACAGGATCGGAATGCTGGTACGAAAGGGAAATCGGTTTGGCATCAGGGAAGGCCGCTGTTCTTACCGCGGGGAGAGAGGTTCGCGCCCAAAAGTAGTCGGGAAGGATCCATACGTCAGTGAATAATGCCTGGAGAGGTCGGGGGGAAAAGGGCGATCGCCGTGGAGAGGAATCGGCAAGTGGGTCCAATGTAGCGCAGACCGAAGAACGGGTTTGTTGATTGTGTTTCTGGCAACGGAAACGTCAGTAAATACAGCGAAAAGAGGGGAAAAGGAAAGTGAGCGGAAGCGAGGGGGCAGGGTCTTCAATGATGGCAGGCACGGGCGTTTGTCTGGGGATGTTCATCGCTGCTGACTGGGGTTGGCCTTTGGCCGTGAGGGCGAATATGGTTCGGGGGATCATGGCGTACGGGAGACCTATTGAAAGCAGAGAAGCGTGGGATAATTTCGCCGGGGGGGTGCCGGCATGGAGGGAAAGTGGAGGAGTCTTTTCGCGAATAGATGGTGACCAAGATTTCGAAGAAACCAAAATTTTCTGGCCGGAAAAATAGGCTTGAGAGGAACTTTAAATAAAAATGGAAGATTACAGGACGGAACTCTTAGCTAGCTCGTGGGAAGGGGGGAAAGGGTTTGCAACTGAGAGGGAACAGGCGATGAAATCAAGCTCAAAAAAAGAGGGGGAAATCCACAAATAGTGTAGCTTCTTCACTTCCAGTCCATGAAAAAAATCGAAAAATCCCTACTAGGAGAAGGGGGTGTTCGGAGGATTTCAATCTGTTGAATAAGGGCGGCTATTTCGGAAAGAAGGGGGGACACCAGATTGATTCGTCGCTCGAATCGGGGGGTATCGGAACGGTGAACCGACCGTGGTCCCACAGGGTTCGCCTACGAAACAGAACATCCGTATTAAAGGGGTCCTGAACAAGTGCCTGATCTATCTTCCGCGAAAGGGTGAGACCAAGGACTGCGCATTGTCAGTAGGAAAGAAATAACAAGGGAAAAGTCCTGAAGGGATTGAGTCCACGACTGGGGGAAGGGTCAAGTCTCAGGAAGCAACGACTAAGCAACGGGGGGGAAGGGGGTTGAAACCGTAGTCGTACCCAGGGGGCTTTCCAGGCGCGGCTGATGCTATAGTCAGGGCAAGAGGAATAGAAGACCGGTCAACCAACTCACATGACTCGGAGAGGCCTCCGGAGGAAAAAAGAAGAGAAGGCACCAGGAAGGGTTGGAGGGACAACCCCGGACTGAAAGAAAGGAAGATAAACCCTTGGACCGTAACAACAGCGTTCTACCATGTCACGTGATTGGAAGAAAAACCCAGACGATGCTCAAGTTCCTTACTAGGGATTTCCTAGTAGCAGAAGCCGGGAAAGGGAAAGCCTAGTATCCGGTCAGGAAAAACCAAGCATGGAATTCAAAATCTCCTCACACAAAGGGAAAAGAGAGAGATTGAAGTCAAGGACTGCGGGGTTGAGAAGGGACCTTGTAATAAAAAGACTTGGGGAGGAAGTCCGATAGATACAAGCGCCTTGGGCCGAGGAACAGTCCTTCAAGTACGTGAGTACAGGGTGAAGGCGAGGACCACGCTTGCATGTAAGCGAGGGAAAAATATAAGAAAGTTCACCGGGGTGAGAGGAGAAATTCAGTAAAACCCGCCGGGGTTGAGAGGTCCCAAAGAGGCATGTTGGGACAGGAAAAGGAAAGAGGTCGCGATTCAGCGTAGAACTATTTCCCGCCAGCTTGGGAAATTACCGGAGAGAATTTCGAGGGCTCGGGTCAGCACTTAAGGCACCGCAAACGCAGCAAGAACAGGATCAAATTCATGCGGCTTCGAGGGTGCAATCAGCGATTGACCGAAGGATTGGGAAAAAAAGCCCGAGCGAAGAAGGAGGACCGGGACTTTATGCCGAACTGAATGGGGGAAAAGAAAAAGGGTTCCTTGTGACCGCAGAGGTAAAAGAGTCCTATCTCAATCAGGGAATGTCAAAACTTAATTTAATTGACATCCGATTGTGAGGTCAGTTTCAAGGAGAGAACCGCCGATCAGCGAAGGCGTTTCGAGTCAGTAATCCAGGGGATGTTGACTTAACGTTAAAAAATAGGACATCAGGGGAAGGGGGGGATAATACGACAAGAGTTCTTGCCCCCACCCAAAGAGTCTATCTTTCCTGAAGTACATCCCGTAAACGAGGGGACAATTCCGAGGGCGAGATTGAAGGCAGGGGGGGGAGTTGTCCCGGGAGTTCTTCATTGTTTGAAGGGACGGACGTACAACAAAAAAAAAAGGCGGACTGAGAACTGGGTTCCGCTCCCTGCTCCCGACAACAGGGCGGTTTCCCCCGGGGGAAAAAAAGCTACGAGTACCACTATTGCCAGAACGCCTGAAAAAACACCGAGAAAGAGGGCTAAAGGGGGAATTCTTAAAGAAAGGAAAAGACCCAGATGTTCGCAGCAGACACGGCCAGACCACGTCAACCATAGGTCAGGAGATTAACAGCGAAATAAGGCCAATAGATCAGGACGCATCCCGCTCGCTCAAAGATGCAAGCGAAAGGGGGTCAAAAAGCGTGGGAGGTCTGAGGGCAGAGAAAGGAAAGAACACCACTAAGTTAGGCAACTGGATACCTGGACCATAGGCCCAGAGCGAAGAAGAGGAGCCATCACCACGCGAGCAAGTGAGTCATCATCTTGGAATGAAAACAAAAAAAATTAAAAAGAGGAAACCTCCACAAACCCAGACAAGACAATCCCCAAAACACCCCTACTGCCCACAACTCTGAGGGGCTCAGAAATCGGCGCTCTACCACCCAAGGAAAGCAGACGCCGACAGCGACCGATCAAATGGAAGGGAAAAGAAAAAGGACCATACGTGCAACCTTCGTCTTGGAGATGAAAAGAAAGGACTGTCGAATAAAGGAGGCTGGTTGCCTAATCGACAGTGGCAGTAAGGACAGCCCGAAAACAAACAGTGGCCAGACCCATGAAAAAGGCAACGCAGAAATCAAGCACGCACCCGGCGGTTGACGACGACGAACCTTCATCCGTGAAAAAAGGGAAGGGGGAAGGAACGCCTCCATTAAGGGGCACCGAATATCGCGCGGGCTCGAACTAATTCAAAAAAAGGGGAGAGAGAGGTGACAGAGACTGATCAAAACTTTTCTCAGCGCGATGAGCATGTTGGAAAGGAAACATTCAACCTTCGACTGCGGTCCACACCTTAGCAGCCTGGAAAAATCCAGGGGGGGGAAATCTGAGAGGCGGGGAGAGGCCATATAGTATTTGGGATACGTAGAAAAAACAGAGCCACAATCGAAAAAAGCATAGAAAAGCGGGGCAAGAAATCGAAGACCGAAAGACTGAGGGGAAGCTTGGGGATTCCGGAGAGCGACAAAACAATCATTCCAGGCTTAACAGAAAATCGCGTTCTTCCGGGAAACAGCGAGGAGGGAAAAAGACAGGAAAAGGTGGGAAGCCATCTATGAATCTCTCAAACAACAAAAAGAGAAAATCCGCTTGCCTTCCTCACCTGGCGAAAGGGAGAAGAACGCTGGTTCCCGTAATACCCGCAGTCTCAATTCTTTTGGATGGGTGCCGGCGAGAAAGTCGCTCAAACCATCGCCTGGCAACGTCGAAGGGGGACTGGAAAACGCTATCAGATATGAGGTTCGGGCAATAGACAGACGCAGGGGGGGATCCTCTAGAACCAAATACCCTCAGGAAACCCTGACCGCTCGATTGCAAGAAAAAGAATGGACAACTGCGGCTGCAGTTGGGGGGAAATCCAAGGGGACAAACACTACATGGGCATCGAGCTTGAAGGGTGGGGAAACAAAAAAACCCTTCGTATCTGCCCGGAGCGCGAAAATAATACTAGCTGCGCGGCCTCTTGAGGGAAAAGCGATATTTCCATCATGAGGGGGAGGGAACAAACTGCAATCGGGAAATGTAGAGGGGAAGGAACTAGGTTGAAGGAAGAAAGTCGCGCAAAGCAAGGGGGGGGGGGATGGCCTTTGAGGAGATCGATGGGAAGGGGAAATTTGGAGGGGTTTTTTTTCGGGGCGGGGGAAAAAAAGGTGCACAGGAAGCATTAGTCGAAAAAACGGAGAAAGCCGGGGTTGCGAGGAGAGGAGGTCATTTCCTCCGAAAAAGGGGGTATCAGAAGCAAATCTGAAACGAGAGGGAAAAACTTCACGGCATCTTTGCATCGGGGAAGTAGGAGAGTCGGGAGCTCAGAGTTCTTGATCAAAGTAGATCTGTCTCGATGACTACGACCTACTTCCAGAAAGGCACGGAAAAGGGGGGGGGAGTAACGATGGATCTGAGGAGCTGGGGGGATACTTTCTCGTATCTGGGCCCGCTGAAAGTAGGGCAAAACAAGGGGGTCGTGGCTTCAGGAAGAAGATAATCCAAAACCACTGATGAAATGGAGCAGGGCTGATTCATCTAGGACAATTGCTACATGGTCTGGGAAAGGGTACATGATTTTTGGGGTGTCATCGCCGGAAGTGGTGCCGTGGGAGGTACCTTTCTGGAAAAGGGGTGGGGGGGAGCTACAGGGCTCGCTACCTGAAAGCACGAAGGCTCGATGTCGAAATAAGAGGGGGGCTGGCAATTTGTGTGTCATCTTCCGATTTGCGGTGAGAGGAAATGAAGGCTGTCTGGCTCCGCGAGGAGAGGGAAGGAAAGAAGCCTAAAGAGCTAGGAGGGTTGAAGGGGGACGAGTATGAAAGCTAAGAGGAGGACAAAAACGCCAAACATAACTCATCAAAGCCGAGGCAGGTCTCCACCCAGGGGAAGAGGGGGGGGACTTCACTTCCCAACCAGGACAATATCAGAAGAAGTACCTAGTGACAGGGTGTAAAAGTCAATAAGAGTGGATGGTCAAGAGTTACTCTGCCGAAGGCTGAGAGATGGGAAACTACCATCACAGAAGGGGAGGTAAAGTAATCCGCTTCACGAGGGATAGTTCTTATGGGAACCTTCTACTATGGAAACATCCGATAAAGCCAAGGATCTGCGGGGACGTCAAACAGCGGATTCCAAGCATTTGATCGGTGCAGAGACAATGCGGCAGCAGTCGGGGGTCTACCTCACGGCGATGAGAGAGGAGGGCTCAGGGATCAAGAGACAAAAAGGGTCGTTCCCGCTCGAAGATGGGAGAAAGCACCGATGAAGTGTAGATAGCGTCGTACAGAAAGTCCAGCTCGTCATGAATTTCTATAAGCAGAAGACCAGAAAGGGGAGTATACAGGTAGGACCAAATCGAGGAAAAGGCGTGTAAGCCGGCAGGAACGTAACAGTACTACTTCTGAGCTGGGCGGCAACAACAAAGGAGTCGTGGGTAACCTGAATACAGAAGTCACGGTGAAGGCAGCAACTCAACCGTGGAGCAAAGGAGAAAAGGGTCTTTATAACAAGTCAACGGATTAAAAAACGAGGGAGTCTTCACAGACAGAAAAAAAAGGGGGTCAACGCAAGGACTCAAAACGGCCTGAATTAACCTAAAGGAATCGGATCTACTCACAAAAAAAAAAAAGGAAGGGTTGATAAAGGAACAGGTCCTGCGGGGAATGTAGTACCTGTAGATCTTGGGATAAGAGAGAGAAATCGCCCTTTTGCCGAGAATAGAAGACGGACTGTGACATAGAAAAGGGTGCTTTCCCAGTTATGGACGGGGGTTTGAACAGATTCTTTAACGGAAAGAGGGTTGGGGGGGGCTGGATGAAGTACGGTCATTCATGTACACCGAAGCAAGGGGTGGGGGGGGTTAACGGCCAAACAGCTCAATGGGAAAAGAGGACTTTGTCAAAAAAAGAATCTGAACTATTTCGAAAACGGATCTATCTTGGTCATTCAAACGATCGAGAAAGCGGGGCCGGAAAAATCCTTTACACCGCCGCGCGCGAAAATAAACGACGCGGTCGAAACTTAAGTCGGGATGAAAAGCGTTCATGGAGGAATGAATGGAAAGACAGGACGAGGAACGCCGATCTTGAAGTTCTTGCGAGGAACATGAAATCGCCTCTGGGCCTAAAACCCACACTTCCGTAAAAAAAAAGAGCCCCGCGGCGAGGAAAAAACTTGCCATTGAAGGAAAAAATTGGAGCGTCTCGCCGGGAAAAAGGTCTTCCCGCCGATCCAGGAACTCGAAAGTCGAAAAGCCGGAATCTTGTTATGTTGAGAAAACTGTTGCCAATGCCTATACCCGGCTGAGGAAAGAGTAAAAAAATACTAGAAAAAGCGTCCCCCACAGCAGGCTGTCGGCGAGCCTGGGACTAATGCCGCCCATCAAACATGTGGTAGGAACAGGAGGGTCGAGTTCGATTTCATGAGTGGTACGGAAGAAAATTCAGGGTCGGCTTTAATATGAGCCCGGGAAAACAAAAGGAGAACCGAGTTCGGCGCAGGATGATACCTTCCAATCAGGAAACGCCATAAAAGTTTCTCTTGGTTCCCAAAAAGAGCAAAAAAAAAAGAGAAAAAAAAGAAAGATCATGCAACCAACCACAACGCGACATGCAAGACGAGGGAAAAGTGGGCCCTTCCCGCATATGTCACGAAGCGCAAGAAAAGCAAGCAAAACCCAGGAGCTCGATGAGAAACATGACGAAGCCACTATACATTCCGGTGGCCATAGTCGAACCAAGTCATGGGGGGAGAGCGAAATGCTTCCGGTACCCTGCTGACGTTTGAAGAACAAAAAAAACAATATACTCTACCTTGGAACAAGCAAGACAACATCTAATAATACGTCGGGGCATAATGAATGCAGATCATCTGACGGGGATCGAATATCCGGTGAGAAAAGTAAGCTGGCGCAACCAACGATCCATACCCATGAGCCGACACGGGGACCATCACCTGTCTTCATCGTGTAAACAGAGGATATGAAGTAGGAGAGCGTGGTATATCGGCCAGTAGAGCGGAGGATCATAAACTGCGGGACTGTGGCCGAGAAACGGCACAAATGCCAGTTAACAGACCGAAGCGGGAGAATTACAAAGCAAGAAATATCGCACATCACGGCCGGAAATCAACACGCGGGTCGGAGGGCAAGGAGAACCTCGTCCCTTTAGCAACTCCCCCTATTCATCGTGGAAAATCAAAAAAAAGGGAGGCCTCCGAAAGGCGAACGAAGGAAAGAAGCAATCACAGCAGCAAATAGGGCCAAACATATCACAAAGAAAAAGGAGGGGGGAAAGCCTCGAGGGTCGTGTGAGAAAGGGAAGGGTCGTCAGGAGGGAGCAGCGGTTGGAAATTGTAATGCCTGTTTCGGCATAGAAGGACCCGAGTGATTAGAGGTTTTTGGTCGCTTAGAAACACCTTGCCAGCCAAATTCGCGCTGGAAAAAGACAGCAGAAGTGCCAAAGAACGCAAGAAAAAGAGATCAAAGTGCGCGCGTGAGCGCCGAAGAAATAAAAATCCAATTTCTAAAGTGGGTCGATCGCGGACAAGCGGGGGAGTTCCCTGGGATAGACAAGCTTCGGGATTCCGTCCCAAGAGACTCGAAGACGGAAGAGAAGTCTAAGTCTCTCCTCACCGGCATAATTATCAAATTTCCCAGGGGGGACGCTCTGTTTCCCTTTATACCGCGAGCTGGCGGCCTGGAGAGAGGGGCTTGGAAGAGGGACCGCAGGAAAAGAAAAAAGGACATGTCTCCAAAGACGTGAAACGTACTGCGGGAAAGCACCGGAATCGCCATATGGGGGTTGGCGGAAGCTCCGGGGGCGAAGGTGTGGGACTCCAAAAAACCTAAAAAAGCTGACGAGACCATGTCTCGTGACCAAAGGCAGATCAATGGTCAAACCGATCAAAAGCGTTGTGACGCCGATCAGGGCAGGCGAACCAAACTACCGAAAAAGGAGAAAAAATGAAAGCTGACTTTATCAATGTCGTAAGGAACGAGCATCTAAAGTAGAATGGGGGAGCTCTTTAACCAAGGGAGGGGAGTGCCGCATGGAGGAGATTGGAAAGCTGGAAACATCTGCGGAGGGGATGAGGAAAAAGGGTCTATGCGAACTGCGGAACGCCGTGGGAGGCGGGTGAAGGCGGGATTGGCTGAGGGGTAGGCTGGTCCCTGGGTGAAAGGGATTTGATAACAAGGGAACGTTCTCGCGAACACTTCTGAGTTTTCTTCTAGACGCCGGAGGGGGGCCGGAGACCAAAAATGGCTGAGCGAGGCAATCGCGGCATCTTAGGGAAAACGAGGAAGTAAGTATGGCTTCATTCCGTTAAACGGCTCGAGGTAAGGGAATCGGATGGAGGTGAACAGCAGGACCCGTCAAGGGGGGGATAAACTTCTATCCTGAGAGAATGTAGGACAGCCTAGGGGGGAGGGCGAAGCGAGCATGTGGCGCTCGGAAGCGCGCTCGGGCGAAACGGGTGTGTTTCGTGGGAAAACGGGGTCAGGGCTGAATTACGCGCACCAGAAAACGAAATGGGGACGCAGGCTGCTGGTCATGAACGCAATTGAGGGGAATGTCTAAAATGGACCGAAGGGGGGAAAAGGGGGTTTCGCTCGGTGGGTTTGGGACGTTTTTCGCGCCGTCCGGCGAGGGGGAAAAACGTCAAATAAATGATAAATGCAAAAGTGTGAAAAAAGGTCAGGTTTTTGCCGGCGATCGGAGGTGCGAGATCATAGGGGGGGGGGCTTGTGCACAAGGTCAGAACCGAAAAAGTTCTTATCCGAAGAGACGAGCAGGGATGAACGCCACGACGGGAGTAAGAGTGTTTTCCGTTCAGTGGGAAAAAAAAAGATCGTGAAAAAAACATAAAATCGCCGAATGGAGCAAATTGAAGACCTGCGGCACAGGGCACGCCAGGACAAAGAAACAAGAGGTGAAGGGGGAGAAGAAAGCTCGCTATTAGCCGCTACGCTAAAAGAGTCGATTCTATTGCATTTAACAAAGGGAGGAAAAGGGAAACCATCAAACGAGCGAGGCGAGAAATCAGAGTCGGGATCGGTCGGTAAGAGACGTGGTCAACGGCTAATAAGAACTTCTGACATTCCAAAGCCAGAAACCGCTTGGGGGGAGTAGCTAGGCGCTGAAAAAAAACCCTTCATGGGGCCGCGAAACAAGGAAAAAAGCAGCGCAGTTAGGAGGGTAGAGACCTCAAGGGCATGAAGAAAGGCAGATCCCTGGAGAGCTGACCAAAGTCTCGTGGAAAGGAGGGGGAAAGACAGGGAGACCCGATGGGAGAGTCATCGTATCGTTCCATTGAAAGGTTCCAGAGGGTCGCGAGGAAGAAAATAGGGGCCTAAATCTCTATCCTGAAGTGACCAACAGGGAAGGCGACATCGTTCGCTGAATTCGAGACCGAACTGGGGGAGCAACAAAAGAGAGGTGGAACTACTTCATCATCAAATAACGTACAAAAAGCAAAAAAGTTCAGAGGCAAGCAAGCATTGAGAAAGAACCCAGAGGAGGGAAGAAGAGGGAGGGGGACTCGGCTCACACGGTGGTAAGAGGGGGGGGGGGGGGGGGGGGGGGGGGGGGGGGGGGTTTGGGGGGGGGGGTGGGGGGGGGGGGGGGGGTGGTTTTGGGGGTGTGGGGTGTTGGGGGGGGGAGGGGGTGGGGGGGTTGTTGTGGTGGGGGGGGGGGGGGTCGGCTTTCAAGCGAGAAAGAAGTTTTCCAGGAAGGAAAAGGGACGCAGGGAATGGGGCAAGATCAGATCCACCAAACGGGGAGAAATTCCTGCTTGGGGAGGAGCAAGACCTGAATCGGTCTTTGAGGCCTTGAAAAGACTGAGAACAAAGAGAGGAACAGGAGGGAAAAGATGTCTTGAGGACATCGTCCGGGGGGTGAAAGAAAACAAAGGGGGTATTGAGTGGAGAAAATCGTGGAAAAGCTGCACGGGGAAGGGTTTTGGGGGTTGGGATTAATTCCAGGGAAACAACCTTGTGCCTCAACGGTTGAAGGTCTCGCGATCAAGCACAGCGGGCGAAGGCGGATGATTGTTTCATGTTGGACGAGGGAAAAAGATCCCCAGTCTCACAGGATGGGGAAAACTCCTTTAAGCCTCGATGATCGACACTGAGAAGGCGGGGGGACTCAAGTGGATATAAGCTCATCGGGAATTAAACATAAACAAGATCTGGAGGGCTCGACAGACCTGCTCGCCTGATTACACCTATCACTGAAAACGGGAAAGGCAGCTCGTATAACCTAGCTAGTCAAAAAACGTCAAAAGAAGGGTTGGAAGAGAGTGGAAAAAGTCGAAAGGACAAAGAAACAAGTTTAAACCCCCCCCCCCAGACGCGGAAAACAGGAACGCCAAGAATAGTGTTAAGTTCTAAGTAAGATCTCCGATCGGCGCGGCAGTAAGAAGAGCATCGTAGATTTCCTCCCAAAAGGGGGAAGTGAAATTTTGATGTTCCAGGGAAGTTCCTTTGCCCGGAGAAGGAGAAAAGAGGTCTTAAGATGAGATTGGTCATGAAGGGGGCCATCATATTCAGTGGCATTGCGGGGGTTAAAGAGAAAAGGCAAGGTCAACAAAAAAAAAAACGCGGTCTGGAGGGGGGCTATCTCAGTCCAGAACCAAATTCGAAAAACCAGACCATAAAGAAGTTCTTATTGGGTCACAGGAGGAAAAAATACAAAAGAATAGCTCCAGCACGATCGCAGGCCGGCGACATCGGGGGAAAAAAAGCCTTCCGGAAGGAGGAAGGCCCTGACAAAAAACCCAGAACGTCAAGAGAAAAAAAAAACTAATTACAAGATGAACTCCATCCACGCAAGAAGCGCCCAGCAAGTTCCTCTCGAGCAGGAAAAATACTAGAAGTACACAGCTTGTGGGAATGAGGAACCCGAATAGACGGTGGAAGAACACCTCTAAACACAAAAGAAAAAAAAAGAAATAGGGGTAAAAAATTCCGAGCACGAGCACAGGCGAAAAAAAACTCAAAGGAAGTGAATCAAGAAAGGGAAAGGGAAAGATCGCAAGAAGTTTCTGACCAAGACTATCAGAGAGCAACGAGAACTGGGGCCGATAACGAAGACAGGGCCGAAGCGTTACCATCAAAAGGAGAAATCGAAAAAAAAAGAGAAACACGGGTAGAGGGTCTCTGATTACCTCTTCGAGAAAGGGCGGAAACGGGGAAGCCATGAGTGCCACCTGGCCAGGTAGGGACAGAACTCACAACCCATTGGCTACCATCAATAAAAAGGAAAAAAAACTCGTCGGAAGAAAAAGACGCTAAACCTGCTGTGGTTGGGCGGGGCATAAAGGACTCAAATAAGTGAAAGGGATCACTCTCATCAAAGTGCGCGGGAAAATCCCAAAAAAAAAGGGGACCTCACCAAACTCGGGAGAATAAAGCACGCTCCAGGGCCGAGGACGAAGGGGGGGCCGCCTACATTAACACCGGGGTCCCAAGCGCGATGAACTCCTAAGAGGTTGGAACAAGCAACAGCCTTATCGGAGGGAAAAAAAACGCGGAAAAAGTTAAAAGATCTGACCTGTCAAAGGGGATAGACGAAGAAGGATACCTAGTGGAGGATGTTGAGGGTCAAAATTCGAAACACTACCAAACAAAAACAAAAAATATTCTGAACTGTTGCGACCGACCGAACGACGTGAGCAGACGGACGAAAGGCGTCTCTCTGCCTCACTCAGTCCAATTGCTACAGGGAGGTTATGACATGGAAAAACCTCTCTCGGCCGAGGAAGGAATGAGGCCTTCCCTAGGGAGGAGACCACAAAAAGGTATAAGGATATCTCCAGGAGTCAAAAAAATGCGAGGGGGCACCAGAACTGTTAAAATTGAAGGAAATGGGTTTAGGTATCTGCTGCAGGGCAAGGCGAAGCACGCGCGCAATCCGGGCTCACTACTTCTTGAGGGGGAGGAGGGGCGAAAACCTCGAATGCATATGCGGTGAAAAAAACTCAACACTATTAGGGGAGGTCAGGGGTGTGAAACTAAGACCAAATCCTCATTGAACGAGCTTCCGCCTAACTGAACAACAGGCAGAGCCTATGAAGGAGTTTTGGACCAATCCTATCGGGGGTAAAAAAACACACACGAAACGTCTGAGCGGGCTGCGGACCGTCAGGGCCGTGAGAAGAGGACCACAACGAACCGCCTCATCAATCGGTGCGCTGTCGTTGAGGGAAAAAGAAAAGCGCTAGTTAGGGAAGCCGCGGGGGGGAAAATCGTGGGCACATCGTAAATCAGGGATACTTGCTAAAAAATAGGTTATGAGGCGAAGAGGGAAAGAACGTGAGGCGTCTTGAGGAGACATCTGGAGGGGGCTGCCTGTGGGGGACGTGGAACAAGTTGTCCGGGGAAACTTTTTTTTTAGGAGGGTCAAAGTAAGGCTTGGCAAATGGACTAGATCTGAGAACCGTGGCACTCCTTGTTCAAGGGGACGCCGTCAATGGAAAAAAGAGAACAAGAAGGATAAGGAATCAAGATTTAGGCAGCTGCTTCGACGGTATGGGAGACAAGTGATCGTCTCTATTTAGGGGCGCGCAAATAATCGTTTTGGGGTCGTCGCCAGCATACGGAAGATCGTGATACACTCATGATGGCAAAACCGCGAGGTGGTCTTTACTCCAGTCGAGGGAGGTTTTCATCTCTTTCTGTCAGAGGGGAGCTCCGACGAAATAAATGGTGGGGGTCTTTGGGGCAACGGAGTATATCTTCACGGTACAATCCCACTCTGCACTGTTCTTTTCATGGCGGAAAGGGAAATGGGGGGGCGCATGTTAACCTTCTGAGTTGGGGAATTGTGAAAAAAAAATCGAGTGCATAGGCATGGGTTTGCCGTGGAGAAAAAAAAACAGTTGTCGGGCGAATAAAGGGGGGTCGGCTTAAGGTCTCGGCTAAAATGATTCAAACAACAGGCAGTGGAGTCTGGAGGGTGGGGGGAAGGGAAGGAATTGCTTGACTATTCGTGGGTCGCAAAAGGGAGGGGCAAAGTCAAGGTCTATACCTCCTTCTTTCTGGCGACCGTGAAAGAGTCGGAACTTATAGCAACTCGAGAGAGATCCAGGTGGTTGAACCGGTGATGAAAGCAATTAAACAATATAGGACCACCAATGAAAGCCTCGGGACGACAAGTTCTAAAAGCGGTGATCCCGGCAAACTCCAAGGAACCAGGGACAAATAAACGAAGACCCGAAACTCGAAGAAACAAAGGAGCTCTTCGTCGAGAAAGAGGACGCTTTCAAGAGGACTCAGAGATTTCATGGAAGGGCTGAACTTCCCACAGAACAGAGAGGGGGACTACGAAAAATCGGAAGCGCTTATCGCGGGGGTGCACGGTGAAAAGTGCCAGAAAGCACCCATAACGGGGAAGGAGGAAGAAAAAAGTGTAACCTCGTTTAATCGCCAGAGGATACAAAGGAGGGGGGGGCTAGGGGCTCAAGGACAAGGACGCCAGGAAAGTCGTTTGCAATCAAGTCAAAAGATCAGGAAGAAAGAAGGGAGAAAAAAGTCGGCGTGTCAAGCGCAGGATCGCCGAGGAGAAAAGTAAAATACCCGATGAATTTCTATAGATTCGGAACAAGGACGCGTTCTCGGGAGGGGGAAGAAAAATAAACCCATCTAAATCTCGAGACAAAGAGATAAAAGGAAATGCGACTCGGGTTCCCTCGCCCTCTCGCAAAAAGACGAAGGAAAAGGAAATCTGTTTTTCTGAAAAAAAAAAGGAGAGGGGGGTCAAGACGCTTCAACCCGAAATAAAACATGGGAACATTTCTAAAGGCAATGAAGAGCAAAACTATTTCCCCTAAAATGGAAAAAAAGGTATGCACCAGTCACTGCAAAAGGGAGAGGTCGTAATCTTTCAAGAAGAAAAGCACGGCTTATGGGAAAAATTGAAAAAGCAGGAATGCAGAGCTGAGAAACAACACAAAGTGAAAATATAGATCATGCATTCAATGCGGTCAAAGCGGACCTGGGATCATATGAAAGAAAGGAAGATACGCTCGGCAGGGGGAATACTCTCGAACTGGCATAAAAAGTGGTACTCAAGAACCTTGGAAAAACGGACAAAGCAACGTTCCCAGGGTTGCGGAGGAATCAAAAGCAGGTAAAGTGTGGGAATGAAAAACTTCTGGCCTTCACGTTACGTCACGATGATCAAAGGTGACGAAAAAGGGGAAGAGGGGTCATAACGAAGAAAATTTCGTAGATCGCCCGTCAGTCAATACAAGGGGGCGGAAAGCCCCTAAAAGACGCCTATGATCCTTCATCGGAGAAGGGGCTATAAGCGCATTTACTCATATGGGAAGGAAGAAAAGCGATGACGCCTATCTTCACCCTTAGTCTCCGAAACTTGAATGCGTCAGGGGGACTTGAGCAAGGATGAAAGACCAAAAGGCTAGCCGATCACCGCTGCGGGAAAAAAAGGGTCCGAGTGTGAAAAAGAGACTCGGTGACCACGTCAGGAAAAGGCTGGGTAAAACAATCGACTTGCAGCGATGGCGGATCCAAAATCGGGAACTTTATCCCTTTCCCGGAAGAAGAGCAAAGACGGAAAGGGAAGAGGAATAATTAGAGAAGGAGAAAACAGTGGGAGCGGGTTCAAGATCTTTGAATGGAATGTGGTGCATGTGCCTCCAACGATGGTTATTCCTGGAAGGAGAAAGATGAGTTAGGGTGGTGCACCTCACAGATGAATTTCATTGAAGAACATTCACCCTGCAAAGAACCCGAAAGGGGAGGGACACATCCCTGCTTATCAGCCCATCGGAAAAAGACAGACGGTCAGACTACCTGGAAGCAAAGAGGGGAAAAAGATCCATCACTAAGGCCAACACACCGCGACCTCAGGGAACACGCAAGAAATGAAGATTACCGAGCCCTGCCGCAGAAATATATTCGCAAACACGGGCGAAACCTCCAATTATTCATTCTATGAAAAAGAGAACCGGAAGGGGCCACTAGATGCCTCAGGATCTCGCAACCAGCAAGCGCATTTGGAGACAGGGGGGGGCCCTGAAGTCCGGTTGAATAACAAAATAAAAAACAAAGTTGGGAGTCCTACGAGGGGGTTCGAGGCCCAGAAAGAGATCTTCTAAGAAAAAACAGGGGAATTACATCATAGAAAGATCGAAGTCGGGGGGAGGGACGTCGGCGCGTCGGAAAGAAAATCCGAGGAAGCGACCTAGAAAAGATTCCAAAATTGAACAGCCGGGACCAGCAGGAACCTAGATCGTAGTCGATCAGGGATGCGGACGGGGAAGGAGAGTCGATAAGAAAAAGACACGGTAGCCTAGTCTGCACCGTGGCCGGGAAAAAAAAACAGTTTCGACCAGCAATTAAAAAAAACAGGATCATCACGCCGAACCGTCGTGTGCAAAACATGAAAAATTCATCAGGAGCAATTGAGCCAAGACTCAAGTGCAGGTCTTGAAATCCTCCAAAAGACGCAAATTCGCGCTGGAGGAGAAACGGCAAGCGACCGATTATTCGAGGATAGAAAAAACCGATAAAAAAATCACGACGCGTGTCCGAACGAGAGCCTCGCTAGCGAACAGCCGAACTTGCAGTATCGGCGGTTCAAACACAACTGCAGAAAGGATAGGCGGGGCTGGCTGCCGAATGTCGTCCATAGATGGATTTTGGAGAGGGCAACCACATGGCGAGCACCAGGAGAAACGCAAAAGAAGATGATTATATTCGTGGGAGGAAGAACCAAGGACCAGGCTTGCAAGGAGGAGACGCCGGGGAAGCGCACGCCGAATATCAGGCCAAGGGTATCGGGGATTCAAAATCGGAAAGAAGACCGGATGCCCGGGTGAGGCAGGAAAAGAAAAAAGTATTAAAACCACACAACGGATATTAGAGAAGAGAAAAACCGAAGAAAACCTTCCCAGACGGACTTAGGTGTTGCAGAGACTGGGTCCCAGATCCGAGAATTGGTCCTTGATAAAATCTAGTGACCGCGACAGACGAGAATAAACGCGCGGAGTGGGGACTTGTCGGAGTTCGGCAACAGTATAGTGGGCGCCTGAGCAAGCGCCTTTTTGATAAGCGACCAAAAAGGAACTATCCCTAAACCCAAGGATTCCCCTAACCAGATCATGGGGCCAGGGGGTAAACCAAAGGTGCGACGTGTGCCCACCGAAGATCGATCGGGCGGGGGGGGGCGGACCGCGTCCAGTAGTCGGGTGCCCAGAGAGATCATCATCATCGCGACGGGACAAGTAGCGTGGGGAAGGGGAGTAGGGAGTCAAGAGGAAAGGGGGGGGGGGTTAAAACAACGAAGGAAAAGAGACTCTGAGCGTCCAGGTAAGATATGCGCAGTAGTAAAACGCCTTTTGGAGGGTAGAGCAGAGGAGGGGGGCAAGTGGGGAAATGGCATCAATGGTTGGGGGATTCTTTTGACTTACTGGAAAGGATGAAACTACATACCCCGTGGCTGTGTGTCTACTCTACGGTAAAAGTCCGAAGCAGCAAATTTCTTATCTAGAACAAGCATCGAGAAAATCACGAATCTGCTGGGGAAGTCGCTGTCAGGGGAATGACGGAGTATTGTTCGCGCGACATCAGAAGACGAATCAGTCGATCCCTAGCAAAAATGATGAATGAAACTGAGAGCGGGGGGGGCTGGGGGATTCGGGCAAGGGGGGGGCGTGCTCGGCATCGGGGGCCAAGTTCTGACCGGAAACCATGGTTAGGTTAAACCTTCGATCAGGGCGTCAAGGGAAAACAAAGAGTCTCGACAGGCATAGAGCGCGGGCGAGGATCGAATGGGGCTATTGGGTAGGAATTTGATGTTTCAGGGAAATCGTGGGGTTGTGTGCGTGTCGGCGAATGTCTGCGCAATATGGGGGGAGGCAAGGGAAATGATACAAAGGCCGACGGGGGGGATGGAGGGTGTAATTCATGATAAGGGCGAGAGGGCGGGGGCGGTTGACCAAGGGAAGAACCGTCTCCTACGAATGAGGGGTTAGTATAAGTAGATGACTCGAAACGGGGCGCGCTCCGCGGGGGGCCTGGCCGGTTTCGAAACGGGTAATATTGCGGGAAAACGCGAGGAAAATCCTCTCCACGCATGGAGCCACGTACGGTCGGGCACTGAAATGAATAGAAATCTAAAAACTCGGGGCTAGGACGGCGAGATCTGCCAACACTGCCGAGCTGCTCGCAAAAGATGTCGAGGGAAAACAGGCTTAACCGGGGCGGTTCTAGGCAGAAGCATCAGCTATAACAGAACGGGGAAGCCTAAGAGCAAAAATCCTATTCATTACATGGGGCCAAGACATCTCCCCGCGTGAAAAGTCCGAACCACCGTCATGGGACTCAAGGAGTCTGCGCAGGTAAGGACGTGCTAATGCAAAGTAATGAAAGCCGCCTGGCTCCATAAGTTCATGACTGAGAGCCCAAAGAAAGATGAAGTTTGCGAAAGCGGAAAGTCGGAAGACCGGGAAAAAAGCGGCGTACGACTGGCTAGATCGAAGAATCGGATCTCGAATCACGGGGGGGAAGGAAAGCGCTCAGTACGTCGAACCGGGGGAGAGCACCGACGGGCAACATTAAGAGGGGGGAAAAAAACACAGACGTTGTGTTGATGGAGACAGAGTAAAAGGACAACATCTTGGTCAGGGGAACAAAGGGGGACCACAAAGTATAGCCACCCCAGAAGACATTCAAGAGAGGGATTGCCTCGGCGAAAGCAAGCTGATCGAGCGGGTTCAAAGAAGTGGGGCACCTTTAGGAGTACACACCAATTAATAAATCTAGACACGGAAGAAGGTAAAAGGAAAAATGCCTTCAAATTGGGGAATACGAAAATGTAAGACTCAGACTCGGAATACAGCTCATGGTAGACGGGAAATACTCAAAATGAGGAATCGTCAAGGGGGCTCGTACCCCTTTATGAAGTTGAGAAGAGAAAGATGCTGGGGCAAGTCACCGGGTTTGCGGATATTAGGAAACGGACAAAGGAAAAAAAAGAAGTGTTTCCGCACAAACATCTATGGGGGGTGAGCGGTCGGAGAATCACGATTCGTCCGTCCTGAATAGAGCTTGGAAAGACCATAAGGGTACGATGTCAACTGGGGATCGAAGGATTTAACGCCAGAAGAACCTCTCCCCGATGGCGAAACATAGGGGGGGAAGCCGAGGTGGATCATCAGACATGAAAGAATTTTCGACCCAAAAGACGAGATCTTCATGCCTGGTCTACTACTAAATGCGCTGTCATTTCGACCGCAAAGAAAAGTGGAAGCGGGAGGGGAAGCTCGATACGAAAAGGGGCAGCCAGGGTGGCTGCATCCTGATGGGGGGCTCTGAAACCACGCGAACGCCGCCAGAAGAGAAGACGAAGGGCGGGGCCTCCGAAATCGTGATGAGGACAGACCAAGGGGTACTAAATAGCCAGGGAAGCAGGATAGGAAATACATAAAACTGAAACACCCCTCAATTAACTGATTAATCTTCCTGAACCAGATCAACTCGGTGCGACAAGCCGAGGGAGTTGAGATGAGGGGGAATGGGGTTGGTAACCGGTTCATGGATGCTTAAAAAACGAGCATAAACTTGATGAAAGTCATCGGATGCCGATGAACCCTAATGTCGACGACCAGACCGAAAGCGTCCACCAGCAATAGCGCCGAAAAAGGACATCAACAAAGAAAACACAGGGGCGAAATCTAACAAACGGAACGGCAATCATGTAGAGAAGACCGGAACAACCCAGATAGTAGAATAAACTTCACAAAAACAAAACCCACCAAAGTAAAACAGGGAAAAATCATGGACAACGGAAACATAACGAAAGGGCCGCTAGAAAGAACGAAGTGCATTTCAGCACGACTGGGTGGCTTGACCCTGATATACGTGGGAAGAACACAAAACACCATGAAAGACGACTTAAGCCGCAGCAAGCCACATCTCGACGAAATCGGGACGCATAAAGAGGAGCAGTTTCAGAGAATCTTGACAGTATGCGAGAGTAACTCGCGAACAAGAAACCAGGAGTCCCTCGCGAGCCGATCACAGGAAATCTTCATCGTTTGAACAAGATTGCGCCAGCGGAGAGAGTTGGGGAGAAATGCGTGCATGAAGACATACCGGCGAGAGGAAGAAAGGGTATACTACGATCGGCACCGGGAGATGGCCAAAAAGAAACACAGTAAAATGGGAAAAACAATCCGCCTCTAGCAATGCCCCACTAAAGCGACAATTACATATCCCTTCATCAACCTCGTGCACAAGCAGATTTCAAGAGGAAGCGCTAAGAAAACATGCGGACCGAAAGAAAGCGCCTGGCGCGGATGGAAGAACTCCATTCGGGAGGGCAGCGCGAGTGGGGGCCCGTACAAAGGAAGGCCATCGGGATCCCAATAAGAGAAAACCAAGGAAAATCAAACAACTGCATCATCATTGGAAAGTATAAACATCGCAACCGAAAATCCAAAGATTTTGGGTCGCGGAGAAGAGCCAGGTAAAACGCATTTGGCTTGAAAGCCGACAAAGAAAGGGGACCGACGCCAATACGACCAGGCTTGGGGGTCAGAAAAAGAAAAAAAAGGCACAAAAGAAGGCAACTTGTCAGTCGCGGTCTTCCAGAACAGCGGAGTGGAACAGAGGAACCTGCCTTTGAGGCCGGCCAGCGAGATGAAACTCTAAAGAAGGGTAAAGAGCTAATCGCAGCGGCACGGAAAAAAAACCGCTATAATGGGGCCAGAACTTGGTCCTGGAGAAGTATATCGGAGGCCATTAAATCTGTGCTTGCACGGGGGAGGGGAGAGGCCACGCGCGCAATCTTGCTCAAAGGAGTTGGGCTTGAAGGATCGGCATATCCGATTAAAAGGAGGGGAGAGCTGGGGTGTGGATAAGCGATCCCAAAAAAAATAAGGGGGGGGGAAGCAAATTCGTCAAGCTTTCGGCATATAATGTGAAAACCGAGAAAGGGGGAAAGCGCAAGGCGGGGTGGAGTGGACACGGGAACAACCACGCAATAGGAGGCGCGAAAGGATGCGTTCCTGTTATCATGCGGAATCTGGGGGAGCTCATCGGTTCGACTCCGCGGAGCCGCGCCCGCGCTAGATTGGGAGGTCAGCCTATTTTACATCGTGAAATGGGCGTGGGGAGACAGGAAGGGGGAAGAGTCGTCGCAAACAAGGTGATGGGAGGGAGGAAAAAACGAGAGCTTGCCGGGCCTGAGGAGAACGGTTTGTGCGGGCTGGTGGGGTCAATTAAGCGGGAACGGTGGAAGATCGCCGGGGGAAGGGGTTCTTCTCGACCCTGTCTTCAGCAAAAGAAGAGACAAATAAGGAAAAGATCGACGACTGCTGGTACGAACGAGAATGAAGGGCAGGGGGGAATTCGGAGAGGCTTATCTCTCTGAGAAGATGGGTCGGGGGCGCCGAAAAAATAAAATCCGCTAGTAGAAATACTAGGGATATTCACTGAAAACGTTGAGCTCGAGAATGAGAGGTTTCTGCTCTGCAGGGTCGGCAATCTAGAGAGGGGATCAAAGTTTGACGTGGGTGTTTCACTTCAGTCAGGGCACTCAGACGCAAGGAGGCACATGAACGACGGCAATTTCTGCGGACATATCGGGGCGTTGAAGTGTCAGCTAGAGTGGGGGTGGTGGGGCAGCTATCTGGGACGTCGCATTAAGCACCTGAAACAGAAAAATTGAGGAGGGAGCCAGCTCTGGGGGCAGGCGAATATTCTTGGGGAGACGATTGGAGAGTATGGAATATCTGGGGGTCTGTCGTCAATGCTGGTAGGATAAAGGAGGGCGAGAGAAATCGTTGGCCGTGCCGTTGAATTGCACAACCAATGAAACTGAAGATGCGGGAAAAAAGCCCAGTCTCCAAGCTCGCGCGGCGTGTGGGGAGCAACAGAGGTGATCCGGACATCCCAGGACAAGATCGTACAGCCGGTTAGAGGGGCTCAATAGCTAGGAAATGGGAATTATAGGAGAATAAAACGCTAAGGATACTGATTATTGCAATACGGTGCTAACATCACCAAGACAAAGATTGGAATAAGAAATCCTCTTCAGCTGAGTGAAACCTACGTTGTCATCCGGACCCACACCATCCGGGGAGTCAGGGAAAATAAGAAGCCTAAACTGCTTAACCCTCCTGGGGCATCGCAGGCCAAGGGCAGTCATAGTTAAGGCGAGGCAAGGAGAGCGAGGAAAGAGGACAGAGAAAACTTCTTCTGTATGCGAGAGGAAAAGGGGGGCGGAATAAAACGATGAAGGGGAAGAAGGGCTCGTTACACCTGCTTTAACGCGTCTCGCAAGGGGGGGGAAGCGAGAGAAGAAAATCAGCGGAGGTTCAATGACCAAGCTCGAAGTCGCATCTTATCAACGCGGGACTAAAAGAGAAAACCTGAACGAAAAGTTAAGCGGGGCGGCAACAACCCTGGGGGCGGGTTGAAAAGATACCGAGAAAAAAACCAAGGACTGCAAGTCTTAGAGCGAAAGAAATCAGAGGGAAAGAGCCAACGCGAGTCCTCAGACAGGCGGAGAAGTTCAAAAAAGACGACAGGGTACATTCAGGCCCGCAAAAAGACCTAGGAAGAGAATCATTAAACCACCGCAGGAAGGAAGATCTCTACAAAGGAGTCTGAGAAGATAGAGAAAATTGGGAAGTCCTGACCTGGAAACTCGCAGGCCTTGACGCCGCGAGCAGACCCCTAGGAGGGGACTGGGAAAACACCGTAAGGGTGTCGAAAGGAAAGAAAATGACGAAAGCGTAAAATAATGCTGCTTCCAGATTGGACTTATTCAGGTCGGTGAGCATTAAACTCACAATGGCCAGGAAGGGGTGTGGCTGCCAACCGCTAAGGGGCTTAGGCGGGCGCTCCTC
>Ga0179593_1534660_pt1 | contig 26617 bp, 32 predicted proteins | sample CZODoug2_1_08_16_FD_185931 | JGI IMG/M metagenome (GOLD analysis project Ga0179593, IMG submission 185931) | Vadose zone soil fungal communities from Angelo Coast Range Reserve, California, USA - CZODoug2_1_08_16fungal (PacBio error correction) | ecosystem: Environmental > Terrestrial > Soil >...
AAAGAAGGGTTGGGTCGGGGATGCTGTTGAAGGAGGAATTCGGGGTTGGTGTTTGTTCCAAAGGCAGGTGTGAAGAAAGAGAAGAGGAGAAAAGTAACCCAACGCAGCCGTGCAAATAAGACTCCCTTCTCAACGGGGGAGGGTGGAAATCAAAGAAAGGGAAGCTTCGTACGGTCGACGTATTGGGAGGGGAAGGCAGTCGGATCTTTCCACAGGGTGAAGCCGCGAGAATAATGGGGGATCAACCGAGAGCTTGGGTGCTTTAAGGCCAAACACTCGGGAAGGGGCATGGGGAAAATCCTGATAAGAGGACCTCCTCCGGACTTGACGGGGGAAAAGAGGGGGGGAATTAAGCACTTCGTCCGGATACTAAACCCAAAAACCCAAAGAAAGGTTCACGGGAGAAAAAGAGAGGGCGGGGGGCTACTTCCTTAACTGGGAACTGGCGTGCAGAGCAGGATTACACCTTGACCACGAACTTAAAGGGGAGAAAGGGGAACGGGAAAGGCGAAACCGGGCCGGAAAACGCAAAACTCGGCATCTCTATCTTGAAGACGACGGGGGGGGGAGCAAAAAGAGGTACAATGGGGGCGCTCGAAACAATAATTTCGCTGGAGAAAAGGATCCGGCGCCATCGGAGACGGACATGTCTCCCTCTGGATTTGGGGCGGAAGCAAGGACCGGGGGAATTTTTTTGGGGTTCAGAGCCTCAAGAACGCTCCGGGGCGGGGAGAGCGGGCCGGCTACTTTTGTCTGGTCAGATGAAGGAGGATGGAAGGGAAGGGTTTCCTTAGCCGCGGGGACCAACAGCTACAGCAGAGGGCTGCAAAAGGGCGCGGATCGGATTGGGAATTCTCTGCCGGGAAAGGTTCCAAGGGGGGGGGTCAAGAACAAAGGGAATTTAAACGCTGTCGTGAACGACCGTCTAAGCGATCTTCCAGGAAAAAAAAAGGCTTACCCACGCCGGTACCGAACACGAAAAAGGAAGGCGAATGACCAAAACCAAGCTTCCGGCCTTTGAAGGTGCGGCGAAGGGGAAGGGGCGGTGACGGCAACCGAGGACACGCCAGGCAAAAGACCGTGTTTTACTGGAGGTTGCAAAAAGGAGCTGATCTTGGCCTAGAACGGCCTGGGATATTCTGCATCCGAAGCACAAGGTCCGGGGGAAAGGGAGTTCTGAAAGGGTGGCAGGAATCGCTCAAGTAGCTTCTTCGAGAGAAGAAAGTTAGCGCGCAGGGAAGAAAACGAAAGAAAAAAGGAGAGTTTGGCTTTCGATGATACAAATCACCTAGGGGAGCTCCGTTCCCCGTTAACCCGCTTGTGAGAGAAGGGGGGGAAGAAGAAGGAAAACCGGACTGAGCGGCTGATGTTTGCCTTGGCAGAAAGGGGGAAACTCGGAACGGCTAACTGGTTAGGGTGATGAGAAGAAGGGGAAGTTGAAAAGTGTGGTCTATTCTCGATACTCGGGGGGGGGGGGGAGACCAAAAACTGGTTCGCGGCTAAAGGCGTCCGTCCCTTGAAAGGGGGGAGGACCGTGTTGGTAGAGGTCCAGCACGTCATCGAGGCCGCCAAAATCTTCCTGATCAGCGGAAGAAGGGAAGGAAACACGGGCCGGACGTCTCGAAGGTAAGGAAACTCCCAGGGGGAGTAGCAGGGGAACTAGCGGGGACATCTCTCGCCGAAAAGTCTAGAACGATAGAAAAAAGAATCCAACCAAATCTCCCCAATGAGAGGGAAAATGAAGAGGGGGGGGGGGGGGAACCGAATCGTTGGGTGAAAGATTTTCCTTCGAATGTGAACAAAAACAGAGTTATATAGCAAAAACAATAATGGGCATTTAAAAAAAGGGAATTCCATCAACAGGGGGGGATCGGGCAGACGTAAGATAACGCGGAACCCTCTTGGGGTAAAAAATCTCCCATACGAAGAAAAATGAAAAAAAGAAAGTTGAGTTTTCAATGGGGGTAATCTCCGGAAAAAAAAAAGGCACAAGAAAACCGACGGAAAAGACGCACAACAGTTTGGGAATCCTAACCTTTCTGTGCCCAGTTGGAGGAAAGATTTTAAAAAAGACCCGCACCACTGGGAGGTCATGAAGAACTGGGGGAAAATTAAAAGAAAAAAAAAAGCCATATGGTGACACCCTTGCGATTCAAACGATTAGTCTGAAAACGGAGAGGAAAGGGAACGGACGATATCCATATTCGTAAGGGGAAACTTCGGTAGAAAGATAACGATGCCATGAAAAGAAGAGGAGTCGGGTCCCAGGCTACTGGCAACATACGATAAAACTAAGGGTCTGTCTTAAATCAGATCTAAAAGAGGAAAGGGGGGGACCCGAAAAAAAAAAAAAGAAAGGCAGAAAAGTAAATTGATCCTCAGGGGATATTTTCAAAAATTGTTGGGGGAGCATGAACGCGTACGGAAAAGGGGACCTATTATCAATACTGTCAATGCGGCAAAAGAGGGTGAGAGAAAAAACTGGGACCCGCCAAAATCAGGAACTTCTGAGGAAAGGTATTGGGAGGAAAAAAAAGAGGGGGACGACGAGGCATGGATCTTTAATTTGGGAAAAGAGAAAGTAAAATTTTGCGGGTAGGTGAGCGTAGAGAGGAAAGGGAATCGAAAAAAGGGAAAGTTCTATTCAGTTATCGGGGGGGGGGGAAGAGCGCTCGAAGAAAGGAAGAGGGGATAACACACAAAAGACGGGGGGAGGGGAAAAAACGGAAAAGCAGGATGCAGTGGTAAATTCACCAATTCTCAGAGACATTCAAAGCTGAAAAAGGCAAGGTTCACAAGCTGACTCTTCGAAAAAGGAAAAAGAGGACTTAATGGGTGGAGAAAGGAAAAGAAGCATCACACACAAGGAGGAGGAAAAGAGGATCGAAATAACCATTCAGCGAAAGGGAGGGACACGCTTTCTCATATTAAGTTTGACAATGAGAAAGCGGGGGGAGGGAAGGCCGCTAAATGGAGACCTGGGGAAAGGGGGCATGGAAAAGAAACTATGCGGGTTGACCGAAAACCCTCCCCGTAAGGGGTGGGGTATGGGATGCGATATATATTCGCGCAGGGGAGGGAAAAAAACAGGGGAAAGGAGGAAAAAAATAACTTTTGCCCCAAGAAAGGGATTCTGAGAAGGATATACGAAAAGACGCAGTGACTGGCCGCACAGGAAAGAGTCGGGGAAACAAATGAAATAATTGCACGAATCGATTGACCAATGGGGGAAGGAAGACCAATAACTGAAAGAAGGCGAGGCTGTTACTGAGGTTGCTCGACGGAGCGCAAAAAACTAGGGGGGAGGAAAGTCCAATACGCATCGCAGGCTCAGAAAGGAAAACAAGAGCCTACACCTCAGAAGAAGGAACTCGAGAGGAGCCGTCTATCTGCGTGGAGAGGAGCGGTTACGGGAAGGAATGAGAGATTCAGCGCAGTGAGATTGAAGCGGGAGGAGAAACCAGAGCCAGTTCTGGACAGACAAATGAGGGTTAAAGAAGGTCGCCGCAAAAAAGGGACCAAGAAATATGGATTCCTAGGGGGTCGGCATAGGAGCAATTGAGGAGAAAAGATAGTCAAATCGTTGTTAGACGAATGTCAAGTGAACACTTCCGATAGGCTTCGTAGAAGGGGAGCGTAGGGTCAAAACATCTCAGGGGTTGCGGGGAGACCAGCAAATCGCAACCGGGGAAGCTCATTGAGGATGTTAAAGAAAGGCCCAACCAGTTAGGGGTTTGTGCGGGGTTTAATAGGTTGAGAGGGTGCGCCTGGGTTTCGGAGATTCAGAAAAAAAGGAAATGGGTGTTCGGAGCATTGGAGAAGGGGAGAGTGTACGGGGAAAAAGCAGGGGATTTCATATCTCGGACCTCCAGAAAAAATCTAGGGGGGGAGGGAAAAGGGGGGGGCCCAGTAGTGTGGGGAAAGAAAAGAGTGGTTTCTTTTCCAGACCAAAGAAAAAAAGGCAGGTCAAAAAGATGGAATCAGGGGAAGTCCAGTAGAAAACAGAAAGTTAGGACATCATCCTGAAGTGTAGAAGTGGTGGGGGAATGCATTCTTAATCTGGGAAAACCTTAAGTCGAGGAAGAAAGAAAGGGGGTCTACGAATTCGGTTGGAAAGAAGAAAAGGAAGGTAGGGACTTTCCAACGCGAGTAATGAAGGTGAGAAGGGGAAAACTGAAACAGGTTCTCTTCTTAGAGGAGAAAGATGTGGAGGAAAGGACTAAGGAAAACACATTAAGAAAAAGGGCAGGGCGGGGGCCGCCGGTAGAAACAGAGGAAGATGCTTTACCGCAAAGGAGGAGAATCGGAAAAGTCAAATAGCATGCTAGAAAGGGGACTCAGTCCAGAAAAGGGGGGGGGGAGGGTGGGGATACCTTCTGGGCAAGCAAAGAAAAAAAAGGAAAGACTGCGAAACAAAAAGATTTGTCTCATGAAAGAAAGCCGATTTCCAAGAGTGGCACAGGGGGGCAAAAACAAGTTGGAGGGGTCGTTGCGAGGATCATCGAAGGGCGAATCAGACTGTGATTTCGATAAAAGCGCATAAGAGAGAGAGAAAGCTAAGAAGAAAGGGGCAGAAAACCTAAGGAACCAGTAATTTTTGTCGGACTGCGAGAAGGGGAGAAAGTATACCGAGACTATGCCAAGCAAGGATAGTGGAAGGCTTCAGACGAAAGTAAACACGGTAGGAGGAATGGCGAAAAATCACGACGTATTCACCGGGCCTCCAACCGAAGCAGAGCAGCAAGGAGGAAGGGTTGTATTAGGCTTCTCAAGAAGGGGTAGTTTGGGGGCAGGCTAACTCGGGGAAAAGAGGGGGGGTCTAGGGCATTACGAGAGTGAACGCAGCAGGGGTAAAAAAAAAGCATGAAAGGGGGAGCAGGGGCTGAAACACAGGGTTGGAAACGCAGGAAAAAGTAACGCACTTAATGGGCCTGCAAAAAGAAAGTGCAGTTGACCGCCGCAAAGAGAGAAAGTACCTGGACTGTGGGGTTCAGGAAAAAAAAAAGACATGGACCGAACACATGGTGGATGACCAGGAAAAAGTAGGAAGAAATCTCTTCGAAAATGTAGAAAAGGATCAGGAATGGGAGGGGACAAGGCCCAACAACATCGGTTTAGGGGGACTCAAAGGTCCTAGAAAAGCCAACAACGAGGAGACCTTATTTAAGCGTCAGAGAAGCCAGGAGGAAAACCCGCTATCACGCGACAAGGCGGGTATAGCGCCAGTATTGAGGAAAAACAAAAATGGGGGCAACCCAGCCAGAGAACATCCTACTAAGGTTAGGGTGGACCAGGCAAGGGGAGACTGATAGCAAAAGAAGAAAGGCTACCTGTCATGGTCGTTCAGCAAAGAAATTGGGAAGAACAAGAAGATAAAAAAAAAAGTGGAATACTCCAGCTCCCGAGATAAGTAAATTGAAAAATTTTAAAATGGGTGGCTTTTTTCTGGTCTGGAGGCGGTTGGGGCTTTCCGGCAAGGAGTTCTCCATTGAAAAAAAAAAAACAACGTCTACTTATGATTGGCAAGGAAATCAAGGAGGAAAAATCTAATCCTCTTAGTCAAGTACAAATCCAAAGAAGATAGGAGTATTTGGGAGAATTAGGACGCTGGTCTTCACTGGAAGCTCTACCTCCAGGAAGGAAAAAAAATACGTAAAGTGGATGCCCGCAAATCTACTTCATCCTGATAGAAAATGAGAAAGCGCCAAGAGAGGTTTTAAAAAATGGTTTGGACGGGACGTCGTCATCGCTCAGTATCGGGGGGGACACCCCACAGGGGTCAAACACCACGGACTTTCCTAAGAACAAATCCGGGAAAAAGGAGAGAAAATAAGAAGCAACAAAAATTCTTAGGGGATTAAAAAGAGAGAATTTTGAAAAACAGGATGTGGCTCTTCCAAAAGTCGCGTTTTTTTTTGGAATGCTGAAAGATAACTGCGATAGGAAAAGCACAGCAAAAAGTGAAATCAAAAAAGGAGAAACCGGTAGTATACAATTATTCATTCTATGGGGCGTCATCGACAGTAGTAAGTAGGTGAAGATTTGAAAAAGAAAAGACTCCTTCATCATAATGGGTTAGGGACCAAGTGAAGCGCTAGATTTTGCTGTTGGGGGAGGAAAGAAAGGACTCGTCTTGAAATTGAATGGGGGAAAAGAAACTAAGTCGGGGGTAAATGAAAAAAGATAACGGAACACTTAGCCGCCGCCCGCCCAAATAACAAAAGGCCGGGAAAAGGGCAGGACTCGCGTTCGCTCTTAAGGAAGGGGAGAGTGAAATCCGAAGTTGAGCCTTGACCACGACCCGTACGGTAGAAGAAGCGTCATCAGAGAAAAAGGATCTGGCCAAAAAAAAAGCCGTCTTCATTGCTAGGAGTCGTAAGAGGGGGAGGCCAGAAAAAAGGGGAATATCTAACCCTTGGTGTCGTCATCGATCTCAGGTGCGTCGAGGGGGTTTCAAAAAAACATCTCCAGAGTGCATGGAAAGAAAATGAGAACAGAATTTTTTGGGTGAGGATTCAGAATAATAAAAGAAGGGGGGAAGTGAAAGGGGCGGCCTACCTTCGGGGCGCTGGTCGATCGCAGAAGTCGGTCATGGGTTGTGTCAAAAAAGAAGAAGGTTACCCAACAGTACATGGAAAGGCCAAGCAACGTGCGGGCGGAAGGAAGTGAGGCTCTGTACAACCTGTTGGGGTCAGCCAGACCAATGGAAAGGAGTGACTCCGATTCGAATACTTCAAAGGGAGAAACCGCCTTCCCTGGAAGAATGACTACACTAATTCCCTTGAAAGAAGAGAAATCATTAAACAGGGTTTCTAGGTAGGTTGGAGGCAGCGGTGAATCGCCGTAAGTATTCGCGGAAACAGAGTAACAATAAAAAAAGAAGGGGGGGAATCGGTCTTCCGGCCAGCACAAAGAAGGCGGCTAGGGGCCAAAAGATATCTTCGTTCTTTGACAACTCGGAAAGAAAAAGAAAGAAGTCATGGGGGAATTCGGGCAAACGGGGGGTGTCTTCATTCTCCATCCCTTAGCTTATAGAGAGATCGGAGTGAAAGAAAATAAGAATAAGACCGTCGGCTGAGATGAAGCCTAGAACATAAACCTGGGGAGGTGGCCCCTGTGCCACATTGTTAAATAGCAGTGGGGGGGGAGAGTGGGGGGAACTCTTCAGATTATCTGCTGTGAAGGTGCCTTGAGTGGCAATGAATTCCACAACAATCATGGGTGGGTGTATATCCGGGAAGTTGACTGGGGGGAGGGAGATCCGAAGAATCCTTAAATGAATACTTCTTTTCCGGCTAAAAAAAGTAAAAGAACATGGCTTAAAAAAAGTGAAACTCTCACTCATCAGCCGAGGAAACCTCTGAAAGATGGAAGGCAGACTGCGAAACAGCGTCCGTTTTTAGATTCTCTAGCAGGTAAATCGAAAGAGGGGGAAGCACGAAAAGACTACTTGTCTGAGTTACCAGAAAAGGGCCACTTCTCAGAAAGCTAGAAGTTTGACCACGATACCGCGCATGAAAGAAAAAAACAGAATCAAACGCGGGCTGCTGGGGAGGGAGGGGTTCGACGAGCCCGCTTCATAGTGGGGTGAAAGACGAAGTCAAGGCAAAGAAAAAATCGCTTCATCTCCGCCAACAAGTGGGGCAATCCTTCCAAAAAAGGGAGCCTAAATCTGCAGATCTGACTAACAGAGGGAACCCGGTCTAAAAAAGCGTCTACCAAGACCTCCAACGCCCCAGTGGAACGCGTTTGTGAATCCGAACAAAACAGCTCTTCACCGACAACAACTGAAAGACAAAAGAAAGACAAGGGGGAGGGAACCCCGGTTTTCGGTCGCGAGGGTCGAAAGGCGGACAAAGCAGGTTAAAGTCCCTGTATACGGAAATCTAAGAAGAAAGGAAGGAAGCACCTTGAAGGGACAAGGAGGACTTTCGGTAAGGTCTCGTCGCCTCACTTATTAAGAAGGGCCTCCTAGTATCCATTATCGCCGGAACGGCGGAAATCTTCTATAAACTTGAAAGAGGAGGCATGAATCCAGGCTCGGGAGCGGATCTCCAAAAATCGAACAAATCACCTGGAGGGGGAAGAAGGGGGAGGTCTAGGAAGTCCCCGCTAGCCTCCATTGCTGACTTACCAAGGCGAGGGAAAGGGGTTGGGAATCGATCAGGTACGCTTTTGGTCGGGGGTAGAGAAGAAAGGGGAAGGAACGTCATCCCCTAGTTGCGAGCAAGCCAACGGTACGGCTGTACGTGTCGGGACAACAGTATGGGAAGAAGGGGGGGGACTCGAGGAAATTGTCAATCTCTTTGGGGGTTCCTCCGAATGCGACGGGGCATGTGGGTGGGGAAATGGGAGAGGGGGGGGGGGGTAACGATCGGACGGAGAATCTCGGGCCTTGGGACCAAGGTAATTCCAGTTGAATGTTTGGCAAATAGGGAGAGAAGCGGACTCGCTACCCTACACCCATCTGACGGGAAAGCGTTGCAGGTACCGTAAGCACGGGAATAGGAATCTGGAGAAGGGGAAAGAAACTCGCCTAAATGGCTGCGGCGCATGTCAAACCACGCGGGACTCTGCGAACGCTGGTGGTATACAAGGGGGAAACTCGACTCTATAAAAAAAGGGGGAGGAGGAAGAAGATATGCGTGTCGGTCAAATAACATTCAGCGCCGGGGTTCAGAGTTCCAAAAGGGGGTGGGAACTGGCGGACGCTAGCAAAAGAGGTCGGGAGTGAATGTAAAATCTAATGGAATTTGACTTGACTGAGGCCTCATTGGATGGAGAAACCTCGAATTTAGGTGTTTACGCGAAAAAAGCGATAGATTCCGAGGCCGACGATGACCCCAAGACAAAGGGAACAAGAAAGGAAGACGAAAGTCGATACGCTCAAGCCCTCACCCGCAAAAAAACATCAGGGAGAACAGAGATTGCATAAAGAGGGGGGAGTTAAAAAATACTGATTGACGAGACGGGAGATTTGCGGGGCCAAGAAGCTCAGGGAAGAAAGGAAAGGGACTTGAATCGGCATGGCTAACGGCAAACAAAGACGAAACTCGAACAAAATCGTCCACTCTACAGGGGGGGGAAAAAGGGAGGAAATCGGGGCACTTGAGTATTGGGCGGGGCTTTTGGCGACTTAGATCAACCACCAAGGGCAAGGGGTATCGTATTTTGGAAGGGGGAGCGCCTGGATGGACACGAAGATAGGGTTCCAGCGAAGGATATGGCGACGGAGGGTGAAAGCGAAGAGGGGGATACTCGTAAGGTGGCGAATAAAGAGGACCCGAAGTTTTTAAACGGCTGCAAGGAACCAAAGTCGTGAAATATAACGTATTTGTCACGCAGGCAGACTTGGTGCGCCCAGATCAAATCGATAACAGAGGAAAAAACAAAAAATTTTTTCGGAGTTCTCAAAAAATACACGCGCAGGGGTTAGAGGGGGGCTCTTGATTTTGCATTGGGGTGTTCGGAGACCCTTGACGTTCACGTGAGCGTGCATGGGTCTACGGAGAAAAAGACGGGGGAAACTGGTCTGTTCCATAGACCTACTTCCAATTCGGGGGGAGGGGAAGGAAGGCAACCATTATGTTGTGGGGCAGAGAGAGAGGGGTGTTTGGGATGAAGGAAAGAAGGCACTTCAACACCCAAAATGAAGCCGTTAGCAAAGAAAAATTCGTAAAAGGGGGGGAGTTAGGATGGTGTTGGAGGCCATGCGGAGGGACGGGGGTCCACGGAAGGACAGGGGGAAGGGGGGGGGGTCTGAACCGCTGCGGTATGGAAAGAGGAGCCCAATTAAGTTATGACTTCAACTAGGGAGGAGAAGAAAAGAAGACCTCACTCACTTGGAAAAAGACGGAGGGAAATCGGGCCGGGAAAAAGAGGAACTCGTGGGAGATGACGACAGGAAACCATGAAAACCAATGGTCAAGGGAGCAGGAAGGTTATTCCGGAAAAGTCGATCTTTCAGAGCTCTGGATATCCACGTATCATGCAATCAAACTTCGGAAAAGAGTCGCGCCGCTTGGGGGGGAACGATACTTGAATTCAAGGCAAAGAGGCCGCTTCAGACTGAAGAGGGTGCGAACCCGAAGCGAAGCCCTCCGGGAGGGGAAGGGGGAAAATGGCACATAGCGTCCCATAAGGTGAGGATTGCGATTACATCGAAAGCCACAGTGCGAGAAGGGAGAGGATCAGCTGGGGGAGATAGAAATCTAATGCTGAAGAGAAGGCAGCCCAAGAAAGAGATGAAACAGACTTTACGGCGCTGAAAAAGAAAAGCGAAAAAATATTCCTCAAGTAATAGTCTTTGGCTGACTGAATACTAAACTTAGGGGGCTTTTAAATTTTTTCCGCGGAAAGACTGCGAGGACACCGCTAGACACTCCTCAGCAAAGGGCCGTGAGGCCTGAGTGATTGTCCGCCTGCTAAAGGAGTGACGGGTGAACGTTCTCGGGCAGGAAGCGATTGAACGACGTTCAGAACCCGCGAAGAAAAGGAAATGCGGGGCTTAACCACCCAGGGGGGAAACCTGTGAAAGGCAAAAGTGGAAGGACCCGCTTGCTTTGCCGCCCGAACAGAGAGGAGCTGGTGTGAAGTCGGAGAGGAAAAGAACAGAGAACGATCAAATCTTGGGGTCGATCGAAAACGAGGACAAAAAGAAAAAAACGCTTCGTACAAAAACTAAAAGGAGTGAGTTGAGGATAGCAAAAACACACCATACTTTTGGGGAAAGGAGCTCAGGAGAAAGGCCGAGGGAAGTTAACAGGGAGCTCCGGCCGGAGACGCAGGAGCTGACGTATCCTTAAAGGGGACAAAGGGTTCATTCACTCCGACCGGAATCGCTTCACAGGAAGTCGCGAGAAGCTAATTAGTGGGGTGCCAAGCAAGGGTGCTGAACTCCTATTTCGACCTTCATGAGGTAAGGGGGGGTCAAGGGGTAAGAGAGGTATTAACACGTAAAAAAGATACAGGAGGGGCGGGCAATCCCAGGAGATTCCGGACCCGTTGACTAGGGGGGGAGGTTGGAGATATCTGGGGAAGTGCTTAAGGCGTTCCTGATTCGGCCAGGGACCCCCTAAGGAACCTCGAGGAAGGATTTCCAATTCACTTCATCCAAGCTCAAGAGGTGCCGACAGAAAAAAAATCATCTCGGCTTCAATGGGTCCCGCACTCCTTCACCGGTGATCGAGGGAACAAATCCAACTACTCTAAAGACGGCGATGCCCGCCGCGAGGGGATAGGATCAGGTAATATAAAGGTAGACGTCTGAGCCGGTCCTCTTCGATTTGCACGGCGGGGGTCGATCACTTCATGGGTTTAACCAACAGTTCACAGTAACCACAAAAAGGGAGAGGTGCCTCGACCGGCAACAATCAGTGCTTCCGGAATAAAAGGAAACAACCAAAGGAGGAGAAAGATGAGATTGGGCTAAGGAAAGCAGGGGGTGAAAAACACTAGCGACGTGTGGTGTTGAACTCTGGGGAGGAAAACAAATCTAAGGGGGCCGGGGACAGCCTGTGCAATCCATAAGAGAACCTTGATCCAGAAGGCTACTAAAACATGCGGAGGGGAGATAACTTCGAGGAGGGGGAGGGCAGGGCGGTCGGATTTCAGATCCTCAGTCATTAGGGGAGAAGGACAAAAAGGGAGCGAGATCTTGGCTTTGTAAAGGGGGGAGGACTAAAAAAAAAGTAAGTGAGGGAAATTGAATTGAAATCCTGATCGCCTCATCCAGTGGTGGTATGGGACAACTATGCAGGAAAAAGATTCACTTAGGCTAGCTAGGGGCCAAATTGAAAAATCAGGGAGCGCGGGGGGATGTCGCTGTAAGGACGGGCTTAGTGGGGGTCGATCAAGACTTCGTGGGGAGAAATGAACGGACGTCGGCCTAAGCGGGCGGCGTCCTGGGGAGCAAAAAAATAGCACAGAAAGGACCTGCGCAGTCTAGAGCGGTGCGACCAGGGTGGAAGCGAAGGAGCGTGGGACTAACAATTTTACGGGAAAAGAAAGGGGGAGCGGGAAACCCCGAATCTAGTCGCCCCGTCTTAAGGAGGAATCTCATACAGGGTTCAAAAACTTCATTTCGCAGTCATGCTCGAAAAAGGAAGTGTGGTTTTTAATTCTACTCCAACTTGTGAAAGCTTTTGAAGTCCGAGACTTCGCTGGGACAGGCAGGGAAGGGAAAAAGGCAAGTGTCGTTCCGTTTTGTGTCAGGATCCGCTGCCAACAGCCGACAGGGGAAGCTCGGTTGGACGGCAAAAAGCGCGCGGGCAAACCCTTCGCGGGTTGACTGGGGAAAAAGACGCGTTTGATCGCCTGCGCCCGGGAAGTGACGCGCGGTCCGGGGGGAAACGCTCGTTCAAAGAGGAGGGAAAAATCCCGACGCGTTAGCTCGGGAAGACACTAATTCCTTGAGGGGAGGAATAAAAAAAAAAACTTGAGCAGTGGGTGCGTGCGGGGGTGGAGGCGAGCGGTGAATACCGTCTGCCAGGCGAGTACACAAAGCATACCGTGTTTAATGGCTTCTGAAGGGGAAACACGAGTTTGGAGGATTGTCGGGCCCCTCGGTCGGCGTATCTTTGGCTCCAAATGATGCAGCCGCGCAGAGGTTAAGGAAAGGATTTCTGTGCTCAGTCGCTCGACCTTGCTTCTCAGGGGGGGGGAAAAAAACAATAGGAGAAAAAGAAATCCCCGGACTCAAGATCGCCTTCGTCTTTGGTTCGATGACAACACCTACCAAAACTTGGGGAGCTCACGTAAAAAAGCGGAGGGCCTTCGACAAAAGAGGTTCGCTCCCACCTGGCAGGGCGGCTGGGGGGGGGGGGGGAAAAAAGGGGAAGCCCTGGATTCACACACAACGAGTGACTGAGTTAGGTGCATTTGAAGGCTGGGGTTGACTTTGGGTCTGGAAAAAACAGTGGCTGACAGAGGCCTCCTGAAAGAGGGGGGCGGGGGGGGGGGGGTTGGGGGGGGGGGGGGTGTGACTTCCGGGCGACCGAGAGTCCTCGTGAAAAGAAGGGGAATGTGGATGTTTTCCTCGGTGATCATCTCCTATGGGTGCCGAAAAACGCGCCTGAAAAAAAAAAGTTTAAGAAAAGGGGGAAAAAAGGGGCAGCGTCGTTTTCCCCAGGAGCTTCTCGACTTACTATGACCGTGGAACTCACAGGGCTGGGGAACAGGAAATACAAAACTGCAAGGAGTCATAGGACGCGATTAAGGGGGAGCCGCACGACACCATCCTTCATCTGAAAAAGACCAGATCTCGACTGCTGCTGTTAAAGAGAAGGGGGGGAATCGAAGCATTCGTTGTGAAGGCCGATGGTGCAGATGGCTGGACATCATAACCCACAAAAAAGACAGGGCGCCCTCACACGCACTAATGGGTCGTTGATAGAGCTGAAAAAAGATCAGGGGTCGTATGCTGCTGCATAACTAGCTTGATCCCGGGGGGAAGATGCGAACGGAAACAAGAAAGCACGAAAAAAACCGGGGGGGAGGTGTGAATGCAATCGGACACCAAGGCACAAATACAGCGCACCCGAGCCCCGACAACAACGAAGACAGTGGAGGAACTCCGTGAAAAGTGGGAGTCCGGAGGGGGGGAGGGATTTTGTTCTAAAGCCATGACCCGCAAAGCGGAGGAGGAGAAACTTTGCGAAAGGCAACGTCCCCCGGCAAGGGACCTTGGAAAAAGAAAAACGGAGGAAATACGCGCTTCGCAAGAATAAGATCCAAAAAAATATCAGGGAGGGGGGAGGGTAGGGAAGGTTCGTACCTAGCAGCGATGTCGGAAAAGGAATTAAGGGGAATGTCCAGCCAGGCTCTGGCGCCAGATGAAGACAAAGCTCTGGGGAAGCGAGCCAACGGGGGGAAGGAAAAGTCTGTCGGCGGGCCCAACCAGAAATTTGCATATCGCGTAGCCTGATCCCAATTCGTCAGACGAGGTCGGCTATCAGATTCTCTGGGGGGAAGAAGGTCGATGCATGACCGGGGTCAACGCATCCCTAGTTGCGAGCAGGGCAAAACTACAGGAGGGACCGAGAAAGAGCAGGGATGGCGTAAATCGGCATTGGACTAAGGGCTTGCGTGGAGATCAGGCGCTCTCTACAAGGGGGGGTCAGAGATACGACGGGAATCTCGGTCCTTGGGACCCTAGAAAAATTTAAAGAAAAGGCTTTGGGGGGGGGAATGCGCTAATCGAATCTCGCGACCTACCCCTACAACCATTGACGGGGAGGAGGTCGTTGCAGGTGTAAATAATGAAGGAAATTGCATAAGTTGATAAGACATTCACTCGCGGAACTGCTTTCTCGCGCGCAGTAAAATCTCAAAAAAAGGCGTGAACTCTTGATAATTTGCGACCGAAAAGCATTCTAGCAACAAACAAAAGTTCAGGGAGGAGAGACTTGTCTTCGAAACAGGAAGCGTGTCGGGGGGGACGCGGTTTGACCCTGCGCGCAAAAAGCAGGTCGGCGGGGGGGAAGGTCTAGAGTTGATAAGGGAAGGGGGCATCATTGATTTAGCGTTACGCACGCAGAAAACCCGGCGAGGTAGTAATCGAGATATATTCAAGGGAGGAAAGGAAACCAAAGAAAAGGATTAAAATGAAACCTTTGGGGGGAAAAAGACCGGAAAAATGGCAAAAATCAGGCCTCACCAAAAATCAAGGTATAGGAGTAAAAGATACAAAAGAAGCATCTATGAGACATCAGAGAAATTGAGAAAAGGTACGATTTTGGAGTCATTCGGAAGGGGGAGACGAGGGCAAAAAGGAGGCAGGGAGGAAGTAGGGAGCAAAGGCAGGCTAAAGGGAAAAAAAAGCGAATCATGATCCGCACAACTCAAAGTCGGGGGAAAGGTACTCGACTTTGATCAAAAGAAAAAAAAATGGAGGGGGTGAGCGGGGACCTTGTCCACGTATATCTGGACCGGCAGGGGAAAAAGCCAAAAAAAATTGAGAGTGGTGTGAAGGGGGTCCAGAGCCCTGGTATGGCCAGAGCGAATTGTTCAGGGCTACAAAGACCGGGCCCTGGGGAAAAAGAACAGCAGAAGATCCTGTGCGGCGAAGCAGACTTCGCCAGAATCAAGTTGAAAATCTGGGACAAGGTGAACCTGGCCTGGCAGTTGAAGTATATTTTCATTTAAGAAGGGGTCAGGGAGCGCGCGTGGTGTCGTCATGGGGCCCGGCGAAGGGATAAAACCGAGCATGTAGGAGAGTTCCTCTACAAATGTCTTCGGGGGGCAGGGTTCTGAAGGGGGACTATTGTTCAAGGGGGGAAGGGGGGGGGGTTCGGAGAGTAAACACATGGAAAACTGTAAAGGGCTGGGCGTGGAGGGGTCAGTGGTATCTTGTGGGGGTCACTGGGCTTGGTCAGAGAGCGCGGAGCGCAGATTGGCTGGAAGGAAAGGCAACGCCAGGGTTGTGGGGACTCGGTAAAGGATGGGACACCGAAGTGGTGCAATAAGTCACCCAACGAAGGAAGCCGGTTTACCTCAGAGACAGAGGAATCCAGCCCGTCGTGATCTGGGGTTTTGATTCAGGCTGCGGATACGGGGTTACTCTTAACGCGGACTATAAGACAGGTGGAGGGAAAAGGAAGTTGGACTCTATCCCAAGTATGAAGGGACGGGCCAAAGAGGTAGGAAGAAAAACGAAGCACGGACGCAGTTTCGCGGCGGCTACGTAGCGGGAAGCTGTGGCAGGGAGGAGGTCTAAAAAAAAAAAGAAAAAAAAAGTTAACGGGGGGCAAGGGTACTGGACGTTTTAGCAAATAGTCGATAAGGATCTTAACAAGTTACGGGATCTCGACCTAGGGGGAGCAGGAGAGGCAAAGGGTCACCCTAATCAGGAAAATGTTGTGGCGATTTATACCGGGGGTTCTGCTAAGGCAACTAACAGCTTCAGACAAAAAAAAAAAGGGAACCAATAAAAAGGATTTGGCTAAAAGAAAACGCGTTTCACAAGCTGTGGGCACAGGCTAACGGAGGGCTGCCTCAAAAGGTATGACGGTTTTCGGTATAAATCTAAAAAGCGAAAGACGGAGTCCGGGGCTTGCAGATGCGCGACATTAACGATCAAAGAAGGAGGCTTAGAGGGAAGGCATCCTCAAGAAAGTTCAAGAATGCACAGGACTCTTTCAGGCGGCTGCAGAGGGGAGCACATATAATCCGAAGGAGGACCCAAAGCAGCATTCGTCTGACGGCAGACAATAACCAGGGAAAGAACTGGGAAAGGAATTCGCGAGAACGGCGATGCACCGCTGGCCCACGCCTCCGCCAGGAACGCGGGGGTGGGCGCAAGCTGGGATTCGGAGGCTCAAGGAATTATGTGGAGTACCGGCTAACGGGCAGGGAAGCAAGGTTTCCTCGGGCATTACTACGGAACGAAGCACGTACCGAAAGCCTACGGAAAAAGAGGGGGTTGACCCCCGGGTTACAATTGTCAGCCGAGAAAGTCAACGACGGAATTGGCCGTTCGCGCTTGCCTTTGCAACGCCCAACATATCGAAGCGGGGGGGGGTTCACATAGGAGAAAAGGACAGAAAGGAAAAACGGTGCTTGCTAATATCAGCTGAGAAGGCGAATTTCAAATTCTAAAGTAAGTGGGGGGAGTCGAAATACTAAAAAATTAAAAAGGTGGCGGTCTTCCTTGCCTGGCGCCTGCAAGAAACGACCGGGGGGAGGGGAAAGACCGCTCTCAGTCCGGGGAAGAGATCAGGGGGACCGCACAAGGCGGGAAGTGGACGCCAGGGGAAAAAAAAAAAGTCACGCGGACCTGCGGCTTCAACACAGCGTCGAAACCCTCAGAACTGTGAAATGGATTTGGAGAGGGGGCGGTTGCTTCGAGCGGCGCCGAGTAGGCGAACAGCAGGGTGGAATGTGGTGCAGAGGATGTGAATATGAAAGCGACCTCAGAGGGACATCACGCGCGAGGAACGGCTACCGGAACTAAAGGGATAAGGGGGGGGTTTGTTCTGGCGGAGGCCGGCGGTGCTAACTGGTGAGGGAGGAATCGTTTCCGCATTGACAACCGCAAGTCTACGGGGAGGGCTAGAAGGTAGTATTGAACTTTCACTTCATGCCACGGGTCGAAGGGGAAAACGGGGATGGACTAAAAAATCCAAAGAGGAAAGTGGTACCCATCTAATGACGGCAGGGGGAGCTACCGTGGGGGAGGAGAAGAACCAAAGGCTCTTCCGGCAGAAACAGTCGAAGACAGGTCGAAGGACACTCTACCGCATCGACTCTTTATATAGTACCTTCTTGACCTTCAGAGTAGGGAGGCTGGAGTGGCGATAAGCTCATTTAGCTTGGTGGAATTTAACAAAGGAAGACACGAGAAGAACGGCCTGACGCGCTCAAAAATCATGCTTGAGTGTTAAGCGGGGAAAAAGGCGAACACACAACGGAGAGGAGGTTAGATATAGTATTGGGGGGGGCGAAGCAAGCAGGCCTGACGCAGCGATGTGTTGAACTGATGGGGGAAACAAGCAGTGCGAACGGTCAAACAGGAAGGAACAAAGACGGGCGTGCAGCGTCTACTTTAAAATGATTCAGTGAGGGCGGAAGAAAGGAGCTTAAGGAGGGGTAAGAAAAGGCAGGGTCGAGAATTTCCACGGTGAAGGCCGCAGATGGGGGGGGGAACAAGTGAAAGATGCTTTTGCTTGGATGTATTTCCTCCGAGGTGAAGGAGTGAAGGTAAATAGCTGATGAGGTCCTCTTCGCGTTACTTCGTTGAAAGGATTGAAAACTCCCTTTAAAACATCGCCGCTCCGCCAGAGGAAAAAGGGGCAAAGAAACCCGGTAATGAGAGGGATTGCCTTAGGAACGGAGGCTCGATCTTCAAGAAGGCACAGAACACAAAAGGACGGTGCGCCTACAAAAGGTGAAAAGAAAGGGCTCTGGGGCAGACACCGGGAACTCAGCCATTCGGCATCTATAGGGGCTAACAGGGACCTTTTTGGGAATTCATAAAGGGTTGAGGTCCGTTGGGACGGTTGACGAACTCTCTGGGCGCGAAAGGAAAATCTAGTCAAGTTTCGATCGCGGTAGCCGCGGCGGGAGAGAGTTGGCACTCCTCGTCGGCTTTGTTACTGGGAAAAAAAGGGCGAACGACAGGAAGGGTTTGGGGGGGTGTTAACTCCTCACCGAAGAGTCCGGGCTGTGGAAGGGCTCACTGAAAGGAAAAAATGGCTGGTGCGGCCCAATGAAAAGGTTCACGGGTTTGGTGGGGATTGAGAAAACAAACATGAGAAGACGCTCTGTTCGGGAGCATCATTCAAGCGGGGAGGGGGGGGACCTGGACGGGGGGGGGGAGGCGGGCCGTGAACGTGGGGAACCCGGGTGGGTTCAATCCGCTAGCAAGTTCATTCTTTCTGAGTAGGAGGAATCGGCTGCCCGAGAAAACACACGGCGCAGGACGCGTTAGCCGGTATCTAAAGGTGAAAAAGGGGGGAGAAAGAAAGAAGGACCAGAGTAAGATGCGGCTGGTGGGAGGGCGGAGGGACAGGCGGGGAATCGCCGGGCTTCTCGGCGAAACTACGTCAGTGCTCGCCGAATCGGGGGGGGAGAAATGCTGGGTCTTACTAGAAGAGACTGGCGCGTATCTTGGACCAACAGGAGGGGAGTTTGGAAAAAAGAAGTCGCCTGGTTTCGGGCATGACTTCAGGGGAAGGGGGGGGGATGGCAAGTCGCTCGTAAGCTCAAGTCGATCAGGACGCTCATCGAAACTCGGCTTAAAAAGGCTCTCGTCGGTTTCGATGATCCTCGACCGCCTCAACTTCTTGGGAACATGTGACGAAGGGAAATCGGGCCGTGATGGCTGGCTTCGGAAAATCGGCCGAGGTTGCGCACGCGCAGTCTGGGAGGTGCACTGGACAAGGGTATCAATGTTGGAAGGATAGGGGGGGTTGCATTTTGCTGAAGTTTGGACTTGGTCGGGAAATTCCTGAAGGAGTCGCAGAGCCTGCTGATTAAAGCTTCGACTTCTGTTCAGGGGCGAACGAAGGGGCCGTCAAGGGTGGCACATGGGATTACTCGGGAAGGGGAAAACGTAAGACGTCACTGTCATCTCCTAGCCTGCGCAACGCTTCCTGGAGCGAGGGGTCACGAAAAGGGGTCGTCCTCGTGGTTCAAGTGATGCTTCTTCGAGGAAGTATATGAATCCAGCGTTGGAGCCGTCAAACCTTCCGATACTTTTTCCGAGGGAAAAGAAAAGTAGGCGCAGTCTTCTTAAGCGTCGTACGGGGGGGAAAAAGGACGAGGAAAGGACACAGCAAAAAAAATCCTTCACGCCGCTGGATTAATCGGAGGGGTAGGCCCGTCGAATGTTAAAGCAAAGGACGGAGAAGGGCAAACACACATCATTGGAAAACGACCACACCAAAATATGGGGCTTGGGGACCTTCCTTAGCCTATAAATTTTCTCTGAAGATCTTGAACGGCAAAGAGTGAACCCGTTAAATGGGGGAGGGAGGCTACCAATGCCCGCCCCAGTGAGAAGGGGAAGGACTGAACAACCGATCTAAAAGGACTGGAAAAACTCGGCTTACCGACGAAACAACAAAAAAGAAAATTTTTGTGGGGGGGGGGGGGGGGGTTGTATAAATCTCCTGCAAGCTTGAGAGAAAGGTGAAATTGGAACGATTTTGCGAGGGCCATGAACGCGCCTTAGGGGCTTGAAGGCAAGGAGAATCTAAAAGCCATATCGCAGGTTAAAGTTCCGTAGAGCGGAACAAAAAGATAGAGGAAGAGGGGGAGGGGCAAAAAGGATCCTGCCTGCCGAGTATCCAATATATCGGCGCGTCACAGTTCAAGTCGATCATTAATTCCCATCCATGCTCTGTCACAGATCCCGCAAAAGACGGGATACGGGCGTGAAGCTCGGGAAGAGAGAAGGACGGCAAGTGAGGGCGGGGGGGGGGGGGGGGGGGGGGGGTGGGGGGGGGGGGGGGGGGGGGGGGGGGGGGGAAGAAAAACTCCAGGGTCGTAGCTTAAATTGATCAAAGTGAGTTGAGGGACCGGGGTCTGGATCAAGGAGGGGGGCGTGTTAGAGGGCCTGAGATGAGAAGACGGGGGGACCAGGGAAGGGAACTTTGCGAGGGAGCCAGACGTACTGAAAAAAGCGCCAACTTGGCTAGGGTCAATGCAGGGAAAGTTGGGAAAGAAGATGCTTTGGCAATCTCGTTAAGTTGGGGGACAAAAGACGAATGAAGGAGACGTGAGGTCAGGTGAAACGTATTCGATCAGGAAGAAAAGAAGTCTTTTGACGTTCTAAGGGGGAATTTGAAGGGAAGAGGGAGTTGGGGTGGGCGGTCGGCGAATCGAGATATCGCAAGCTTAACAAAGAGCACCAGCAGTAGAAGGGCAGGTCACCGTAGAAGAGGCATAGGAAAATTGGGGTAAATTTAATCAAAAGGAGAGGAGAAAGTCAGAGGGGGGGATCACTCGCTCTACAAAAAAAAAAACCAAAAACACAACCAGAAACCCAAAAGACAGAACGCGCGCAGGGTCAAAACGGCGGCTGCGAAGCTAGGGGGAACTCGCGTCTGGGAATGAGGAAAGGCAACTCACAAAAAAAAAACTTATTAGGTAGGGAAGGAGCGTTCAGAAACATTCGAGCTCTTCTGGGGTGGGGGGGGGGAAGGGGAAACACTCACGGGAAGGAAATTGCTTGCTGCGCGCGTAGGCACAAGTCAAGTGCGCGATGGGAAATTTGAACCCTACCTGAGATTTTGTTTCATTAAAGGAAGGGGGAGGTGTGTGCAAACGCCTAAAATCAGATTGGTTTTTGGGTGGGGGGGGGGGGTATGGGGAGGGACGGCGCGCGTAGACCCAAGATAAGAGGAATTAAAAATGAAAAGGGGGGGTGGTTGGGGTCTTGGGGGGAAAAAGATTCCTTAAGCTCAAGCGGCAATCAAATGCACGTGAAGGGGCAGGGGGAAGTTTGAAAAAAACACGCAAGATTTAAATCGGTGTCATACTGATGACAGAAAGACGTACTATTTGGCGGTTACTGTGGGTGCACGGAGGGGGAAAAAATTGGACGGAAGTGCCTGGTAGTGATCATCGCAAGGGGGGGGATCTTACGAGAAAGAGAGAAACTCTATAAAGAAACCATCTGCCGGGCGACTTGGGAATCAAGTCAAGCGCAGATCTGCAATGGACTTTAGGCGACTTTCCTAAAGAATTTAGAGGGAAAGATAGAGGAGTATTTTTGGTGCGGATCAGTCAGAGCCGGGGAGGGGAACTAAGAAGGAAGGGGGAATTCGACGAGGTACGAACGTGAAGATTAAATACTTTGCAGAGACGCGACGTCGCACCTAGGGGGAACTTCTAATGAAAAGTTACTTAAAGAGAGGGCAGTGATGCGTATCGTGAAGGCAGTACCGAAGCCATGTGGTGCGGTGTTCCCGCTCAAAGGAGAACAATGGGAACTCACTGAGGATTTCCTCGAAAAAGGCCTGAGGATTTGTTTTGTCGGTGACGCGAGGTGAGATGTAGGTGGGTGAATGGGTTGTTCATAATCTAAAAAAAAAGCTGTCACGGTTGCGGGGGTCAGGGGGGCATGGGGAAAAGGATTGGGGGTACCAAGACTTTCACTCGTGGGTTCACATAAGGCCTAAGGAAATTCTTGTGAGGGGAGGAGGACATTATTGGTGTGGGCGGACGAGAGGAAAAAGAAAAGCGGGGGGGAGGGAGACGAAAGGCAAATTCGGGTCACCTCAACGTGAAGCGGTTGACAGCAGTGAAGAATTCTAGAAAACCCCGGGGGGGGGGGGGGTTCATGCTGGGGCTGGAGGGGTCCACGCTTAAATCTGTGGGGGAAAAAAGAAAAGTATGGAACTCGAAGCCGCAAGTATGTCGACGTGAGCCAAACTCTGGGAGGCATATACTCGAGACTCACTTCTGGGAAAAAGAAGGGAAAAGGAAAAGCGGAACGATGACGAAGCGTTGGAGTCATATGAGTTACGTGAGGAAAAAAAGTTAGAGTGACTTGGACGCCGGGTAGGCAGGAACAAGAATTAGATCTTCAGGCTCCTGGAAAAGACCAAGGTAAGGGAAGATCATAAAGATCCTCAAAATGCACAAAAATCAGTCGCAACCCTGGGGGAATATCCAGACAAGCTTAACTAACATCCGGACAACTGGGCCGCGGGTGAAATCGGGCACCGAGTTGTGGAAGTCATTTACAAGGGGCACAGGTGAAAGGGGGAAATGGGGTGCGTAGGATCATCGAAAGCAACGACGGGGCGATCGAGAAGGGGATTTAGTCGCGTCGTCTTCTAAGCAAAAAGAAGGGCAGAAAGAAAGGTCAGCGCCGAAAAAAAGGGACCGGTGCGGGGAACTGCGGAGAGGTACGAAGGGATCTAGGGCAAGTAACAGGGCATTGTGAGGACTAAATGAAAACAACTGTAGGTGGGGGCCGGTCTGAGTGTAAAGAGGGGGAGCTACGGCATCACCTGCCAAAAAAGCCGAGACCAGTGAAGGCCGTAAGGCAGGGAATAAAAGGTCGTCCTGAGAAAAATTAGGGGAGAAGGGTCTAGCGGCGGGTCTTTAGCGGGGCAGACAAGAAGGCGAAAGGAAAAAAAAAAACCGACGAATGAAAGTCAGGGCATTGGGGGAAAAGCTGTGTAACGAGTCAAGCCTCCCGGGAATGGAAGTGAACGCGGTCTTTTGCAGGGAAAATCATGGTTGGTTCAACAGTTGCGGAGAAAGGAAAATCCATGGGGGGGAAGAAAGAAATCGAAGGCAATCGACCAAGTCAGAAACAACCATTGAGGTCGCGGAGAGGGAAAAAGCGAGAAGCAGGAAGGAGTAATTCAAACCAACAATGAAGGTTTCAGATGGAGACAAAAGCCAAAGGGGGAGATGAGTGAACGCGCTCCAACGCGTAGGAGGAGATGTCTGAAAAGAGAAGTTCGGGGCAAGGAGTTCGTAACTCTACGGATTCGGGAGATAAAAAAAGGGAGCTCTAGAAGGCCGAAGGAAGGAAGGGGGGTGCAAGAGCGAGTCGTGTACAAAACGAGTACCGTCAGGGGCTGTGGGACAAGTGCTCAGACGGATTTTAACGGGACACTCGTTCCTGGCGAACAGGGGAACGCCCTCGATTAAAACAGGTTAATCCTTTTGTTGCTGGGGTCTGCAGGATGGCGTAGGTGCGGTAGGGGGGAAAAGGGAATTCAGGAAGCGCCTTAAAAGTCTACGGGGAGGAACTCGATCAAGATTTCAAACAATCACGTCAGGACCGCATAGGAAAAGGAAACATCCAAAGCCAAAATAGACTAGGCTTCAAGGGGGGGGGGGGAAATATGCAGCGGGTTAACCGGTGGAAAATAGCAGACACGCAGGGAAATGCCCTTACAAGTAGGAACAGGCCCGCCGTCATCGCTAAAATTGAGCTCTGGGGTGGATGGGGGCAACGGCTGGGTGGATCGCGTGGAGACATCGCTCAAGTGGCTTTGGTTTCGAAGGGCAGTTCAAAAAACAACTAGGACTGACGCTCAAAGCCTGCTTGGAAGGAAAGGCGGAAAGGTAGAGATTGGGCGAATGAAGCAGGAAGTTGAGCGTCAGGGCCTCGTCTAGGGGGTTTTGGAACTTAGGGAAAGATAGACGGAGCCCTGATCGAACCGCGCGCTCACGCAGCCGTAAAATAAAAGAGAAAGAGGAGGGGGGGCTAGAGAGATAATTACGGGGCAGGCAGCGGGAAGGGCTTCGAATTGGGAGGGAGTAATGTGAAAGGCTGAGGCCACGGTGAAGGGCCTCGAAATCCTAATTGTGAGAAAAACCTGCAAATGCTGGCTTTGGATGAGGCCGACGCGGCCGCTCGAGGGTCATTAGGGAATGGGGGAAAAAAGGCCCGCGGAGACTTGCGGTGAAAAATTGCTGGCAGAAGAACAGGGAAGAAAAAGTACGAGATCCGCCAGCTCAAAGAACCAAAGGAAGGTCAAAGGGTCAGCGTAAATCTGCGTGCTGGAAAAAGGAAAAGAGAGGCGTGATTCATATGAAAAATCAGGAGGTTGAAAGACTACCGTCTGCCTAAACAGGCAGTCGGCCGCATCGATAAGTTCTCTGTGAAAAAAAAAAAATTCGCAGTCGGTCGTAGGGGGGGGTGGGAAAAAAGGGGGGAAAAGGGTTTAAAGAAAAAAACTGGGGCCGAAGCGAAAAAATAATCTTCTGAGTCGGAAAAAAACCCAACCCCACGCCACCCAAAAAAACACAAAAACTGAAAACTCTGCTCCGCGGAGAGCGGCGGGTCGACTAAACGTTCTCAGCGCGAAAAGGACGTTCAGGGGACAGGCAATGTCGTTCCGAGAATTGTTTGTGTGGACAGCAAACCGGCTCCGGTATCGGCTTTTGAGCGCGGCGGGACAGTCGCTGGGGCGCAGGGGATCTAGTTCAATGAGGGATGCCTTATCCTACTGTGAACTCATAAGGCATGGAAAGAGGAGGGTCTGAACGGCAGGATCAGGGAGTTGACTCTCGGCCAGGGAAAAAAGGGGTCACACGGTAGCCCCTGCGCACCGGGTTCGGTCGCGTCGTTAGTCCGTTCGAGAGGGCGTCCGCCGAACCGGGTTTCTCTCGATGCGTTAGGGCCTTGGGCGAAATGCACAGAGGAAAAAAAAAAAAAAAAGTGGGGGGGGAAGGGAAAAAAATAAAAAAAATAAAAGTCGGCAAGGCTTCTGCTCTGTTAAAAAATGGGGGGTTAGTTACTTTTAATAAAGATAAACCTCGTTATCACGATCATAACTCAGAAGGTAAGGGCGTCTTTGCTCGTCATGAAAAGGAAAACTGGGGGCTAGTCTCGAGGCAGTATAGAGGGACCAAACTAGGAAAGTCACGCAAACGGTTTCAGCGGGTGACGCTTTCTTGGATGAAGGTCGGCGCGTATGTCTCTAGATAGAATGAAGGAGAATCGAATCGAAAGTACTCGTCTCAATCGGCTTGAGTAAAACAACCCCTCAGGCCTTCTTGGCGCTCCGACAACCTCTGTGCAAGGGAATCGGGCCGGGAAGTGCCGTCGGGGTTCAAAGGGGAAACGCCGGCAGTCTGAGCGGCTGTTCGGCCTTGCAGAAACGGTATCAAGAATTCAAAACAAAAAAGTAGGGAAAGTTAGGGTGCATTTTGAGAGAATGAGTAGGGAAGAATCCTCCAGGTACCCTTGGATCTCATAATTCTTGTTAGGGCATCCCTGCCCGGCGAACTTCAGAAATGTTAGTCCGGGGGCGAATGGTTTCCATCGCATCTCATTTCCTATACCGCCACAGGCTGAAAAGAAGCCGGCTGGTCGGACCGGAGGGTTCCAGTGGGAAGGACTCGACCAGGATGCCCAGCGTTGGAAAGGGTCACGTAAAGCATATACTGGTTCTCGATCCAGAAACAGAGGCTGGGAAAGGAGTCGTCTCGAGAGAATAAGGGCAGCCCGTGCGGCAGCAAGGGGGGGGGGGGGGGGGGGGGGGGGGGGGGGGGGGGGGGGGGGGGTAATGCAAACATCCAACTCCCGGGGGGCGTACGGTCGGCGGAGAGAAACGAGAATGCGTTGGGGTGAAGGTCCACAGGGAAAGGAAAGTCATTACAAAAAACGGCTTGTCATCTCGCGCCAAAAATATTGGACTGGGGGGAATTGCCTGCTCTATAAATATGGAAAGATGCTGAACGCCCGATTGAACGCGCTCTGGGGGAAAAAAGTAAGGAGCGCCGCGCCTTGAAAAGGGAGGTTGTAAAGCTCCGGACAACAAGAACGCAAACGTCACACTACAACAAGACTAAAAGGAAATAGTTCTCCAGTGTCGTTCGTGCAGGGGCGAGGGGACATGACCGCGAAAAAAACCAGCGCACTGCGTTAAATTAAAGTAGGGAAGCACGAAAGCATGGGGCGGTTAAGTTGCAGTAAGATGAACGCGTGGCCGCAAAGATCCTATTAGTCCGGGAGAACGCTATATTCAAAAACGTCGTAGGCCGGCGATAGGAGGAAAAAGCATAGACGTCGGGCAAAATTCCAGGCTCTGCGCAAGAATAAGAAAAAAAAAACTCTAAGCCGGGAAAGCCGGTGAAAGAGCTAAGTCGAAAAAGCGCGCCAATCTCCTCAAGGGGGGCCCAAAAGGAGGCCTGTGAGTTACCAAAGGCAGAGGGTTGGTCGGCGGATCAAGAAAGGGGAGGTTTATCGATTAGGCGCGGGCGAGATAAGGGGGCACTTACGCAAAAACAAGGATTGCGAGCAAACTCTTGAGCCCAAATCGTACGGTGCAGGAGGCAATCAGTATTGGATGCATCGCAAGGGGGGAAGACCAATACAAGTGCGCTTCGAATTGCGAAGTGCAATGGGAAAGGTGCGGGAGCTTATCGAGAGAAAGAAAAGGATGGTTCATTGTTGCTAAGTCCGCCTTTCTACGGGGGGGGGGGGTTCGGCGCTAATAAAAAACTAGGGAAGGAAGGGAAAAATCTGAAAGGAGGGCGTAAATGACGTTGCATAGGAATTAAATGCAAAAGTTCTGGCAGGAAAGGTGTTGTAACTCGAGGACGGTTATTGAACATGACGGGGGGGGGGGAGACGGGCGCGAAGGGTCCAAAACCGCAGGGGAAGATGAACGAAAAACGGAAGGAAAAAGGTGTAGTAGAC
>Ga0179593_1349758_pt1 | contig 26614 bp, 23 predicted proteins | sample CZODoug2_1_08_16_FD_185931 | JGI IMG/M metagenome (GOLD analysis project Ga0179593, IMG submission 185931) | Vadose zone soil fungal communities from Angelo Coast Range Reserve, California, USA - CZODoug2_1_08_16fungal (PacBio error correction) | ecosystem: Environmental > Terrestrial > Soil >...
TTAATCGCCGGGACTGCCATAAAAGTCTAAAAAGGTTTAGGTTAAATTGGCGACGAATTAGACGTGACGAGCGGGGAGAATAGCGTTCCATTGCCAGGGTTACTTCCTTAAGTATGGGGGGCTCTGCTTTCATTCGATTGGAAACGACAACGAAACACCGACGCCGCAGACGACGGAGCCCTGGTTCATTCTGGGAACCCCCCCTGCACGGAGGGAACTTAAAGAACAAGGTCCTCGGGAGACGGCCGCTCAATTCACATGAGGAAAGCACCGTGGTAGGGGGAAAATTGCGAAGAATCTGCGACTTTATATAAGAGGCGTCGCTAAAAGCAACTGCTCGCAGGAAAGCGCTCTATTTGAATAGGTATCCCTCCCTCATCAGACGGGAAGGCGAAGGGCGGCGTTACATTTGTTCGGAAAAAGTCGTCCAGCGGGACAAGAGGAGCGATCTTTTGAATAGTCGGCAGCGGAAGGAAATGGAATTTCTCACACAAAAGTTTTAGAGAACTGCTTTGAGGAGTAAGTGCAATTTTGTAGCGGCCATACAGTACGAAAAATGTAAAGTCTCAGGTAATTAAGGCCCGGGGATTCGATCCAAAGAAAAAAGCAGGCAGAAACGAAAACTAAATTTGAGAGGTCGGGCAGGGCGGCAAGGATTAGTTACCCGCCCTTGTAAGTAGTTTGCAGCCCTAAGGAGGGAAAAACGGAAAAGTATGCATGAGTACCCTCATACCAAGGAAAGGGTTTCGGGAGAACATCATTACGATCTGGGAGGGGTAGAGACCGCCCAGGAATGCCAAATGAGGGGAGGGGTTAAAGCCACAGCGGAAGGGTAGGGAATAGTTAGATTGGTCTTTGTGCCCTTCGGGGGGTCTAACATGGCCAGGGACACGTATCAGGGACTGAGGTCACCCAAGGGTTGGTTGAATCGGAAATAGCACTCGGAAGCAGAATTAGGGGCCATGGGACGAGTTTTTTGAGAAATCTGGGATTCGAGGAAAGGTCCACGAAGAGGGCCAGGTTCTCGGATAAAAACGAGCGTTGGAAAAAGGAAACCGGAGGGGCACGACGCTGTGTTGCGTTGCGGAAAGAAGGACCAAAGGGAGGGTCTTTTGATCGGAAAACGCTTTGAGACAGGAATCAGATTCCCAAAAACCGAAAGCCTTCTGATAGACCGTCAATCCGTGGTGCAGAAAACGGAAGACGAGAGGTAAAGTTCAGGTGATCTTCTTGGTGGGGCTGCTTCCACGTGCCGATTTGTGCCTCGTCCCTGCAGGCGGAACCAGACGTTGACCCTGGGGAGTCAAGAAACGAATTGAGCGGAGAAGGCGTCGGCGGGGGGAGGGATTGAATGGAAAGGGACGGACAAGAATCCAAGGAGCCCATGGCTTTCGGAGAGTAAGCCGTGGGTACACATGCCCTCCGGGGCGTATGGATTCCAGGCGGGCCGACTTCCCGAGGCCAAAAAGCCGTATGGACACCGAAAAGAAAAGTTGTCCAACCTTTGGGGGTCCATGAAGTGACTATAAATTCATCAAAAGGGTTGCGGCCACGGACCTTCGGTAAAACTTGCTGGGCCCAGACAGCGTGGGGGCTGCATGAGTTGTTCAAAAAAGGGCTGAGCAGCTAGGAAGTATATGGGGAGTGGGGGGGGGATCGGGAAAGGCGCGTAACTGGGACGAGGGAGGAAATAGGAAAAAATTCCGGTAATCTCTTCGTACATGAAAAGGGCCATGGAGCAACACGAAAAAAGATTCCGACCAGAACAATGGGATGGAGATAAGTAACGGAGTTGAGGAAAAGGGGCCCGCGGGAAAAGTTCTTAACGACTGGGTGGGTCTGTTGGTGCCAAGAAATGGAAACATGAGGCACCACGGAAAGCAAATACGGGAATCCGAAAAGCCCTCCGAAAGTCGGGGGCAAGGGTATAAGAGCTCGAAACCTGGGTCCACCATGCAGGGTTAGAAGGTAGGAGATCGGGTTCTCCGGGGAAAAATATAGCGTTTCCAGGGATCAAAAAAGGAAGGGCAAGCAGGTTAGATGGCTGAATGGGTTAACCTTCGAGTTTGTGTAGCGAAGTCCTTAAAAGGAAAAACTATGTAGTGGGAGGGATTACAAGACAGCCTGTAGAGCGGAAAATCTGATAGTTCCCGGGGGGAAATGGGATTGTTGGAGGGGAAAACTTAATTTGGAAAAAGTATTGAGATGAGTTAGAGACCGTCAAAGTGCAACGACGATAAAAGTTCTTGAGATATGCTTCACAGACGCCGACTCAAAGAGAAGAAAACGTGGGTCAGTAACTTTCGGGTGGGGGGGGCTCAGGAACCGATAAAGACTTGGTGACAAAAAAAACTGTTATCTCGAGAAACAACAAAAAAGGTATTCAGGAAAAAGATAATATCACAGTTCAGTCGCAGTAAAGGAGAGACGTAAAGTATCCAAATGGTCCGGAACACGTTACAAAACGGGGAAGTTACTCTTGGGCGAGGAGTCGGGAGGGGAAGGCCACTGGACGCGTTTCGGGGGCGTCGGAAAAAAAGAACGATATCATCTTACACTGTCCAGTTACAAAGACGGGAACTATCAAAAGTGAGACTTTAAACCCGGGCAACTTATCAAGGTCCAAGAGCTACAGGGAAGTGGTGGTGACTCGCACACGAAAAGTGTTTGCCTGAAAGAAGAGACAAAAAAAACCTCTTACGGGGCTCCCAAAAGTCCAGCAGAATAAGCGGAGGCCGGTGGGGGGAAAAATTTACGAACGCTATATCCCACGAAGAAAAGCACGCCTACCTCAGAAAAAAAAGGTAGGGAAGGAAAAGTTTCAGAGCAGATCAAATGTCCCCCCGGGGGGAATTGAGGGTCATGGGGGTTAAGGGGGGTACCTCCTGGGGCAAAAGAAAGTTTGACAGGGGGTCAAAAAAAGACACCCCGCGTCCCACTCAGTGAATCAAATAGGCTATCACGGAAAGAAAAAAAGTACTATATTCAAATAGTTTTCGGAGACAGGGGGGGGGCGGTTGGTATGGAAGAGATCTACCTTAAGCGAAGTGGGAACTGACGAGGACATATTGACTAGAAAGCAATTTCCCGGAAGAAATAAGCAAAAAGAAGATGCCTCCGAGGAATGGAAAAAAGAAGGAGATCCAGCCAGGTGAGTGCCCCGCAAGGTTTTCCCTAGAAAAACGGTACGTGTGGAAAAGGGGCTCGATTCAATGCGAAAACAGGTGGGATTATCAAGGGCGCTTTAGACAACTCCGGGCTTCAGAAACTGTATTGGAAGTACTTTAATTCTGCCCAGCCATGTATAGACGCAGACCAATGTGACTGGGAAGGTTTGACAAGCTGAAAATATGAGGGCAGGAAAGGGTTCATATTTGATCCACCGGAATTTCACTCAAGACGACACGCCAAATTAGTAAGACGCCAAGGAGTGAGGAAAACCAAGGGCAACGGAGGGGTGGTACTAAAAGGCAGGTTAATAAAGAAAGCGTCAAAGCCCTGGAAAGCCCTAAAAAGAGATCACAATAATATGAACCGAAGAAAACGGGTAAGAGGAAGGGAAGATTAAAATCGGGGGAATTTCGTCAATTAGCTTTGGGGGGGCAATAAAGGCCATTACTGAGGGAAAAGAAAAAGATCGTTTCTACGATTCCAAGAACAGAGGGGGGGAAAATATACTGAAAGAAAACCAAAGAAAGCTTTCCAAGAGGGCGAAGGGTTATTCCCAGGAAAGGGGGGTTCTAAGGAGAAAGTGGAACAGCGCTATTATGCTCGAGACATATGGAAATTAAAAAGACACAGGTAAAAGTATCCCTAGAAGCCATTCTTCTGGATGGAATTGCTATGCTATTAAAAAGACAAAGCTGTTGACCCTCAAAGAAGGGGAAAAGGCAACCGTTCCAAGGTCGACTAGAAAACATAAGAAAACTACTTAAAGGAAACCTTTCCCGGCAGATTGGGAGGGAAAAAATCCAAGGAAAGCATTTCACTCAGCATGGGCGGTGACTAGAAAAAGAAATTATCTATCAAGTAGAGACAAGGGACGTTCTTTTATTCTGGTATCGCCAATAAGACTTGGAAGGAGGAAAAGAAGGAGTTTAAAAAATTCCCATCCGCAAGGGGAGTTTAATAATCAAGTCCGAACGGGAACGAAATGAAGTAATTTCGTTTCAGTGTTGCCGGAAATCGTGATCTTGGCGTTCCCGAATTCAATCAAAAGCAGTCAGTCTTAATAATTGAAATTTTCGAATGGATTTCGGAGAACAAAGGGCCATTAATAAGGAAGCAGAGAGGGAGGGGATAAACAAAAGAGAAGGGAAACAATAAACGTTCACGAAGAGGCAGATGACCGCAAACAGGATACCTCTTTCAAGAGGGAAGCAGGGGACAAATTAACGTGAAAGAGGACGTCAAATATGAGGATCCAGGCTTCCAAAGCGATTAAAGATTTGGGGGGAAGGAGGATATGGGAAGAGGAGGGAACGGGCAAGAGAGCTAAAAATCGGATCATCTTGACACCGTGGGGGGGGGTGTCGGCCTGAAGGAAACCTAACAAAAATGTTAGTGAAGCCTTGGGTGAAGTAGCTGCCTTCGACATAGGCCTTGACGGGGCAGATCGAATTAAGGGGTTAGGAACCGTGACCAGTTCGAAGGCGTCTGGATGGTAGGGAGGTTTGGGGCTGATTTAAATCAAGCAAATGATAAAAAACATGGTAGCTAAGTCCGGATTGACGGCAGGTAGGAACTCGAAGCTCTCATCAGGGTCTGGGGAAGTAGTAAGCCAATCAATCAACCCCTGGTGGTCTCTGGGGAGGCTTCTATTCAAATATAGAAAAATCAACAAAAAAAAACAGTTAGGGTATAAAAAGAGGAGGGGGTAATCGATCTCCCTAACAGCTACCGAGGGGGGGGGTTTTCGTGGGTGAGAATAAATAATCCAGAAGGTATGCTGAATTCGGCGGTGGAGCAGTGAAGGGTCAAATAATTCCTTAGCGAACTTTCTCGTACAGTCTCTTTAAACGCCTTAACCGAAAGCAGCAGGGACGGGATGTCAAAGGTGGGGTCATGAGTTGGGGGACTCAAAAAGGACACGGCGAGCCCTGAAAGGAAGTACCTCTTTAAGCCTTCAGGGAGGCACGTCCTGAAGAACTGTGGGGGGGCACCGTGGGTCCTCAGAAGGATCTGCGCCTGAGAGGCGAGGATTTCTTCTAGCATGGACCTGCGCGAACGGAGACAGCTCTCTGAGGGAAGCATTGATACCTCCCTAATAGAGGAGACGATGAAGGGACAGTTGTCGGACCTGCTTCAAATCTTTCAGCTGGGTCTACTATCTTTTGAAGAGCTGCAAGCGAAAGTTCAACGGTAGGGCGACAAAGGCGAAACCCTTGGTTTAGCGAAAGATGGATTGAGGAATTTCACTTGAGACCCAGCATGGTTGAAGGATTCAAATTATGAGGATCGTCCAGGGAAAGCAATCTTCAAAAGAAAGTGTCAAGAAAAAAACGGAAACAGACTTGAAGAAATTGGGAGTTAAAGAGTAAGGTGTTTCCACCGGGGATTAGTTACAAGCCCTTTGGGGGTGTTCAACGTGTGGAACTCGGCTTAAAGGAAGAAAAGGGGGCTGGCGTAACCGCTACCAGTTGTTCACTTTCAAAAAGCCAGAAAAGGAAGAGTTGGGTGGGGGGGGGAGAGAACAGCGTGAAATGCTGGCCTGAGGTGTCACCGGCCAAGGGGGGGGCTAGGGGAGGGAAGGGGTATGTTCTATTTACTTTGTCTGGGATGGGTGAGAAATTGGACGAGCCAAAGGCTGCTAGGGGAACCAGAAAAATGTTGGATTTGGGGGAATGGCAGAGAAGCATAGCCGCCGAAAAAGGGGTTAGGAGGTGCCCTTGACTCGGTGAGGGGTCCGTAAGTAGGAGAGCATGTACCTAGCGCTTGTGAAAGTTTTTCTCTTATAAAAAAACCTTGCAGGTGGGGGGCATCAAACGGAAAGAAAGTCGTACCACTGCGGTTTTGGCTGGGGAGGTAAAACGGGAAACAAAGTCTGTCAAAATTTGGGGGGGGAGGGGATAAAAAGAGCTTGTGCGCGTCATGGCTCAATTCCACAAACCCTAGCCTTATGAGTCAACCCTTAAAGAGTTGGCCGGATCTTCAAGAAGGAGGGGGTCAGTTCGGTTATATTCTGTGGTTGCGGCTGAAGGACCTTGGCCTATTTTCTAAATTCAAAGGAATTTCGGAAACCAACGTTTTACCAGGGGTTCCTACAGAAGCGGGGGGGCTACTCTTCGGTCGTTGTCATGGGGGAGAAGGACGTTCCGTATGAAATTGCTAACATCATGATTTAGGGAAGTTCGAAGGGGGGGAAAAAGGAAAGTTGGCGTGAGGGAATTGACACCCACGGAGGGACAAGGCCCGTGAAGAGCAATTTGGGAGTAAAAAGTAATGGCCCTAAAAAAAACTCACTGTAGGAAATTTGGGGGCATCCTTTAAGAGTGCCTAAACAGGGAGGGCCCCATAAAATTCGGAAATTGCTGTGCCAGAACGGTTGGTTTAACTATCCTAGTCTTTTTGGGGTCCAAGCAGAGAATTGCATAGAGTTATTTGATGGGAGAGGGGAAAAAGGGCCGCTTCGGCATACTGAAAGAGCTGAAGATCTGGGGAGGTGCAGGAGCGGAGGGGCTCCAGCTAACAAACGAAAGGAAAAAAAAGTTGAAGGCTCTTCGCGAAGGTTTTGTGACTTCATGGATAGCAGAGGGTGAAAGGGAGGAAAAGCCGTTTTGGTCAAAACTTGGGGGGTCATAAAGGGAAACTGCGGCCCCACCGGCGAAGAAAGACCGGCGACGAAAGAAAGGGAAGGCCAATTGAGGCGGTAAGGATCATAAAAAAAACGTGGGAGAAACGCAAATGGTTCATTAGGGGCTCGCGGGGGGGGGGGGGGGGGGGGGTTTCTCCGTTTAGAGGATCAGGGAGGAAAAATCAAAAGGAACGCAGTTTTAGACTTCTTTAGGGTAGGAGCACAAAAAAGGAAGGAGTTTTTTTCTAGAATTCGTAAAGAAAAACTCTTCTTGGTCGAGGGTCATCCCTGTATGAGGCTTACAGAGGGGTCCATGGGTTACGGGGGTAAGTAAATTGTAGAGGTGACCCGTACTGTTTAAGACAAGTGTGAATGGAACTTTCAACTCCAGTCAATTCCCTTAAAAAGAGAAAAAGAGGACGGGAAAGGGGCACTGCCCCCGAAAGCCTCCTAGAAAGCTTAATCCCTGTGGTTTCAAGTAAGGGGGAAAGAAAATTGTGGGGCTCCGTGCCCGCTCGCCGTTGGAAAGACCAATTATCGAGATAAAAAACCAGACCCACAACGATTATTAAAGGAAAAGATAGAACAGGGTTCTTAGGAAACTGGGTAGGGAAAGTGAAGAAAAAAGGGGAAGGAACAGGCTACAACAGGATACGCTTTATCTAGGCTCGGGGAAGCATATCAAAGGAACCGGGACAAGGGCGCTTCCAGAGGGACTCAGGGAGGTACACTGGCGTTACAAAATCAGGGACAAATCAAAGGGAGAGGGAAAAAAAACAAGGCTTATCCTAATGGAAGAGGCTTAAACAGGTTGATTTTCCCTCAAAACCACGAATAGGGGGAACCGACGCCTTATAGAAAAAAACCGCTCGGAGTGTCAAGCAGAAGAAGGCTGGCCAGGGAAGGGGTAAAAGAAAAAGTAAACAAAAAAAAAACAGAAAAAAAGATTTCTGGAGACCACAGAGGGAATCCAAAAGGAAAGGAAACTCTAAGCTTACACATCATTAGAAAGGATTTTCTTCCGAGGGTCATATCCAGTAAAGGAAAAGTGCGGCAGTTATTATGGAGGACCTGTTGGTCTCAAAAGGGGGCCATGGTTTAGAATGGGTGGTCCAAAAAACAACCGGCCTTTCCTAGGGGGTATCCCTCGGGTATACCTGAAAAAGCGCTAATAGGAAGAGACATATGTTCGAAGATTTTGAGGGGGGATGGAGGAGCTATAACATTAATAGTACGATCTTTCAAAAAGGTCTTCACTTGGAACCCGGGCGCTAAAGAAGGCATCTAGACAGAACACGAAAGCTTCGTTGGTAAAATGACGAATATAAGGTTCCAGCCACAAATGTTGACATCAGTTTTAAGCAGGGGAATGGGGTGACGGGGAAAGGGGGGGGAATACAAGGCATGAAGTGACACCAAGGTTGGGATTATCCATGTGCTCTTGAGGGAAAAGAACGTGTTAAACCTAACCAGGAAATTGGAAAAATAGTTAAGGGCGACAGGAGGAAAGCAATCAACCAATTAGGGCATGTGTAACAAGAAGTCACTCTCAGAAACTCATCGGGGGGGAAGCATTGAAAAAACCTTCCTGGGAAGAATAAAAAAAGACGACCGGAGGGAATACGCACACTATGAGGTCGGAAAAAAGTGGAAAGGTTCTTGTTTCCGAAAATGCAGGGTTGCCTCGGGCAGAAATCTTAAAGCTGGAAAGGGCAAACAAAGGAAGAGAACCAAGGACTATGCCAATCAATTCCATCGTGACAGATGAATAACCCGAGTAAGGGACATTTAGTAGATCAGAAAGGAGAGTGTTGGGTTTTCCTAGAAAATGAAGGGTGGGTTTTAGAAAAAAGTCGGGTCTAAGAGAAAAAGCGAGAAGGGTGGTTAGTCTCGCAACAACGCCAACCCACACGTCGGACCCCTCCTTCTTGGCAGTGTTTGAAAAAAGAAAGGTTGTTGACGAAGCAAATTGGGACAGCGAGATGAAGTCTCGATGAAATGAAAGGCAGAAAATCAACCTAGAAGAGCCCTACGTCATAAGGAGGAGGAAATTGCTATGACGTGAAAAAAACATGGGTTTGGCTCCAATAAAAGCGGCGTCCGGGCCAAGTTCGAAAAAAGACAAAGAAATAGCCTCATGAAAGGAACTGGAAAGGACATCGGGGCGGGACTCCAGGCCCGCCAGGGAAACTCAAATCTCTAAAAAAAATCTACAGGATTCCAATTAGGGGGTATGAAGGTATACCTGCATAGGGTGAACTGCTTTTAACTTTTTCAAGCCGGGGAAAGTTCCCACGCCGGGAGAGGCCGCAAGGGCGGGTAACGATCAGCAGCTCTAGCAGGGAACGCCATTCTCGGAGTGTTTCGTTAAAATGGGCAATACGTGAGCTTTGGGCGTGAAAAAAAAGGGGGGAGAAAAAAGGACCAGACGGAAGGGAATAATTTAAATTTTCGAAAGTTCACAGTAATTACCGGAGGACTAAATTAAGAAAAATGAGAGGAAAAAAAAGGATCTCTTGTTCTAGGACGGGGAAAACCGCTGGTCAGGTCTCAAAAAAAGATCGTAACGATTTGACAAAAAGAAGGGGGGGAAAAAGGGGAAAAGAACAAGTGGCGTCAGCATCGAAGTCGGCTCTGGGGAAATACTTCTGGCAAATCGAAAAGATTGGTCTCGTCCTTTCCAGAAAAAGCGCGATACAAAATCAAGGGCTCCGACTGAACCGCGGCGCAAGGTACCAGAAAAGGTCAAAAAAAGACTGGAACGTGTTTAAGGAGAGGCCGGCTAACGAGGGCCTTGCCGAAAAGGCCCTGTGCCTGGTTATTCACCATCGTCACCGGCGAATGCAAATGGAAATTAGGAGGGGGGTGGTTTTTTCCGGAGTTAAAGAGAATGAAGACAAGAATTCCAAAAGGAGGTGGAAGGAACGGGATTCACTCTAATGATCAGCGGATTAAGTCGGAGCCAAGCACGCCCCCCTCGGGAGCTTTAGCGGCGAGGACAAGGCTCAGATCAACACCCCAAAAGGGATTATTATTAACAGAGAGGTGCGCAGGTCGCAACCGAAAGAGACCTGAGGTGGAAAGGGTTGTCGCCGAATGACGTGCTGATCGAGAATGAGGAGGGAAGAAGTTCCCTAAAATCCTTCCTTACGCGAATGGAGCGGAGGCAGGGCGATTTCAAGCCGGAAAAAATTGCGCCTCCGACGCATGAAAGATCCTGGGCATGGGGAGGGATCCCCCCTGACCCGGAGAAAGACTGCCAGGAGGCCGCGGTAATCCGGAAGAGGATTCACAAAGTCTTAACCAGGGGTAGTTTAATGGAATCTCGTCATTCCTTCGACCTTGGATATGGGCCGCCGAGGGTGCGTCGAAGGGCCGGCAGTCAGAAGTACAAGTCTCTGTTGAAGCAGGTCTCGAAAAAAACCTCGAGACACAGTCTGGTCTTGGAAGGTCCCTGTTGAAGGAAAAATGATGAATAGGGAAGCTACGATCAGATTTTGAGCGGACTGCAGCGGAAGAACTATTTATTGGCGAACCGATCTCCTTGTTTATACGAAGAGGGACTGTCAGAAGGAAGTTTAAAAGGACCAACATTCAGGAGGGAGGACGGTCAGAATTCCTAATTATTCGAATCCCGGGAAGCCAAGAAATCCAACGATTGGCGCAACTGGGGAAAAACAGAAAAATGAAAGGATGTTTCCGGTAAAGAGCTGAGTGGGAAGAACTTTTCGTATTAAAAAAAAGGGGGACGAAAGAAGTAAGAGTCCCCGTATGCAAGAAGAGCATAACAGAACGTTCATTGCGCATCCTGAAAGATCGTAAGGGAGGGGGAGGACGAAAAGGAAAATGACGTGCCATGCGGCCTGGGGTGGACCAGAAAAAGATGTCCTAAGGGGGGTCGCGTGAATGGGGGGATAGGGGGGGAAAAGGTTACTTCAGGGGGTCGGGAAAAGACCATGCTGATGGAAAACACCCAGAGGTGGGGTGACTGTGGGAATCGCAGAGCACTCAAATATCCGCCGAAGTATGAAAAGTAGGGAAGGGGGGGTAAGCTGGTTTTTCAATCGGAATCGGAGAAAAGAGCAGTCCTATAAAAGGTTGGGGTCAATGTGCTCGGAAACAACAATTTGCCGGTGGAATAAACGTAAGAGCCGGCCCGAAGGATGGGGTTTTGGGAACTTGGGAAAAGACGGCCCAATAGCGGTCCGGGGGGACTTAGCCAAGCTGTGTGCGAAACGTCATGATACGGCACAAACAAAGACCTTCTGATCGACCTCAGCAAGTAATGGGTTGCCTTAGAGGAAAGCGGAAATCGGAGGGGAAGGGGATCTTCGGGGCTGCGGAAAAGGGAGGGCTTTTGGCTTCCCCTGCAAATTGGAAAGCCGACTGGAACTTGGAGTCCTAACAATCGTGGGACGGAGGAAGCCTCGAGCTTTTTAGTATTGAGGGGAAAAGGGAAGGGGGGGTCCTGACTCCAATTGCTCCGAATGAGTCGTCGATCAGCCGTGTAAAAAATGCAAGGAAAGTGGGGGAGGGGAATGACCAGCGGCCTAAGGACCAGGAAAGGGCCAAGATGAGTGTTCAAAAACTGAGCCCTTAGGTCCTAAAGCGATAAGGAAACCTTGGGGGTAGAGGGACCAGAAACAGTTCGGCACGAGAACTTCGAAAAAAAGGGAGGGGGGGACAGAAACTCGGGAAGGATATCTTCGGCTTTTTTTCCAAGCATAGGGGTTAGTCAGCGCGTAGCTCTGAGGTATTTCAGAATCTTTAATGGGAAGAGGAGGGGAAAGGAAGTATGAGGGGTCCAATTAAGGGATCGCTGCTACAAAAGAGGAAAACGCCGAAAAATATGGTGGATGAGAATTCGCGAGTGTCTGTAAGAGAGCCCGCGGGGCACTGGGGGGACTCCGGGGGTGGTCAGGGGTGGCCAGCCATGTAAAAATTAGCCCCACGTTAGGAACCTCCAGGCTCCTCACCCAAAAAATGTCGGGGGCAAAAGGAGGGGGGCCCTCTAACATGTGGAAGCCCCATGCAATTGTTATGATGTGGTACGAAAAAAGCGTTGCGCGGGGGATATAGCGTGTCGAAAGGACAACAAATGCGGCAAAGACAGGTTGGGCGGGGAGTGAAGGGAGAGGAAAGAGCTGTTTGAAGGGAAAAACGGCATTCCTTTAACCAAAGCGGCGGGGTCGGGAAAACATCCATCCTGTAGCGGAACAGTAATAACCACCCCGGTAATGGGATAAGGGGGGTTCCATAGGGGGGGGGGAAAGAAAAGTTGTAGTGGGAAAGAGAGCAGCGGAAAGGCCAGGACGACTAACCGGGGAGGAAAGGGAAGGGGGAGTACCACACTCTCTCAAAAATCCCTGTTGGCAGTAACGGTGGCCGGGAAGTGTTTCGCAGGAAGAGAGGAAGGTGACGCCTACGGTGGTCAGAAAGAAATCAAACCAAAAACACGAGGGGGGGAAAAAAAGAGAAGATCTCAACAGGACAAACTTAGAGCTTTCAGGGAGACCACATTTTCCGGAACCCTAGGAACAAACTGGTATGAAGGGTGAGCGAGGCGTCGGTGAAGCATACAAACGCCCTGTACCATTCTCTTGAAGCAGGGAAAAAAGAAGACTTACAATGGGCAGTTAAGGCACTAGACAAATGGGAAGGGGGAAAAAAGGGCACGGAGCCGATTTCCGCGCTCCTTATGGATTTTACTCAACACGAACAAGGGGGGGACCTGAATCCGGAGAAAAATGACGGTTGGCCTCAAGTCCAAAAAAAGGAACTTAGGAAGAAAGGGGGGGGAGAAAAGCTCCTCGTCCAAAAGACCAACCGGCGCACGCGCGCACTACCTCATGGAACACTTGCATGGCGGCACAACATGGGTCGGCCAGGAAAAATTTCAAAAGGGGAAAATTATTAGAGGTAAAAGGAGGGAAGGAAGACGGGGGCGCATCAGGGGGGGGGTAACCATCAGACACACCGGCGCCAGACCCGGGAGGAAAACGCTCCCTGAAAAAAGCTCTAATAAAAGAGATCATCAAATATTTGTCGGACTAAAGGGGTTGTCAATTTAGGGAAGAGAAGAAGAACCGATCTACGAAGGGGCCTCTGGAAAGAATCGGAACCTTCCCGCAAAAAGGGGGGAGGCAGAATCCTAACTGAACGGCCCCATCGATTGGAAAAAAAGACTCAGCTTTCAAACCCAACTATTGTGGCCAGCAAGTGGGGAAAGGGGCTACGGGCTATGTAAGAACGCAGGGGAAGGGACTCGATTCAAGGCATGTAAGAAAAAAAAGGGTTGATATCCAGTGACGAGGAAGAAAGAAGGGGGATTCCGAAACCCTGATCGGGGAGGATGAGAAATCAGTAAATCACTCAAGCCAAGGAACGGAGGGTGGAGAAAGTCGGGACCTAAAAATGGGCGATTGGATCCTTAAACCAGGTAACTCAAAACACTACGAAGAAGGAGGAGTAACGGCCTAACAAAGAGAGTAGGCAGAAAGGGGGAAGGCCTGTTTCAGCACTTGTTGAGAAAGAAAAATCTGCAAGCATGGGGAAAAGGAACAAATACTCAAAAAAGAATGTGACAAAAAGATCCGGGATTGCGGAGAAAAGGAAAAACCTATTACGTCAGGGAATTTCTCTCAAAGGATCGGGTTTGGGGCCCATTAGGCCGACGGACTCAAAGAGAAGGGGGCTACGAGAAAAAAATACCTAGGAAAGGACGACGCAAAGCCAACACCTAGTCTGGACCCCACGCCTCCGGAGGGGGCACAACGAAAAGGGGGGGGGGATGACCGAGCCTTTTACAATATAGGATTCTACGATCCAGAGAAGGAAAAAGGAAAAGAGTAAAAGGAAGACCTACATGCGAAGTATTAGTGCTATGAAGGCCTAAGTAAGAAAATCAAGGTTGAAACTAAAGCGCCCGGCAAGGGAGACAGAAAGAAAAAGAAAATACATACTAGACCCGTACCTTTACCGCATCTGGGGATTGAACATCCCGGTAAAGAATGGAAAAAAGTTCAAAGAAAAGACACCTCAAGATCGGCAGGCGGACTCAGGGGGGGAACGTTCGGGATGCTGGTGAAGGAATACTGGGGAAAAGGAGGGACAATCGGATTTACAAAACTGCCCGGGAAAAGAGGGAACTAATAAGACGATCGCCGGGAACTCCATTAGCCACGGGAAGGGTCTTTTAGGGGAATGCCAATTCGGAATTGGCGGGCCCGTGCGGCAGGAATCCAAAATTCCAGAAAAATTCGAGGGGAAAGAATGGGCCCTGGGCAAGGGGGGAAGGGATGGCGCTAAAAAGGGAAAAGGGCGAAATTAAAGCTTAGAGAAAGGGGGGAGAAAGGTTCTTGACGCCGCTGGGGGGAAGACCTCAAAAGAATCGTATCAACGATGTACAAGGGAAGGAAGAACAAATTGAACTTAATAAAGTCCTTCAAGGTGCGATGAGTAGTACCTGCTTAAAAGAAGAGAGTTGGTGAACGCGCATTTCCAGCAGGCCGCCAAATATAGACATAGAAAGGGCGCAGACCTGCCGCTTAACAAGGGACAAAGGCCAGGTGATGAGAAAAGGGGGGAAAAGTAAGCGGACTCTAACTCTGCCTGGGGGACGGGGGGATATACTTGAAGGGAGTCCAAATCATTCACAGGGCGAAGGATTCTTGAGGGGAGTACGGTTTGTCCGGAGGGGGGAGCCGGAAAGGCAGAGCAATTCTCGGAGTCCTGATGGAAGAAGGAGGTAACAGATATCTCTAATAACGGGGGAGGAATGAGGAGACCAAGAAGCCCAAAAACTCGTCGGAAGGGAGAGGCGATTCAATCTCGCATAACAACAAAGGGGGGTAAAAAAAAAGGGGTATGAAGTGGGGGGGAAAAAGAGACCTGCTACCTAATAATGGGGAGGGCTTTTCTCCTATTAATCATAGGGGAGGAGATATGCAGGCGATAAAAAAAAGTAACTTCAATCCGACTTCTAGGGAGGGGGCAGAGGTCCTTCAGGATTCACGCCTGGACAACCCGAGGGGCACTCGACGCATGGCTCCCGTTGTCATGAAAATGTTTCCTCCAACCCTGCACGGCACGAGAACTGAAAGAACTAAAAAGCGTAGCCGGCCTCTAAACTGCACCACTTCTTCCAACCCTTGGTAATGGGGAAAACGGGCAATCAACTTCCTGAGGGAAGGGAAAGTAGGATGTGCAACGGGCCTTGCGCGCCTTCCCAATCTATAGAGGTGAGAGTAGAAGAACTCATCGACTATAGGCATTTGGCTCCGGCTTCACAATCTGGAACAAGAATCTTGGGAGGCAAAAGAAAAAAGGGCATAAAGAGGGGAGGGAAAAAGGACCTCCGTGGTTTATCGAAAGCAATTGAATTGAGAATGGCAAGTGTAGAAAGAAAGAAAGGGGACAATTAAATTCGTTTCCGAACGCATGAGGGGGGAGAAAAAGAAGGGGAAAAAACCAACTTCCAAGGGGGAGGAAAAGAAAAAGCCAGCAGGGGAAGTTCCCTGCTATAAGCTGATTAGTTACCCGCAATGGGAGAAGTCGGGGGGCACGTTGCAAACAAGACTTAAAGCCGTCAAAGCGTTATTCAGGCTCTACCCTCATACCGAACTTTCAGGAAGAAAAAATAAGGAGAGGAGAGGTTGAGTTATAGAATACAATGAAACGGGACATTCGGTCCTGGATGAACGCAAAAAAAGGACAGTGACCGGTTGAAAGGGGGGGTATAGGTGGCTTTGAGTTCGTGGAGAACATTGGCCAGGACGCCATAAATGAGAGAAAAAACAAGGTTTTGGTGAAGGGGGGAAAGAGCATAGCACTCAGCCAAAGAGGAGCAGGGGGTCCTTCGTTTATGTTCCGGAAGGGAGAAGGAGGACTCCGCTTGCCAATTTCACGGGAACCAACCCGGTCCAGGGGGATCCACCGTATAAAGGAGGGGGAAAAAAAAGGGTGTCGGGAGGGAAGAGGAAGGAAAAGTATCGTTCTTTTCTCGGGTCAGCGCCCTATCTTGTGCGAACTTCACGAAGAAAAAAACCCTCAAAAGGATGATCGACCGTCACAAGCCGTAATAGTGTGCATTCGACATCAAACTCGGCGGTCAGATTGGGGCTCGAAGGGGGGGGCTGTTCCGGAACGAGTGAGATTTTGGGGTCCCTGCATTAGAAACCCAAACGTTGCAAAGAATGGAGGAAGAAAAGATGCTTGTGACAAGACCGAGTCAAAGGCGTTTAAAGTAGTGGTAGAAACGTTTTCAAATCTCCAATTCGCCACATTCATGCTCTGTCACGAGGGGCGTGAAACACGGAAAAGTCCTTTGCTTGTTAGTCAAAAAGCCGATTCCAAAGGGCCAAGAAAAGGTTGGAAGAACGTAGTGGACGGAGAAAAGGGGATAAACCCTTTTGGGCAGCCTGACGAGTCCTCCAACCTTGGTCGGCACATAAACTTCTGAAAAAGGAGGGGGCCAGACATCGTGCTTGAAGGAGCTTTTTTTCCAAGCACGGAGGGAAAGGCAGCGAGGAGGAGAGGGGATGCGCGGGAAGGGCCTCTTCACCAGCAAGAAAGGCGTCAAGCTTCACTGTCAGAGAGGGGAGTCCACTCAAATGACCGAAAAATATTGATTGATCTTGAAACTTTTTGTCTTAAAAGGGGGAAACGGGGTTGAAAAGGGGAGGAAAAGACGGTTGTCGTTGTGCCATCCATGTCAAAAAGAGGCAAACTCTCCGAAAAAAAAACATCCCGGCCGCCATTACAAGGGAGGATGGGCAGAACCGTGGCAGCCCATGCATGTTAGGTTAGGAGAGGGGGGGAGCGGGGGATATAGCAGGTGCAACAGAAATTCGGCAAGCAGGGGACTGGCTGGAAGGTGAGCGAACAAGTCAAGGGTTTGTCTCTCCGCCTTCTCAAAACTCGCGTGGTCGAGTCATAAATCAAGGGGACGGGACGGAGAGGATACGTGAACCGGGGGGGAAAGGGTTGTGTGAGGGAAAGGATGTTTAAGAACAGGGGTAAGATGATTACCGCACGAGGACCACTGCCCTGACAGAACGGCGTACAAAGGGATATGCTTCCCCGCCTCTCTCAGAGACCTGTTGCAGGGCGGTGGCCGGAAAGGGGTTCTCCAGGGAAAGAGGAAGTTTGCGCCGAACTGTGATCTAGAGACACAAAAACAAGAAAGAAAGCTAAAGAAAAGGGAGAGAACAAGGCGAGCGGGGGCAGGGAGCCAAGGTCAGGGAACCGTTTAAGGACAACGGGAGTACGCTTGGGGAGGCGAGGCGTCGGGAAGCATATCCGACCTGGACGCCGTTCAATCTTAAGGGGGAAAGAACGGAGAGGGCGAGCAATCTACACTGTCTTGACAGAAGGAAGATTTCTAATTGAAACCGGAAAAGGAGAAGATGTCCCGCGGATAAACTAAACCGTCAGGGGATGGGGGAAAAGGAAAGCCGTCGACTAGCCGCTGACGTGACTCAGTAAAGCCAGAATAAAAAGGGCGTGGCAGAAAAGGTTGATTCAGGACCGCTGAATCCACGAAAGAACGGCTACAAAGCTCCGACTACCTCACAATGGCATGGGGGAGGGGGCCACGGGGGTTCAGAGACATATCCCCTAACCGAATTGGCGGCCGGAGAGGAAATGGGAATTTATTCTCAAAGGGGGGGGGAAAGGTTTGTACGGATGTGGAAACAATCAAACGACCGGGGTCTTTCCAGCTTAACGAGTCTAGCCCTTAAAATAAAATAGCGAGGTATGAAAAGGTGTTATAAGGTTTGAAAAAATGGAGAGCTGCGCGACCTGAAGCTCGACGAATCGGAACGAGGGGACTAATCGGAACAGCCCGAACCAAGAAAGGAGGAAAGAGAAAAGGAGGAATCAATCCTCTGCAGTGTAAGCAAAGACTAAGAATGGAACAAACACGGGAGTTCAACTCACCTTGTAAAGAACGACGTAAGGATTTTGAAACGAATGGGATGGACCTCAGATTTCAATTCAGAAAACCCAAAGGTTGGATTATACTTAATGGACCTACGTGAAATCCTAAAAAAGGATATGGGGGGAAAGATTGAATTCTCCCTCAGAAGAGAAAAAGCCAAAGGACTGGGGAAGTTTACACTTCTGAAATCGAAAAGAAATGAGGGGCTTTGCCGGAAAAAGGTCACTAAATACGAAACGCCGAATCTTAATGTACTCCGCAAGATTCTTTACGGGAGAAAAGGGAAAAAGTCTTGTTTTCCAAAAACCCTAACATTGCAGGGTAGGAGCTGAAAAGCGTGAAACTCCCCCACCCGAATAGGACCCTCGCCGAGTGACGGATCTAATTCACAAGTTACGGCCTTACTTTCAATCAGAAAAGTTTGGGAAGGAGAGGAAAGTATCAAGGGGCGACGTCCAAAGACCGATAGTTGGTAGTCAGAAGAAACTCAAAAAAAGGGAGAGCCGCCGTCTTATTTGGTATAAAGGGCAGTTTGGGTGTCTCCATTTAAACTTGGACCGCGAGGAAAAGGATCCCTATTCCGGTCAAAGATACAATGACCCTACTCATACTTCTGGAGGAGGGAATTGCTATGCCCTAGGCAAATCTGGGGACCCTCAGAATCTATTAGGGAAGGGAAAAGTTCGCCATAAGACAAAAAAGGAAAATATTAAGGAAAGGAAAGAATACATTGGATCAGACCCGCAATGGCACTCAACGCATGGGCGGGTAGAGAAAAAAAAGAACAAGAATCTACATAGGCGCAAGGGACGTGCTTTTATAGTAATAGCCACATCAGTTGGGAGGAGTTGACAAGACGATGGGGCCAGAAATTTCTTGTAAAAAAAGAAGAGAGGAAGGGAACTCCAGGAAAAACCAGGAATTGCTTGGAGTTGAAGAACTCCGGGATGGGAGTGAACGGGTTCTTAAAAGAAAGAAGAGTCGTAAGTTTAAAATTTAGAATTGCTGGGGAAGAAAGATTAAAATCCATTCTCCCATAGCGAAATACGAAGAAAACAGGGAGAGGGACTCATCAGACAATAAATCCTGCCTGACCGGAGGGAAGGCTCAAAGCTCGTACGAAGGAAGCTGAAGAGTGGGAAAGTAAGAATCGAAGTCTTCTGAAGATTGGGGGAGGATAACCTGCTGGGCACCGGAGACAGGGGGACGGCGACCTTCAAAAAAAAGAAGAGGAGAATCTCAAAGGCGCATACTCCTCAGCGGCAAAGAAACCTACCAAGGTGCTGGAGAAGGGGGGACATCCTTCTAACTCGATTTCCGGAAGGCAATCGCCGGCGGTGTGAGCCCAATCTGCCCAGGTCGAATTCCGAGAAGGTCAGGTTTGGTTGGCCGGGGGGGAGGAATCGCAGAAGACAGAACGAGCCTTTTGATGCACTGGAGGAAGGCGAATAGCAAGTCAGAAAGGGGTTCGGCGCAAGAAACTCACACCTCGGGTGCTAGGGGTGGGACGATTCAAGGGCTCATCAACAAAAAGAGGGAGTGGGAAAAAGAAAAAAGGGGGAAGACAGCCGCTCCCTACCGCAACCGAGTTTTGAGGGCTGTCGAAGGATTAAATCCGCTGATACCGCGGAACGTGAGAAAGGGACTTCCATCAAAAAAAGACGCGACTTGCCAAAGTCGTAGGCGATTTACCCTCAGGACAAAGACGCCGCGACGCATTGCAAAGTCATGGGAAGACAAAAAGGGAAGGATCCTTAAAGGGAGGGATACGGAACGCTCTGTCACCACGGCGGACAAGCAAATGGGGGGTTCCTTGTAAAGAGCGCAGCCTGCGCCTGGGCCGATTGAGAGGAGCGTCGCGGGTTCTGGGGCCCTGACGACTCCGTCCAAAGCGAGAGGGGGAACAGGGTAAAAAACAAGCAGCGACTACTGGAGTGCGGGACGGGCATGTTTACTGGACTGCGTTCCATCTTGGCAAGCGGCGACATCTTTTTGAGCAGACTGCTCGGGTGTCAGGAAAAGGGGTAATTTGAGAAAAAAAATCTCCTGGTGTAGGGGAAAACGCTGGAGGGGTAGAGAGGGGGGGATCAAGACATTCTGTGAATTCTTCCGAAGGGGAATTCCGAGTCGAAGCACCCGGAAAGCCCAAACCCGATTGGGAGGCAAACTAAACGCCAAGGTAAGGAAGAAGGGCGGTTCCCTAGAGCTGATTAGGGGTTACCCGACCGGTTAGTGGGGGCACGTCAAAAAAATCAGGAGGGAACCGGGACGTCAACGTAGGCATGGTCACCGAGAGACAATCACGGAAAAAAGGAAGACATCCTGCTCAGATCTTGTGTAGGTGGAGACAGAGAACATCAGCGGAGTAAAGAGGGCTTGACGTGGGGTCCCCCCGTCAACAAGTAGAGTGTCCCTTGAAGGGTAAGGAGGAGTTGATAGGGAAAAAAGGGGGGTGTTTCTTGTAGAAATGTTCCCAGGACCGCCATGCTAAAGGGGGGCAAAAAGAGGGGGGAGTGTGAATCGGCAAGGAGTCACTCCTGAAGGATTGTTGGATCCTTGGTACTAGGGTGTGAGTTTTCAAGAGGGGAGAGCAGGCCTAGCGTGGGGTCCAATTTGCGGACGGGATAAACACCCGTGTTTGGGGGAAGACCAAAAAGTAAAGCACTTCTGGGGGCCCGACGGCGGGGGGGGGGAGGTGTAGGAAGGCCACTTATCGGTCCTTTTTGGAGCTTAAATGGAAAAAGATCGGTAGGGACAGGTCTAATAGCAAACCGCTAGTCCGGATGATAGTCCCGGTCAAGCCGTTAAGAGTTTTCATCAGGGGGCGTCACGCGCGGTGGGTGATAGGAGGTGGAAAAAGCTTCTTGGTGTGCGGGAGGCAAATAAATTGCCGGGTATTTTGCGTCTTGCAAACTAAACTCTGCAAAAGTTGCACCCTTGATGTCCCCGAAAGAATCTGTGTGAGGAGGAAGGCCCTTCGGCGTTGGAGGAGGGGAAGTGACCTTAAAAGAAAAGGTTTTGAGAAAACAAAGAGAGGACATTAGAAAAAAAGAAGGCACGTTTCTGGATATTCAAAGGGTAACAAGGAAAGATGATGTGTAGGAGGGTAAGGAGTCCGACTTTCCGAGGAAAATAAGGGATGGAAAAGTAGGGGGGGTTAAATCGATTAGAAGAAAGGAGCTTTGGGGGACCATGACTTGCCATCGGAAAAGAAAAACCCGTTCGCCACATGAACCGGTAAGCAAAAAATTGCGGGGACAACATGAGGGCTGAAAAAGAGGGCGTAATTTTTTGGTAAACCAGCGGCGGAGGACTACGAGGAGGCGAGATTGGATGGATCAGGTAAAGGGCCTCGTTACGGGAAAGAGAAGAGAGAAGAGATTAAAGGTCGCGAGGACGTGGAACCAATCCAAGAGAAAGAGGAATCCCAAGATTGGAAAATGATTCTTCAAGTGTTAGGAAAAAGGTCACATCGGGAAAGGAAATTTTTACCAAGCCGGGGGTGTCTGTGGGTTGCAAGAAAAGTCAACATGAGGCCCAACGGCGAAATCACAGGAGTCCTCATACCGGCCCGAACAACTTCTGGAAAGAGCCTAGACCCCGTGGGGGAGCCGAAAAAAGGTAGGGGGGGTCCCTGAGTTATTCCGCACGTGCTCCCGTTTTCTATGCAGGGGCGAAATCAAAACCATTGGTCTTCACGCAGTGATGACTTTCATTGGGAATTGGAGCTCCCTTCAGGTTTTGGTAAGAGAAGACTGCAAGGTCAACACCCAAACTGGGGTAGATCAATTCCGAGGAAGATAAAAGAAAAGGCTTGCCCGGGGGTAAATACCTAATTTGGGAAATAGTGGCCCCTTATTTTGGTAAAAGGGGGGAAGAGACGAGGAAAGGGAAAGGAGCGCGAACGGCCGGGGACAGGCCGGGATAGATTTCCAAGCAAGAGAGCAAATCTTAGGTCCGGTTGGGTCAGGAAACTGGGAAAGGAAAGTGGTTTCTTCTCCCTTCCCGCTCGCCGTTGAACGGAAAGGGGGGAAGAGAGAAGAAACAACAACACGGAGGAGGAGGAGAGAGGATTCACATTGCTAAAAAAAAGAGAAGGGAAAGGGATCCCACAAGGTGCCGGAACCGGACTGACCACAGTTAGGAGGGGTCTAGGTTGAGCGAGGGCGGAGGGGAAGCAAGAGAACGGAACCTTTCACCGGGAAAGAAAAGGACAGGGGAGGACGAGCGGCATAGCCAATAAAGGTCTTTAAAATACTGGCACTAGCGCGTTAAGAGGGAAAACAAAGGCAATATAGTCCTCTCGAAACCGGGGGAGGGTTGGTACTCGAAAAAAGAATTATTTTTTCATAAAAAAGGAGAAGAAAAAGCACAAAACCTTGGAGGGGGGAGGGGGCTCAGTCCAATTAACTGATGGAAGAAAAAAGGGGGTTTGACCGACACGCTATGGTCAAACAAAGGAGCAACTCTCTACACCTCCAATGAAAAATGGGCATTGTCCGTGAGGACGGTTTGGACGGCATACCATGGTCACAGATGTGGAGGTCCGGGGAGTGGGGGGGGGTGGTAGGGGGGGGGGGGATAGATGGCGCGCCTTTTTCCGAAGGGGGGGGAGGGAGTGCAACAAACACCGGGAAAAGTTCATCAATTTGTACCGGCCTCCTACTCCGGGACACTGAGAAATCTCTAAAGAAGGGAAAAATTTTTTGGACAATGAGTTTGTAGCCTGGATGTAAACAGAGAGAAAACCTACCTATCTTCCGACAGGTAAATCGGCAAAATTACCGCGGAACTACGTAAAGAAAGACGAGAGGGCCTCCGCCTCTAGGGGAGAACACAACGAAGAGTATTTCAAGACAGAGGGCTGGCCCGCAAGTGTGGGGAGGAAGACTGGAGGGGGGGGGGAAGGGGAAAGGGGGAGGGCTAGAGTCCAAGTCCTTACCACACAAATTGGGGGATTATCATGCGCTTGTAGACCTACGTTTCTGGCAGAAAATATAGGGAAATCGTAGGTTACCAATGTTAAGAACGCTCCAAACTTTGGGTACACGGTCTGAGTCTACGAAGAGGTGGGAGAGGGGGGGGACTAAAACTGCAAGGGTAAGAACGACGAAAACCGGACCGGAAGTACGACTCAAGAGGTTCGTTCTTACAAGAGGAAGCTTAGGTTTTCCTAAATGCTGTTTAAGAGAGAAGAAAGAGCGGTGGACTTCCGCCGACCAAAAGAAAGAGAGGAAAAAGATCCGAGTGACTCTAATTACAATATTTACTGCGAAGGTTCCGATCCTCCGGGTCGGGTTGTGGGTTCCCTTGTCATGACGGAGAAAGAAATTCTTTGAAGAAGATTCCAAAGACCGATATTTCCGTCAAAACAAAAAGAAGGCAGGGAACCCCTCCGTCATTAAAGGTGTCCAAATCAGTTGGGGGGGGTACGAGCCCATTGGAAAAGAGAGAGGACTGAAGAAAACTGAAAGATTCAGGGTCACACCGGGGATGAAGGATCCCTACTGGGATAAAAGTGATTGGGGGAATGCCGATGCACAAGAAAGTGTGGGAACCGCAGACATGGGGTCCTGGCACTTTCGACAACGAGGGGAAACTAAAAGAGTAGAAGAAGTACGCTAACACTGGGGGAATAATTTTTCTGGAAGACGGCCCAATGAGTCGCATGGGGGAGTTGACGCAGACAAAAAAAGATGGAGGGGGATCTCAAGAAGAAGGGGAAGTTATCGGGGGGAGTTTATCAGAACCTGAAGACGGGGGGGGAATTGAAAAAGAAGAAACCCACAGGAGGCGTGCCACTCACAAGCGGGTAATAATACTTAGAAAAAAGGGGAAGAAAGGACCTGATGGTTGCAATTTGCCTGCCCTAGGGGAGGGGAGGGTAACCCAATTCTAGAAAAACAGGCAGCATGACGAAATTGATGGTTCGAACTTGATGGAAGGAGACATTGGCCGGTATACCTTGAAATCTTTCGCTAAAAAAAGAAAGATCTTCGCAGAAATCAGGGGGGTAAAGACGAGGCAGAGGGAAGAAAAAGATAGGTCAGGGACCGCTTCCAAGGGAGAGTGGAACTAGGGAAGAAAAAAATGGAACGTACGCCTAGCCTTCTCAGATGAGGGAAAAGTTTGATGCAGCACCGAAGTCTAGGGGTGAAGGAGAGACCTGTTCAAAGACCGCATCAGAGACTCTCATCCAACTTCCTCGGATTCATTACCCCTGCCAAATGACGGGGAAGAAAACTTTTTTCCGGGAGCCGGCTACCGTGCCTTCCATGGCATTGATCACTTCACAGTGCGGGTGTAGTCCCCATCATGCACCATTTAAGCGTAGGAAGGAGGGGTCGGTGTTTAACGGGAAAAATCATCATGAGAGGAGCAATGAAGAGAAGGAAGTATGTACGGTCACTACGCGAATACTACAGCAAGGAGTAATGTCTTCTCCAAAAGCAAGCCCCCAAAGCGGGTCGCGTAGGGATCAGGTCTATTGAACAAGAGAGAAGAAAACAACGAGTATGAGGAAAAGAAAGGCATTGAAGACCGCGCATAGAGCCTCTCACCTATTGGGAGTCGGGGGCGGGAGAAGTAATAAATTGCGAGCGCTATTCGCGTAACTCCAAGTTGAAGGTGAATCACCGTCCGAGGCGACTTGCTCTTCACTTCAGACGAGGAAGGAACCACTACGGAGAAGGGAAGGAAGCAGGGTGCATGGGGGGGAACGACCTGCACGGACGAGAACTGCCAGGAAAGCACTCTGGTAACGGGGAAGCGAAGGAAAACGTATCCATCAAGAGAACTGAAGACCGAAGTCTGAGACTGGGATATTAAGCGATTGCGCGCTCGGGGGGGGACAATGCGCGCCGGGGTTCCAGACTCTCAAGTTAAAATCATGTATCATCAAAGAGAGGGGGAGAACGGGAGGGGACATTACTTCAAATGTGCTTCCCTGAAATCCATATTGCAAAGGCACTATCGTGACATCGGTCCGAGGGGAGAAAGGATGTTATTGTCGCACAACAGTTTGAAAGAGGGAAGGACTTTCCCTGGGAAGAATTGGTACGGACAAAGAACTTAGAAAGGGTGTCAAGGAGGACGAATCCTGTCCTGGGGGAGGAAAGAACCACCTGAAGAAAAAGGGGGGCATGCAACGAAAGCCATTCAGAGATAAAGAGGAGGGAAACGAGTCTTATGGGGTACAAACCCAGTTTGAGAGGTGTCCCGTTACCTACTTCATTGAAGAGCCGGAAACTGGCATGGCTACCCGAGGTACAAGTAAAGGACCTTTCGCATACTGCGAGATCTTGGGGAAAAAGTATATACCGCCACATGAGAGGAAATGCAGGCCTATGGGGGTCCCGGGACATGACTGCAGTTCATGGAAGAGTATATTTCTTTGGTCTTCTGTGGGCGAACCTTGGCCCTGTGCCAAAAAGAAGAGGAAAGAACCGATTTGTGCTGTGGAAATCGTCATTCACTAAGAGAAGACGAAGATTAGGGATAAAAAGGGGGTAAAGGGAGTTTTACAAACAGGAAGCGGAGCGAAACTTACCTTAGGCTTGTAACCAATGGGGAGGAGGAGAACCCAAACAGCCGGGGAAGTACACGTAATAAGAATCAGGGGGACCAGGGGGGGGGGGATCTTTGTGGAGTTGAGGGGTTACTGACCACGGAGAGGTTCTTTGGAGGTACCCCACTATCTGTGAAGGAAGGCAAACTAACTTCAAGACCGAGGCCTTCAGGATCTAAAAGGTCAATGAAGGAAGATGGGGCCTCTCAGCGGAAAAAAAAAAACGTTTTTAATATATGGAGCAGGATTTTTGGAGGCGTCCAGTGCCATTTGAGAGGACCCTCATTTAGGAAAAAAAAAGAAACGTTGCACACGGGAGTCTCTGACAATAGGTGTTCTGCTTACTCACGGGAGGGAGGGGGAGGGGGAGGTGAAGACGTTGTCCCGGAGGAAATGAGAACGACAATAGGACTGGCGCGTTTCAGCAAAAGGAACAGAAAAAGGATTGGAGGAGGGGGGAAGAGGGGCAAAGACTTGCCCGCCAAGAGCAAGTTTTAGGGGGCACGAGGGCTCAAGCCCGGGGAAAGAAGAAAGAGGTGGGGGAAATGCCTTGAGAGGACCATCCCCTGCGGCCCAGAGAACGTCGGGGAAGCTGGGCCAGACATCTGGGCTGGAAATATCGGGAGAAAAGGGGGGGGTTTTCAAGGAAGCGGAGGAAGCGTATGCGATATTGGTGAGGGATGGAATGCTTCTTCCGACGGGAAAAAAGAATAGCCAGAGGCAGGCGAGAAGCTAAAAGAAGCGAAAAAGGAAACAAAAAAATATGGGAGATTAGAAGAAGCGACTTTTCTTCAGGTGCACGGAAGGTCACTTGAGGGAGCCTCTTTTTTCATGGGGTGACATAACCATGTCAAACATGAGCAAAAGCCTCCCCTAAGAAGAATCACTGAAGAAAAGAAGGAGGGAAAGGGGAGAACTAAGCAGCCCAGCAATTGGGGGGTCATGATTTATTCAGGACGGTGAGGAACCGGGGGATAGCGTGACGAAAGAAAAAAAGACGAAAATTTGGCAATAGGGAAAAATTGGAGCGACACTTCAGCTGTTTTGGAAATTCAGGGAAACTCTTCTGGCGAGTCAAGAAGAGGGGAGAGAGGACATCTACGGGGCAAAAAGGGAAAATTGAAGGGGAATAGGGGACCTAAGGATTGGGAAATTTTAATGAATTGCCGCGTCCTAGTCCCGGGCAAGGAAGAAAAATGGCGTACGGGAAAGATTGCTACTAAACCGAAAAGAAGAAAATAGAGGTTAATAAGGGAAAAAGTAACGGTTGACGGAATTGTGGAGGCCATGACACGAAGATCCGTTCACCAGG
>Ga0179593_1810645_pt1 | contig 26613 bp, 47 predicted proteins | sample CZODoug2_1_08_16_FD_185931 | JGI IMG/M metagenome (GOLD analysis project Ga0179593, IMG submission 185931) | Vadose zone soil fungal communities from Angelo Coast Range Reserve, California, USA - CZODoug2_1_08_16fungal (PacBio error correction) | ecosystem: Environmental > Terrestrial > Soil >...
GGGAAGTCATTTTCACCGAAAAATAAGAAGGCAAAGGACCTCTAACTTCATCTAGGCGTTTGAGGGGGAGATGAAACTGCCAAAGGGAGGCCTCTCTCCTCTCTTTAAAAGATGGCCCTTCTGGGGGTCAAAAGTGGTCCCTCTCTTCTTTGCATCGTGGAAAAAAACAGACAAAAAAACCCCCTCGTCCGTTCCACAAAAAAGCCTTTCACACCGTCTTCTCAAAAATAGTTGATCATGCACACCGCGCATCGCAGGAGGATTGGAGCGTAGCAAAAGAAGAATCGTTAGGGCTCGCGCGCGAGGGGAAAAAATATCTTCTGTCTTCCCGTCGCACAAGGGAGGAAAAAAACATGCTTGTCCACCTCCATGGTTGGGGGGTATGGCCCAGAGGTGCAGGGGGGGGGGAAGAGGATTCTATCTCCGCTCTTGGGGAGAACGGCTGATCAGTTTTTCCGAAGAGATTCTCCTTGGTGCGGTAGAAAGGAGCAAATGAAGGGAAAGCGTGTCTTCAACCTCGAATATTCGCGAAGAAAGCCCCTTCTTCTGGGGAAGAAAAAGAAACCAAAATCTTAAAGGGGTTTAATATTCTAGGGGGAGAGGGAGGGGTCTTCAAGGAGAACAGGGTTTGTAACGCGCAGTCTTGGGAAAAAAGGGGCCCGATGTTTTTGCGGTCGCAAAGGGAAAAAAGCTGGCTTTCTTCGCCATTGAAAAGGAAGGGGGGTTGCTGTAAGGGAGTACCGGAATCTTAGGGCAATACTTATCCGGCATGACCGGATTGGATCCGGGCTCCAGTCAGATCTGAAGAAAAAGAGGCTTTCCTGTTGCTGATGGGGGGGGAGCTCGTCTTGGCTTTCGGGGGAACGGTGTTCGGATTTCGGCCTCGAGGAAGACATGAAGGGAGGATTTGGTGACGCCGTCCGAGCTGCGAGGGGGTCAATGTACTCAATCCGCTGTGAAAACGCCGATTCGGCATCGAAAAGCTTAGAGGAAGTCGGTCGGGGGGGGGGGGAAGGAAGAAAGGGAAAAAAAACAACTGAGGGGGGGAAGAAGCTTGCCTTTTCGTCAGGTCCCATAAAAAAAAAAGGACGATACGCCACATACAGCTGGGGAAAAGGCGTTGGAAGAGGGGGGACGAAAGGGACCTTCGACCACATTGCCCGAAAAAGCATCTCTGACGGCTGTCACCCGCTCTCTTCGCTGGCAGGAGTGGCCCAGGAAAAAAAAATCGGGAAAACTCGCAAAAAGCCTCAACTGACCACAAACATCAGCACCAGAAATCCGTTGCGGGGGGGAAAACGGTGATGAGAGACCGGAAAAAAGGGTTGGTATCCCGGAAGGGAAATGGGAAGTAAGAATAAAAAGATCAACTAAGTAAGGACTAAAAAACCGCAAAACTCTTAGAAAAGACAAATCTTTTCAATCTTCAGAGGGAATGCGTCCGGAGGGGGAAGGGTGACGGCAAACAGTCCTTCTAAAAAAAGAGATAAAAAACCGAATCCATGAGTCTTTTTAAGAAAAAAGCCAATCCCTCCGAAGTGGGAAGCCTTGACCGGGGGGGAGGTAGTGATGGGGAGGAAACGACGCCGGCGTCAACAAAGCAGGCCCGTACAGCCCAAAAAAAAGCGAATGAAAAATTGAGGAGAAGTCGGGCTCTGAGGGGGTCCCCAAGTCTATAATTTCATCGCGAAGGAGGTCGTCTTCTATTTGCCTCTCACAGGTCTGGGCGGGTGGCCGGGGAGGAGGAAAAAGACAAACATGGCTTTCTGGCAGAAAAAAAATGGCGGTGTACACGAAGGAAGGGGAGGCCACTCGTCACGGGTCCTGGGGGGAAAGGGAGTCGAAACTCGGCCTCTATCTCGGGGGAAATGCACGAGATGATCGCAGGGACGCCGTAAGAAGAAAAGGGGGCGCTTCGAGGTGTTCCGGGGAAAAGGAGAGACGGTGTGAGGCTGAGGATGCAGCGTTCTTCACGAGGAAGACGAGAATTTGTCCCCTCCTGGGGAAGAACCGCCAATATCTGCGAGAAAAAGCCGGCCTAGTCCGCGGGGAGGGGTGGAAATCCAGGAGAGGGGCCGGATAGGCTGCTGGGGAAGAAAGGCCAATGCCTGACCAGAGGGACAGAGGTTGACGAATCGGGGTGCGATACAGAAAGGAGACGAAAAAAGGAAGGCTTTGCTCCCAATCGAGGGGAAACGAAACCGTCAATAAGCAAGCTCGAAAGAAAAAAACCCAAAAACATTCTTCCGGGTGGAGAAAATTAATCCCTCGAAAAACACAAACTTCCATTCTCAAGCATGTTCGAGTTAGGTTCCCTTCGGTGAGCCTGATGCTTTAGAAAAGAAGTTATTCTCTCCCAGAAGATAGTTTCTTTCGCCTCAACACCTAGGAACGAAGATCAACAAAAAAGAGAGAAGGCATCATAAATTTAAAAAAAAGCGTCTATCTCGTGAGACGAGAAGGGGTGTGAACACCATTCCGAAAGAAGATCGCCGTGACGGGAAAATCAAATTCTCTGTCAGGAGAAAAAAGCGATCCAGTCTCCAACCTGATCGATATCAAAAAAAATCTTAAAGAAAGGATTTGTGTGAAGGGGTTGACTTTCTAGGAAAAAAGGGGAACCCTCTTCAAATAAAGGGATTCGTAATATCAAGTGCAAAAAAAAATGCTCTCTCATAAGGAAAATTCTTAATCTCTAGAACGGACATCTTCGTCAAGCTAGGGAAAAAGTTAGAAGTCCCGAGGAAGAATTCTCAGGAGAAAGAAAGAGCGGGCTTTTGCTTGTCGGAGGGCAATGTCCTTGGGAAAACCGTGCACGATGGGGGTTTAGGAGAGAATTTCTAAATCTCGGGGAGTGAACGAATAGTCGCGAATGTGCAGATTTCCTGCACGGAGGGGAAGAGGATCTGGTTGATCTTCTGCAAACTAGGGGGAAAAATGCAAGAGAAGGCTTTTCGCGACAATATCCGATTTAAGGGGGGCGATCCGAATGGAGGAGCGGTCGTCGCCAGCGTTTTGAGGGGAAAAAAATCAATTATCCACGCACGGGGGAATATTCTTGGGGGGGGGAAAGAAAGGAGGAGTTGAAAAATTTTTTGGCAAGAGTCGCAAAAGGTTTGCGGTCTTCGTACGAACCGCCGGCCGTCAAAGCAGGGGGGGAAGGGGGAGGTCGACAACGGCGAAGGGGCCACGTCCCACGATATTGGCCTCTATCAGGAAAAGAGGGGAGGGACATGTTTGAGGGAGAAAAGTCGAAAGGGAAGGAAGCAATGCGACAAGGAGAGGGCAATATTTGATGATACGGGGGAAAAAAAAAATGGCCTTCCAAAGGAAAAAAAGGCTAGGATGATGGCCGCGCACAATGCAAAAAAGGCTCATAGCCCGGCACTGAAGTTAGACGGCCCCGATCAGCTTGCGACGGGAGAAAAAGAGACCGATGCTTTCCTCCAGAGAAGAAGGGGGGGAAGGTTATTTCCTTAATAGGGAGAAAAGAAAAAAAGGTATTCATGCCCTGAACAGAAGATGATGAGTGTCACCATGGAAAGGGGGGGGGGAGGGGGAAGGGGGGCCGGCTTCGTCAAGGGAGGGAAGAGGCTGACCGCTTTTCAAATTTCCGGAAAAAAAAAGAACTTACTCGACCGCAGTGGAGGAAGGTCGGGGTCTGTGGAGGGGGAACTGCTCCCGAAAAAGAGCCCTCCCGCTTCAGGGAAAGGAATTTGGCGCATAGAAGGAGAACCGTGATCGTTCTCCGTGGAAGAAGGGGAAGAGCCTCAGGAAAAAAGGGAAAGCCGAGACCGCAATGTCTTGGGGGGACTGCACAGTTCTTCGTCAGGAGGGAATCACCGGATACGGCGAAAGGAAGAAAATAGCGTGCTGCACAGGAGAGAACAACCAGAAGAAGAGCGAACAACTCGGGGAGCGAAGAGAGAAAGACCATTGGACGAAAAAATTGAGACGGTCGCCGTAAGTCTCTGGCCGAGAAAGACCCCTAACGCGGATTAGCGGAATATAGAAAAAACACACTTCATTAGGAAGGAAAAAGAGAAAGGGGAAACTAGCGCTTCTATAAAAAGGAAGAGGTTCTCCGCCCGCGAAAAATGGGGACTTTACTAATTTTTTTCCAAATGGGGAGCCGAAGAAAAACCCCGCGTGCTCTCGAAGCCTGAAGAAGAGGGGGGTCTCGGGAGTCTTCATCCGAGGGAAGGGAGAAGAAGCACGGAATGTGAGTCCTTATCCGTGGAGGAAGAGGCCTAGCCCCTTTTCCCAAAACGACCTGGCTGTTTCCGCGGAAGGGAAACAAAGACCGAGAGATACCTTCTGACAAACGAGAAGGGGAGCACGACATTCGGAAGACGAACTCATTCAGGTACTCTGCCCAGGCAGGGGAAGAGCGTTCTCCGTCCGCAAAAGAGAGAAACGACAGGAAATCTCTTCAGGGAAAAAAGTGGGGTTCCTTAACTGGGAGACTCACTTTAGCTAACGTGGAAGTCCCCGCAAAAAAGGGGGTTACTCAATCATGAGGTCGTCCGTTCATGAAAAACTAAAGGGGTCAACGTCTCATAGGAAGAATGAGTGGGAAATAAAAAAGCTTCCATTGAAGGAAAAAGAGAAAAGCAGAAAATGTGCCGAGGATACCGCTCCGTTAGACTATCTCTTTCTACCTCCATACAGGAAGGTGAAGGGGGAGAGGAGAAAAAAAGACGATCTCACTATCATGGGATGTCGGCACAGGAGAAGGGGGGAAGAAGGGCGACTTCTCTGGTTATGCACCGTTTTTTGACAGGTATAACAAGAGACGCAGTCCACCTTTTCGCAGGAAAAAGTAGGGCCCGGTCTACTGGGAAAGAAAAAATGGAGACCCCTCGGGAAGGGAGGAGGCAATCTTACTTAGGGGCCGTGAACAGAGAAAAGTGTCTAACGAGTTAAAATACAAAAAGACTGTGACGGCCTGTAGTTCTGGCGACTAATACCTCAACACGGCTGGGTTTCCATCAATAAAAGGAGGTGGGGTGGGCGGAGTGAAGGTGGGATGGGGGTGACGGAGGGAGATGCGGAGGGGGGTGTGAGGGGATGGGGAGTAGGAGAGGAAGAGAGGAGGCAGGGAGGGAAGAGGGGAGGGAAAAGGAAGTAATTGAGGGAGGGGGTGGGGGGTTGGAAAGGCAGAAAGTGGAGGGGTCGAGGAGGCACGACTAACGAGCGGAGGGGGAGGAATAGAGGATGGGAGTGAGGTGAATTAAAGGGCGGAAAGGAAGGAAGGAGGTAGAGTGGGGGGAAGAGGACGGAGAGAAAACAGGGGAAAGACTAAGGCGAAGTTGGGGGGGATGGGGGGAAGTGCGAAGGTGAGGGAGGGAGAGGGATTAGTACGGGGGGGGAGGTGAAGGTGAGGGTGGGGGAGAGGGGCGGGGAGGAGAGGGATGACGGGGGGGGAGAGTGACGGGCGTGAAGTAGGAGCGTGAGGGGGGAGTATAGAGAGAGGAGGGGGGGGGGGGTGAGGTCGGGGGGGGAGGGTGGGGATGTGGGGACAGGGGGATAAAGGAGGGGGGATTGAGAGCGGGGGAGGAAAGGGGGGATGGTGGTGAGGGCAAAAGGAGAGTGAAGTGGGGAACGGGGGGGGTGAAGGCTGCGGGACAGTAGTAAAGGGGAAGGAGAAGGAGCGGCTGGTTCTGAGGGGGGGACGGGGGGGGGGAGGGACGAAAAAGGTGGGGGTAGAGAAGATAGGTGGGACGTGGGGGGGGGTGTGCGAAGGGTGGGGGCTGGGTGGGGTAGTGGAGGAAGGGATGAGGGGTGGATAACGAGGAGTAGGGAATGTGGGGAGGAGTGGGGGGGGCGACGAAAGAGGGAAAGTAAGAAGGTGTTAGGCTGGAAGGAGGGAGAAGAAAGGGGGGAGAGTGCAGTGTTGGGAAGCGGGGGGTCAGTAGGTAGAAAGGGATAGGGGGAAGGATAGGAGGAAGCTGGGGCTTGAAGAGATGGATGGGGGTGGGTGGGCAGGGGGAAGGGCGAACCGTAAGAGCGGGGGAGGAGGAGATGGATAGGCGAGAGACAGGTGGGGTGCGAGGGTAAGGTGAGTGCGGTAAGGGGGGTGTGAGGTTAGAGGGGCGGAGGAGGAGGGTAAAGTAGTGATGTGCGGGTGAAGAGCGGGGAGGGGGAAAGAGGGGGGCAGCGAGATGATTGGTGTGGGGCGGGAATGGAGCAGACCGTGTGGGAGGATGTAACGGGGGAGGGTGGGGGGGGGGTAGGTAGGGCGAAAGGGCGTGGGGGAGTGGATAGGTGGGGTGAAGAGGGAACAGGTGGAAGGGGCGAGTAAAAGAGTCCTCACACTCTGGGGGGGGGGGGGGGGGGAAGAAAAAAAAAACGCTGTGTTAGCGAGAGAATAGGGAGGAGGGGGGGGTGGGGGGGGTGGGGGGTGGGTGGGGGGGGGGGGGTGGTGGAGGTAATAGCATCGAGGGGCGGGGGGGGGAGGCCAGGGGGGGAGTGGGAGGAGGGGGGTGTAGGGGGAATTTGGGGCGGTGTTAGGGGAGGATAAAGGGGTGGTGGGGAAGTGGGGAGGGGGGTGGTGGGGGTGGAGAGGGAGGATGTGGCGGGTGAAAAGGATGGGGGGGGGAGAGGTCGGGGGGGCGGAAAGTGTTGGGGGGGAGGTAGGGCTTAGGGGAGAGTAGAGGGGGGCAGAGTTAAGGGAAAGCAGGAGTTGAAGGGGATCGATTATTGAGTATAAGAAGGAGAGAGAGAGAGGTGGGTAAAAGATGGAGAGGTGGGAAATAGGACTGAGGGGCTGATGTGGGTCATGGGAGGGGCGTGAGGTGGAGGGGGTGGAGGGACGAGAGGGAGGGTACGGGGGGGGGAGGGATGTAGGGAAGGGAGAGAGAGGATGGGATGGGAGAACAAGAATGGGGATAGGGCGTGGGGTGGGAGGAAGTGGGGACGGTAAGGTTAGTAAAAGGGTGGTACTGGAGGTGCGAGAGGGGTGGGGTGGGGGGGAAGGTGAGTTGTTAGGGGCGGGGCAAGGAGAGAAGTTGGGAGGATAACGAGGGAGGGAGGGGGTAGTGCGAAAGTTTGAGTGAGGGGTAGTAGGGAATAGGAAAGTTGGGGTGGGGTGTAGGCAGATGGAAGGGTGAGTAAGGAAGGGCGTGGAGGAGGAGGAAGTAGGTGGGAGGGGTCCAAATGAAAGAGATGTGTAGGGGGAGGGCAAGGAAGGGAAAAAGTGAGGAGTGGGGTTGGGGGAGGAGGGGGGGGAGTAAGGAAAGGGTGAGAGGTGAAATGGGGATGGAGCATAAGGGGGGGGAGGTAAAACGGTGATTCGGGGGGGAGGTCGAAGAAGGGGGGTACGTTGAGAAGAAGGGAAGGGTAAGAAGAAAGAGGAAGGGGAGAGTGAGGGGGGGAGAAGGGGGAGAGAGGAGGGTTGTGTGCGAGGGAGAGAAAAGGGTGGGAGTGGAGTGGGAGTGGTGGGGGGTGGGGGGGCGGGGCGAGGGGGGGGGGGGTATAGGGGCTGGGGGGTCGGATTGCGGCGGAGGGTCGGCGGGGGGGTGAGTGCAAGGCGGGAAGAGGCAGGGGGTTGGTGGGGGGGGTAAAGCGAGGGAAGGTGAGGGGTGGGGGGGGTTGGGGAAGGATAGAGAAGGTGCGGATGGATGCTGGGAGAGCCAGGGGAGCGGGGGATGGGAGGGGGGGCGTTCTTTACCCACTAGGGGTTAGTCGGGGGGGGTGGTTAGGGGGTGGGGGGGGGGTTGTCTATGGTGGGAGGGGAGGGCGGGGGGGGGGAGGGGGGTGCTGGCTTGTCTGCGCTCGACCAGGGGGCCTCCCGTAAATAACACTCTACAAAAGAAGGAAAAAGAATGCCTAAACCACTCTCTGTGGGGGGAGGAGGGGAGGGGGCGAGGGGGGGGGGGGGGGGCTGGAAGGGGGGGGTGGGGGGGGGCGGACCATCGTTTGGGGAACGTTACTCCCCATAGCCAGTGCGAACATCGGCTCCTGCCAGGGTTGTGGGGGGAAGAAAAGAGGATAAGGGAAAAAAGAGGGATGCCCAGCAGTCGGGGTCGAGAAGGAGGTCCGCCACATGTCTCCTCTCTCCTACATTGAGGACACTGATCACAATCCCGTACAAAACCAAAACACAAAAAGGTCCTTCCTCTCTGTCCTGGGACGACGGAGAGTCAGGATGAAGGGGGGGGGGTAGTGTGGAGAGGGGTGCAGGGAGGGGGGTGGAGGACGGAGGGAGTGGGGGGATGACGTGGGGGAATAGTGTGTTAGAGAGGGATGGGAGTGGAGGGGAAGATCGGAGGGTGGGGGGGGAGAAGGTGATGGCGGAATGTAAGTGGAGGTCACGGGGGTGGTGGAGTTGGGGGGAGGAGTTGGTGGAAGGGCGGGGTAGAGGGGGGAGGTAGGGTAAGGTGGATGGAGGCAGGAGGAGAGCAACGGCAAGAGCAGGGGGGGGGGGGCAGGTAAGTGGGGGAAAACGTTAGAGGGAAGGAGGGGCGGCAAGAAGGGGGGCATTGCCGAACGCCGGTACTTAAAAAGGAGGGGGGATTTCTCAGTGTATGGCTATGAGTCACGGAATCTACTAAGAAAGGGAGGGTAACTACTAGCTATTTTAACCTCAAGTTTTCCCGCCTGGGGGGGAGAAGAAAATGAGGGAAGGTTTCAGAGCCGACGCGGCGAGACGGAATAAAAGGAGAAGTCATCTCCTTTCCTGCATCCAGGGGGAGACGGGATAGGGGAATTGCACCCGCGAGGATAAATTAAATTTGCATCCCTACAGGGGAGGACCGAACAACATCTGCCGAAAGGGGAGGAAAGGAGAAGGGGAGGTAGTACTCCATCACAATTAAAAAGACGTTCACTATCAACTCTATTGAATCCGCGAGTTGCAAGAGGAATGCGACGGTTTACCCTCCCGTTGAAGACGGTGAAAGGCTTTTCGCTCTGGAAGAAAAGGGGGGAAGGGGCTAAATAATTACTATATTTGTGAGAGAGGCGTATGTCAATTTTTTCCTTGACCAATGACGCAAAGGGAATGCCCTCCTCGACAGTCGGGACGGTGGAGGCGTAACTGCAGGGGAGGGGAATGTGCTTCAATTTCCTTAACACCGGCTACGGGGCAGAAAGGTATCTATGCCGGAAGAAAGGAAAAGCTTTCTTTCACGAAAGAAAGGTGGAGGGTGACCGGTCTCGCCTGGGGAGACCTGGCCTGTCTTGCCTGCGGGGAGGGAAAGGAAGCCATTCGCTTTCTCTCTCCAAGCGCGCCGACCGGGAAATCAAGGGGGGGGTCACCTCGTTTTTGAGGAGCAGTGGTGGATGAGGAGGAGGTTGTTCGAAGGGGAGCCGGGAGGGCGTATCCAGCTGTGAATGCTAATTCTAAGTTACTCTGTGATGACAGGGACGCCGAGCAAACCTTTTCACGGTGCAAAGAAAGGGAGAGGGGACGTCATTTCCTGTACATGGCCGGAAGGGAGGGACTGGGAAGAGTCCTTGGCCATCAACCTCACAGGAGCCGAAAGGTCCTGACGCGCCGGATACAGAAGGGGAGGGGCTTTCTGCTCAAAACGAAGGGGTTGGGGAAGGGTACTTCCTTGATCTGGAACGGTCCAACCTTGACCTGGGTTTCAAATAGGGGTAAAAGGGGGGGGGAAGAGCAGTTGCGATCGGTTGGGTTGAAAGGAAAGGAAGGGAAAGAGGCCTGATCAGACGTGGAGAAAAAGAAAAACTGCGAAAACCTGGCTCGTACTTGGGAAGGGGAGAAAAAAAAAGCGGTGGCGGGGTCTTCCAAGACTTCTCGCGAAGGGGAGGGGGCAGCCTACTCAAAGGGGGGGGGCAGTCTCCGCTGGAGAGAAAAGCCCGTCCTAACGCTCCTGAACCTAAGCGAAGGATGCTGCTTCTCCGGAATAGGAGAGGAGGGGAAAGGGGGGGGAGAGAAAAAGTATTGACGTTTAGGGGGGGTAGAGGGAAGGCAAATGTTCTAAGCTTTCTAAAGGGGTAACTATAGAACTCGCATTATGGCGTCCGCGGAAACCGCAGGAAGAAAAGAAACACAGATGACGTTTTACCGCGGAGATATAGTGTCACGAGTTGTGAAAATCTCTGGTTTGATCCGTATTTGATGGGAAGGAAAGAGACTTTCCCGAGAAGGGGGGGGGGGTGTTTCTTATCCGAAGGGGAAGGGGGGGAAAAGGACGTCTTTTGAAAAGAAAGGGAGATGGTAGCCTCGGTAATGTCCGGGATGGCCAAAGGGGGAGGGGTCCGATTTTATCGCGCGCCGTAGTCACCAGAGGAGGGAAAGACTCTTTTCGATAAAGAGGAAAAGAAAGCGAATTCTTTGCGGGGGGGATCATCGGGCAAAATCTTCTCTTCTCCGTCCATGCTTCAAAAAGCCGAGTCTTTGGCGGAACGCGTACACCAGGAAAGGGAGGGTCTTCTTTCGACGAGGGTAGGGTGTCCTGGGGAGAAGCAAAGTTTTTGTCGTCTCGTGCTACAAGGAGGTTCTGATACGTCCATGGGAGGGCGGGAATCTTTCCGCAGTCGAGGAAAAAGAAAGGGGACATGATCTTGTTCAGCGAAGGAGCTTGTCGGAGGTGCGTCTGGATGTTCGAATAAAGGGGGTAGAGGGAGGAAGATGACGATAAATGGGAGAAAGAAAGGGCAGAAGAGAGGAAATCATGTCTCATCGGGGCTGTGGTGGAGCAGTAATGAAACGGGAATGCCGGGTAGGGGGGCGGGGACGTCTGTTCCGTTTGTGAACAAGGACCGCCGGGAAAAAAAAGAAACACGACAACCCAAACGCGAGAAGTGGGGGAGAATCATTCACTGAAAGAGAAAGGAAGGGAAGGGGATCCGCGGGGTCGGGAAGCTAATTGGCAACTGTCCGCGGATTTTTTTTCACCTGAAGAAGGGGGGGAGGAATTACCGCCCGGCCGGAAGAAGAGATTTCGGAGAAGAGAGGGAAAAGTGGTTTCGGAGGCTTCCGGAAACGAACAAGCAGAAAGAAGGTTATGTTTCCTGGGTTTTCAAAAAGAGGGGAGGGAGGGTGCTCCCGGGAAAAGAGAAAACAAAAAAAAGGATTTCGGAGGAAAAGGAAAGGAAGAGAGAAAAAGGGGATCCTACGAACTCCTTCCTTAATCTTTTGGAACCGGACACCCGAACCAGGGGAGTCGGCTTGTGTCGGTGCAGGCATCCAGGGAAAGAGGGGAGAGATGAGGAAAGAATAGCGGACTGAAGAAGCGTAGGGGTAATAATCCTCCACCAATTCGGTGTCTGGCAGGGAAAAAAGGAGGAGTTTATGCCTCACGAAAAGGTAGAAAGCGGCGGGGAAGTTTCATTCTTCGCAACAAGGGGGGGGGGGAGAAGAGGGGGTTGAGGTTTTTCGTGGTCACGGGGACTTCCGTCACAAACGTCTTTCATTTCACCAACTACAACCCGCCGACGCGGCGGGAAAAGAAGGAGGAGGAGACGCACCACCACAGCGAAGCGCAGAAAAAAAGAGAAAATAATCTTCGATGGGAAAAGAAGGGGAGAGGAGGAGGGGAAAAAGAAATGGACGCAACCGCCACCCACGGAATCGGCTGAACCATCCTTACACTTTATCTGCTTTCTGAGCGAATAGAACAGAAGGGGGGGAAAAGGGGGGAACTTATCCGAACCAGCCTCCGAGCAAAAAAATAGGAGGGAGCCCGCGTGCCAGAAAAAGAAAGAGGGAAAAAGAAAAGGGGATGTTTACACGCGTTCAGACAAAAGAAAGCGGACCGTTTGATCGCGGTAAGACAATTTGCCGTGCGACGAGACGATTTTGGAAGGGGGGGGAAGGTTCCTCGCATTAGCCGAGGAAAAAAAGAGGGGAAGCCTGCCCCTCTACGACCAAGGGACGACGGGAATAAAAAAGAGATCCTCGGAAGAGGGGAAAAGCACCGGTAAATTCCCTCGAGATTACCGCTACTAAAAAGGAGGTTCACTATCACGGAAAGAGAAGAAAAAGAAACCCAATCCATATGAGAGGGGAAAAGGGAGGTGAAAAGGCATAAAGAAAGGGAAGAAAACCCATCCCGGCTTCAACCGTCGTGACCTGGAGGAAGAGGGAAACCCTTCCTCTGGTGGGCGGGGAGAAGAGAGTCTTTTTGCGCGGAGACGCAAAAGAAGGGAAAAGGAGCTAGGAAAATCTCTAGAAAGCGGTCAGAAAAAAGACAATTCCCGTCGATCACCGACGCCATCCTTACACGATGAAGAAGTGTTAAAGTTTAGAAGGGAGGAAAAGAGAGGGGGAATCATGTTCAGGGAGGAAGGGGGAAGGGGGCCGTCGATTCCATCGGGGGGGCGAAGGGGAAAAGGTGCTTCGGGCCCTTTATTAGAAACGTTCGTTTGGCCGCGACACCAGGAGGGGCAGAAGAAAAGGGCCAATTCCTGATATCAGGTTTTAGAAAGAAAAGGAGAAAAAGCCTCTTACCAGTGCGTGAGGAAAAAAAAAGCAAGACGGGAAAAAGAAACGTTCTTCCGAACAGGAAGGGAAAAAAAAAATAATTGACCGTCCGAATCAAGGCCGGGCAGGGAATACGGAAAAGAGAGGAAAAAAGACCTTCACAATGCGATACGGCGAGGAAGGAAAAAAGAAAGAAAAATGTTCCCCTGCCGAGACCAGCAAAGCCTGAAAAGGAGACATCGCCTCAACCGGAGAAACCATGGCAAACTAAAAGGTTTTGTCTCTGCGTCATTTCCGGCATCAAGCGTACATTCAAAAGAAAAAAGGGGAGACGGGGACTACGCCCGACCCCGCTCAAAAAAACACGGGGAAAGAGAAAAAAACCATCCAGCAAAACTGAGCCATCAAAGAGGAGGGATGAAGAAGGCTCTCTTGGAGAGCGAAAATCAGAGAGGCAGAAAGAGAAATTATCCTCACTCATACAGGCCAAGGAAAAGAAGAGGACAACCTACCTTCCGTCGCCAGGAAGGTTCCCGGGCCCCAAAAAAGTAGCCGGACTCTCTCTTTATCATGCCGAGCGTTGTGGAGACATGAAATCACATCTACATTTCCTGCATTACCAACTGATACTACATAACTTTCAGCGTAGAAAAAACATACGGCAGGAATGTTGAAGAAGGAAAAAGCTCAATCAGCGCAGAGAAAAAATCTTCAAGGTTATGCCTCTACAAACGATTTGATGACAGAAGAAACGAAAAAGGGGAGAAAGGTCTTCACGTAGAATGAAGGAAGAGAAGCAGAGGGGGGAAGAGTTTCCTTAGTTAAGGGGAGGGAAGGGAAGGAAGCAGTGGCATATTTTACACGGCGGGAGAAGGTCCGTCCCCCCCTTGGCGTTTTCAATTTTCTTCGGGAGGGGAAAACTATCTCGGCGCGCCCCGAAAAAAAAAGAAAAAAGGATCTGAGATGCCTCCTCTGTGGAGGAGGGTGAGAAACAAAGGGGAGGAGAGCCCCCCTGCCGCATTGAAAGGGAGACGTCTGAGAAGGGGAAACCTTGCTTTCAGATATCTTTCAGTAACGGAACGCTTTCGGCAGGGAAAAAAAAGAAAATCGCCATCAACTGCGACAGGTAGAATTCGTCGCGGGAAGGAAAGGAAAAGGGGGAGAATTAAATCACTCACACGGGGTGTAGGGAGGGGGGGAGAAGAGAGAGCACCCGAGAAGGAGAAAGCCGATCTTTGTCAACACTTACCATCGCTCTCAACAAACACAAATTTCGGTGAGAAGAATATAATGCTTCATTGACAACGCTTCGAGGGAAGCAGTAGGGACGAGAAAGTTTCTCTACATGATCCTCTTCAACGACAACGGCGGGATTGGAAAGAGGGAAGGAAAACTCCGTTTCAGGAAAAAAGGACAGGGTGAGGGCGATTATTCCAGGCCTCAGGAATGAGGAAAACGTTCAGGTAATTCTATCTGACCTGCATGTTTCAAGAATGGCGGGAAAAGGGAAATGAGGCAGTTTTCTCAGAGCCGAAAGGCGAAAAAAAAAAGGAAAAAAAAGATTATTCCTATAAGGGAAGGGAATCAAAAAGTTTTCTCTCCTATATCGGGGAAGGTCTGCACGAATCATTAATACATTTTGCCTCCTAAAGGGGGGGGGGGGGAGAAAGGCCTTCTCCGCCCTGTGTAAAAAGAAGGTGGCTTCTGAGACATCACCACGGAAGGAAAAAGTCTATCAACGACTAGGAACCTCCGAGTGGTTCCTTCTGCTTCATTCTCGAGAGGGGAAGGAAGACGTTGTCCGCGGGGAGATCTTAAGAGGGTACGGGCGTAAATCTGACGAGAAAGGGGGGACAGGGGATGGAGAGTTTGCCGTGAACTACGCAACCACTGATCCTGGCCCTCCCTGAGGAAAAGAAAGGAGGGTCACTTTAATGCAGGAGGAGGAAGAACACAAAAGGAGTCTTTCGGAAGGATCACTATCGGAAGGAAGGGAGAAAAAAAAGGGGTCTTTCGCCCTTGCGGAAAGGAGGCGGCTCCTCCTTGTGTGAAGAAAGAAAGAGGGGAAATGTCTTCGTGCGGCATCACGCTTAAAGCTTTAGCTTTCTCTCTCCAAGAGAGGAAAAGGGGAAAGAAAGTGTTGGTTCACCACTCGGGGGAAGAAGTTTGCGGATGGGGGGAGGGGAGGGGAGGGGGGGAAAAACCGGAGATTCGCTTCTTCCATCTCTGGTAATTCGAGCGGAAGGGGGAAGAAAAAAGACGCCGAAGCAAACCGTTTGGGAAGGGAAAAACTTTTTCGGAGGGGGGAAGGGGAAGGTCCGAACAGATTCTTGGAGGAATAAGAAACTCTCTGGATGTACTCCGGGAGGCCTTACGCGTCAGTTGAGAATTGGTAAAGGTTCTTTGCTGCTTGCGCCGAACCGGGAAGGGGCAAAAAATGTCCGGCCGGGGGAGGAAAAAAGGGACTTTTTTCATCGGTTGAGGGGAAGGGGAAATAGCGGCTATCGTTGGGGGGGGGGGAAAGGAACGAACGCCACTGGGCTGCTCGGGCTCAAAAGGGGAGGGGACAAAAGTATCGAAGAAGGGAGGAAAAAAGCGGTTTCGGCGGAAACACGTTTCGCCAATATCCGGGGCGGGAAGAAAAGCACCGAAACCGCTGTCTGGGGGGGGGGGGCTCTACCGAAGAAGAAAGGAGCCCTTAACCTGAGAATCGGTCGCTGGGCTTCTCCTCCTTTACGGCTTCCAACTAAAAGGGGGAAGAGGGGGAGTGCTTTCGGTTATCGCGTCAAAAAGAGGGCGAGAGAGAGTGGAAGAGATCATTCCTCGCATGAGGGCAGGGAAGAAGAACTCGGGATTCCATAAGAACCACAAGAGGAAGTTTACTCTTCCGCATCGAGGTCACGAGAAGTAAGCTCTTGTGTTGAGGAAGGGGAAAAAAAAACGTTCACCTAAGAGGGAGGTGCCGGAAGATTATTTTGTGGGTTTTATCGAATGACGTGATGGGAAGGGGAGGGTGGATATTATCGTTTAATAGAGAGGGATGGACAAGGGATTTCTCGGCAGGGGGGGGGGATAGGAGATCCTTCTTCACAAGTGTAACTTCTTCAGGGCCTTACGCAGGGGAAGAAAGGAAGGACTCATTCCGACGCAACAGAAAGAGGGGGCATACAGATTGGGAAAAGGGGGAGGAGGTCGAAGTCAATGGCTTACGAGAATAAAAAACACTTCCTTCTTTTCGTAACGACGTCACCAGAAGAACGGGAGGAACGCTTAATTGGAAGGAAGGGGCGCAGCCGAGTTTTGTCAGGAGAACGGTTTCAGGCTTTTGTCGGAAGAGTCCCTTAGGATTTTCTAGGCTTGACAATCTGCCGGGGGGGGGGAGGAGGAGGGCTCTCGAACAAAGATGGGATCTTGTCATCTGAGGCGGGGGATGTAAAGGGGGGGTTCGAATAAGGGTCGCGCAAAAAGCGACGAATGATTGTGAGAATGAAGGGGAGGGGATAGAATTCGCGCTTCGCTGTGTGGGGCTCTTATTACTGTACTGGGGGAAGATTCTTCGGTGTCGTTTGGGGAAAAAGGGGAAGGGGTGTACCTTAACGAACCAGGAAGGAAAAAACTCGAAAACGAGAAAAGGGAAAGCATTTTCTAAGGCAATGACTTCCCCGTGGAGGATTTATCACCGTCTTCGGAAAGAAGGAGAAAAGAGAAGCCAGAGGGAAAGGGGGTCACATGCTAAGACACCGAACTGTTGAGATTTATGCCCTTCCGGGCAGATCAGTAAAAAGGATGGAGAAAAGACGCTTTCCACAAATAAGCAAGGATGGCTTCCCTAACGCGAAAAGGAAAGAATTGAGGGGAAAAGGTTTTTTAAAAAAAAAAACAGAAGGATTCTTTCGTATTAACATCCCGGGAATCTCTTCAGAAGGAGGGGGGGAGTAGGAAAGAGAGAGATTTTCAGAGAAGACCTTCCTGTAATCTTTGGAACCAACGGACCAGGAGAGGAGGGGGCGGTTCCGGCTAACCACAAAGCATCCTAAAACTATTTGTGGAAAAAGGGAGCGGAATGATCGGCCTGCCGGTGCGGAAAAAAAAAGGCGGTTTCTGAGCAGAAAGAAAGGGAGGAAATAATTTAGCCTCAAGGAAACCGGTGGAAAGAGGGGGGACGGGAGTTCATGCTAAGGCTTAGTAGAGGGGGGGGGGGGTTGCACCGTTCGGTGTCGTTACGGTCCAGGAAGGGTTCACCAAAAAAGGGAAGAGCCGCCAAGAAAGGAAGGAAGTAATTACTCTCAAAGCACACCAAAGAAGGGTAATCGCAGTATAGCTATAGCCCGGCAGAAGAGAGAGGATGTCACTCACGGCTCGGGAAGGAAGATCCCACTCAATCCGAAAAAAAGCGCTGACCAATGTCATGAAAGGATCAGTGCTAGCGCCTCACCCGGCAGAGGAAAAAAAAAAGGGGGGCTTATCAGAAAAGAAGAAAAGAGGAAGAAAAAATCGGTCTGCGCAAAGGAAAAGATCCGACTGAAGACGCCACATCACTTGCTGGTGACGGGGGAAGGGGGAACTACTCGTGCATTTGGAAATTTCCTTCGAAAGAGAAAGGAGGGGGGAAAAAAAAAAAGGGATTGACAAAAGCAAGATACGCTAGGAACCTTGACTTTTTATCTCAACGCGGTCCGGACTGACCCAAAAGGGGGGAAAAAAGGAGGCTCTATCAATCGACCCTCGAAGAAAACGCTTCACGCAGGAAACGGGGGGAAAGGAGAAAAGAACGGAGTTCAACTATCAACGGGCAAGGGGTCAGCAACCAAAATCTCTGCTGCAGAGGAGGGAGTTTTACTTCATCAAGACCGGGAAACGCTTCCGTCTCACATCGGGAAAAAAGAGGGAAGAGGAAAAGGAAGAGTTGTTCGTGGGGAGGGAAGCCGCAAAGACGTTTTCGCTAGACTCCATCATGCAAAAAGAAAAAAAAGAGAGAGAAGCTTCTACCAAGCGACCGTGAAGAAACGGAAGAAAGCCTTCCGATGGGCCAAAAGGAATGGGGAGTAATCCGAGCGAGAAAATCCATCTACGTCTCGATGTTCCAGGGGAGGAGGAACCTTGCCGTTCGAAAGGACGCCTGGCCCAAGGAGGAGGACCGGCTGGTATTGCGAACTACGGTCCCTCCAACCGTGGGGGGGAAGGGGAATCGCCAAAAGGAAAATTCCTATTCCTTTTGAGGCCAAGGAAAAAAGGGGATAAAACTCTCCGCTGAAGGGGTCAACAAACGAGAGACAAGGGAGGGAAAAGGGGGGAGTCCTAACCGAAATGAAAAACGCTCAAGGGGGGAAGCACGATCAGATCCTTACAAGGTCAATCTTTCCTCGGCCGTTTCGGAGAAAAAGAAAGGGGAAAATGCTATACGAGCTGAGTGCCTTATACAGAAGAGACGGAAAAGGGAAAAAGGGAAGTAACCTGCAAGCAGGAAAAAATGGACCTTCAATTGCTACATTCCTGCCTCAACCCGGCGAATCGGGGGGAAAAGGGTTTTCTCTTCGTCTTTGCAAGAGAAGGGAAACTCCTCTCCTTCCAGGAGAGGAAGAAAAAAAAAAAAACGTGACCCCCTCATCCGCAGACTCAATAATCAAGTCTCCACAAAACCGAGTTGCCCCAACGGGAGTCCAGGTCTTTCTCTCTGGAGAGCGAAAGCGTAAGGGAAAGGAAAAAAAGGGGGGAAGGAATCTACGAGCTGCCCGGGGAAAAAGGGAGGAGACTTTCCACCGAAACGTAGGAAACATGGGGGAATCTTTTCAGTCCCTCTTCGACGGCCTCGAGAAGGAAAAGGAAGTGTGCCGTACATTGAAGCACAGACGAAATTTCAAGAAAAGAGACATTACTTCCCAGACGGGGAAGGGGGGAAAGGGGGGGGGGGGGGGGCAAGTTCTGTTGTCCGTTCATGTCACGGCCCACGCGCAAGGGGAAGAGGAAAAATATCGTCCAGATTTAGCCGGACTAAACCAGAATAGACCACTCCTTGACAAACGGCAAGAAAAACCGGATAATATCTAAGCAACGAGAAAGGAAGGAGTTTAGAGGGGCCTAGTTAATGTGATTCGTACTACAGCAAGGAGGGAAGAGGGGTACACTTTCTTCGAGGTCCTTAGAGAGGGAAAATATCATTATCGCGCGGGGAGAAAGGAGGGGGGGGAGGAAAAGGAGCCTTCCTGTCAGGCCCAAGTGAGAGGAATAGGCACCCCTTCTTCATTTTGCCCTCTCGCCGCCGGCGGATCTGCAAAGAGAAAAGAGTCCTTACTCCAGCGGAAACCTCGGTCCAGATAGAAAAGGGGGTCACTATTTCCTTTGAGAAGAGGGAAAAAGAAAAAAAGGAGAAAATGAAAAGCTAGTTAATGACAGAGGTTCGGCCCGCTCCACTTGCATGAAAGCCGCCGGTGGGCGTGATCGAGGCTAATGTCGAGAACCGGAGGGGAAGGGAGGAAATCTATCTTTTGTCCACTTAAGCCTATCTCGAAAGGAAAGAGATATCAGCTTAAGTGGACAACAGGATAGGAGGGAAGAAGAGGGGGAGAAGAGTCATTTTCGAAACAGAAAAAGAGTCAATACATAAAAAACCCACATTCTTGCTTTCAGGCCAGAGCAAGGGCCGAAGACCGTGTCATTGAAAAAAAAAGGGGAAGGGTTCTGGCGATGATTCCAGGCCGACGAAGAAGGGAAAGGGGAAACTTATCTTGACCGCAGGTGTCAGAAATTGTAACTGCCTTGCAATGACGGCAGGTTGCGAGCCGCCCCGGCGCGAAGGAAAAAGGGCCTATCAGATCCTTGGCCTGCAGACGGGCGAAAAGGGGAAAAAGAGGGAAGTCTCGAAGAGAGAAAAGAAGGGGGGGGGAAGAAAGTACCAGTGGGGGGGAGACGGTCCTCTTCCGCCCGTGTAAACGTATTCCATGATCTTGGCGGAGAAAAGGGAAATCTGCAACGCTATCAAAAAAAGGTACTCTAAGTTTCTTCCTGCGGAGTCATGAAAGAGGGAAAGGAAGAAAGCCTTTTTTCCGGCGTGGTCGAGATTCATCCATCTTTTGTAGATTCTAAATCTTGACGAGACGTTTGAGAAGAGGGGGAAGTGGTCCGTGACAGAAGGCAAAAAAGAAGGGGACCCAAAGGAAAGGGGAGAGGGGAGGGGAAGTAATGCAGGATGACGACGTTGGGCAATTTCCGCACACACGCTTTCGGTCCTATCACGATCGAAAAAGGAAAGGAACAGCTTTACTTTTCGCCCTGGGAGGGGGAACTTATTCAGCCTGGTTGTAGGGGGCCAGGGGCACTTGGCTGTCGTGCGGAGGCAACGAATGCCCTCCTTCGCTTTCGCTAGAAGAAAAAGAGATTAATTAATCCATCCCGTGGGAGGGAGGGGTTTTATGGCAGCCGTTTGGGGGGGGGGAAGGGGTCTGTGCGGCTGCTGTTTGGAGGGAGGAGTTTTCCGGCGTAAGAGTCCTTTGGAAGGGGAGAAGGGAGGAAGAGTTAACTGCATTCCATTCAAATTATCGGCCCTTCGAGCAAGGAAAGGGTTGTGTACAGCCAGGGAAGTTCTGCGGCAAAGGGCGGGGGGAAATTAATCATTCTTGCTGGTATCGGAAAAGGACCGCGCTGGATGTAAGGAAAAAAAAAAAAGAGACGAAGGGGAGTCGTAATTTCTTTCTCACATAACCGTCCGAGGCCGATTGACAGAAAGGGAGAAGTCTTCACCTTGACGGGTTTTCAATAAAAAAAAAGGGGGAAGAGGGGCGTCTATCTGGGTTGGGGGGGAAGAAAAGAAAGGGGACCCTTCGGCGCGGGCTCAGACTTGAGACATACTTGTGCCAGCAAACTGATATCGTGACTGAAAGGGAAAGAGAGGGTGGCGGCTGCCACGACCGTTGGGAACGTGTTTTCCGCCGAAAGGAGAAGGAGACCGAGGGTCTCGACCGCACGGCAGAACGAGACCTTATCCCTTCGCTGGCTGACGTCTCCGGAAAGGCCGCAATCTGCATTGGCATCGAGAAAGGGTGTCTTCGGGGGAAAAACGTCCGCTTGGGTCAGAGAAAAGCGGTCGAGATTTTCCGAGAGCAGGGCCGCGCAGGGAAGGAAGACCGCCTATGCCAAAAAACCCACCCAAGGAACGGGGAAAGAGAGGGGGGAAAGGCAGCTAGTTTTGAAAGCCGGAAGAGGTAGTCCTTTCCTTGATGCCTTCACCGCCCTCGAAGAAGTGTTTGTTGACTGACGAAGGGGGGGAAAGAACGCCGTCGGGGGAAAGGGAGAGGGAGGGGAGGGGGGGAAGGGGGAGGTCCTGTATGGCGCGGCAGGGGGTCATTGGGATCGCGCGCCCGTAGTCACTGGTCTGTCGGAGGGGAAGAAAGAAGGGGAAGCTATGAAGCCTTCTCATGCGAGCGCAAAGAGGAAGGAAAGAAAAAGGGGGGAAAATCTTCGGAGAGGAGCAAGGGCATGTCTTCCTCTATCACAACTGGCGCGTTCAGGAAAGATAACGAAGGAAGGAGGATTCTACGCGATGTCTGGGAAGGGGGAGAAGAAAGAAGGTTTTTCGGCGAGTTGGCACACTGGATTGTTCGTAAGACGTCATTTTCGGCATGTCGAGAGGAAAGGGGAGGAGGCGAGTCTCGTTGCTACACCAGCCAGATGAGAAGGAAGTGTTCAAGCGAAAGGCGGGGGGGGAGGAAGGGATTGTTCGAAGAAAGGCGTAACCGGGTTGCCATCAAAAAGGGGGAGGTAGAATGCCGGGAAAAAAAAAAAATTCTCTTCGAGGGGGGGGGGAAAAGGAAGGGGAAAGGTAATTCCGGGAAGGTGGAGAGTCTGCTGTGGTCGTTGTGGAACTGACCGGAAGGAGAGAACCCTAACAGAAAAGGAGGGAGGAAGCCACTGTTGGTGCGAGAAAAAAAAGTCAAAATTTCTTCTTGATCAACCGGTAGAGGAAGGATGCCCGACGGCCGCTGATGTTTCCTGCTCAGACAAAAAAGGGAAAGCCCGCCGGCCGATCAGTCCGAGAGGAAAGGGGGAAGTTTCAGTAGGAGAGGGAAGGAAAAGGGGGAATCAGGTTAGGTGTCACTGGGGCCAAGATTCAGGAAGTCTTTCTTAGGGGATCCGGGAAATCTCAGAAAAAGAGGGAAGGGGGGGAGGAATATATATATTTCCCGGTGATCCTAAAAGAGGGGTTACACCCCGGCACCTACAATAGAGGGAGGGTTCGTTTCCTGCAGACAGCCAAAACTATTGGTCCATCGTCCTTAGCCATTAATAGCGGACTGGAAAGGAGGTCCGCCACCAGAAGTGCGTGTGATCTGATAAAAGGGAATATTTATCCTCACGAACAGGGCGAGAAGGGGGGAAAAGGGGAATTTACAATGAGTCTCCAAAGTAACTGTGGGAGGGAGGAAGGGTGGCTTGTTTGCGTGGAAGGGAGGTCCTGTCAACAAAGGGAGAAGGGGACAAACGACACCTCCACGCAGCGCCCCTACCGGCAAGGGGGTCATTACGCTCACGCACCGACATCGGGGCGTTATACCGGCATTCATAAAAGGAAAGGGTCAACTCCGGCTCTACCCTTTCTTCGCCAAACACAAAAGAAAAAAACCGGCCTCGGAACCACTATTCTTCACACTTTATCTGCAGAAGCCCTCGACGCCGGCAAGAAAAAGAAAACCGAACTTAGAACCGTAGAAAAAAAGAACAAAAGCACAGCGGAAGACCAATCTTGCTGCTCCCTGCAGACCATGAGGAAGGGCCATCAAGGGGCTGGTGAAAGGGGAGAAAAACTACGCTGACGTTGTGAAAAAATAGAAAGGGACTGCGACGAAAACGATTTTACAAAGGGATGACCCGCAAGGCTAGTGCCTCGCCATGAGGGGGGGAAAAAAAACGGCCTGCCTACGACCGACCAGGTGACGAGGAGGAAAAAAAAGCATTACCAAGGAATCGGAAAAGAGAAGAGAAGGAGAAGGACTTCGTTCAAACTATCACGGCCTTCGGCAGCACCACAATAATCTTTCTGCACCGGCGAGGTCTTTGAGAAAAAGAGAAAAACCCGCGGAAAAAGAGAAAGTTACCTGTAGAGGGAGAGGAAGAAAAGAGAGGGGGGGGGGTGTGCTGGGGATTGGAAGACCTCAGCTGCTGTTCTCTCGACGAACATCATGCGCGAGAAGGGAATCTCTGTGTTATCGGCTGGGGGGGGAAAAAAGCGGACCTTTTCCAGCGACAGTACCCGAACAATCCTTCCAGATTCCAAGACCGTGTAATATGTTTTGGAAAAGGAGGATACCTCAGCCAGCTACGGAGAGAGAAGAAAGAAAAATTTCCTTTAGAGCCAGCTGCGAAGTGGAGGGGTCGGCTTCCCCGGTATTTAGAAAATTCTGGCCTCAGCCACCTCTTCTGTGCTGAAACAAAGGGAATATATACAAGGGAGGCAGACTTAATCCAATGTATGAGCCAGGGAGCCTCTGAACATTGTCTTTGGGATTCAAACCCACCGATCGAAAAAAGGGGGAAACCCCGTTTCGTCCGCAACCGATGAAAAAAAAAGGAAAAGGAGAGGGGCCTTCCATTGTCAATTTGCAGGAAGGGGAAGAGAAGGGAAAAAATCCCTTCACCATGCTATACGGACGGAGTCCTTAGTCCTTATACATCCAGCTCGGTTATGGAAGTACCACAAGCAAAGGGGAAAAGGTCGTACATGCCCAGAAAAAAAAGGGGGGGAAAATTAAACGGTTGGCTCGGGGTATGCAAACAAGAATCTACCTTCCGCCCTCTCCTTCCCCAGGGGGGGGGGGAAAGAAAAAACCTCTCCCCCTTGCCCAAAAAAAAAGAAAGACATCAAACGAAAAAAAAAAAAAAAAGGGGTTTAACAAACTTTTGGGGATCGGTTCTTCTCGCCTTTTATATGCGAAAGCGACGGCAAAAAGAGTGACTCCGCAAAAAGAAAGGCCCCTTGCCAAAGGGGGGATGATCCGCAACCTACCTTTCCAAGGGAAGCTTTTTCCGGGCACGCTTGGGAGGGGAAGAATCCTAAGAGGTTTTCCAGGGGAAGAAAAAGACATTCACGGAAGGAAACTGACTCAACTGAATCTACATAACTGTCGGGGGGGGGGGGGAGGGGACCGTCCATGACGTCTGCTGTTTTGGAGGAAAAAAAAATAAGAAGCGCAAACCTCTCGTCCAGGAGGGAGAAGAGAAGGGGAAGAAGAGGAAAACTCCTGACAAAGGGAGGGAGGAAAGGAAACAACCTTAGATTAAGCCATCATCCACTCTCGTTCCTAGCGAGGGGGGGAAGGTAATTTTGATGCGTACGAATAGACCTCTTTTACACGGTCGTTGCGAGGGGAAAAAGGAAAAAAGGGAGGGATTCAATTCTCTGAGAGCGCGCTACACTCTCTCTGTCAGCGTCCCCGCTCCCTGCTGCAGGACAAGGAAGGAAGAGGGAGAATTTTGGCCGCTCGCCGCCAAAAAAAAGAAAAACCTGCTCTTCCTGACGCCAAAAAGGGGGGAGGGAAAAAAAAAGGGAAGAAAAGTGTTGGTTGGGGTTTTGGGTTTTTTGGGGGGGGGGGGGGGGGAGGGCGTCCGAGGCCTGGAAGAAGAGGAAAAGATTTCGTCGAGGGGAAAGAAAAAGGAGGAAAGAAAAAGATCTGCCTGAAAGCACGACCGTTGTCGTGAAGATTAAGGGGGTCGAGAACTGCGAGCGACCCCGACGCTGGCCCGCTAGCGTTGTCCAAGAAAAAAAGGAAAAGAGAGCGATAGGCCTTAAGGGAAGAAGGAGGCGGGTTTCGCTCGCAGTTTTCGAGGGAAAAAAAAAAAAAAGGCTTCGGGAAAAGCAGATCTTTGGGCCGGGCCGACGCCGGGGAAAAAAGGAAGGACGCAGTTTGAGGCGAATGATTCCAGGGAGGACGAGCTTTAAGCTATAGGGGGGGGAAGGGAAAGGAAGGAGGAAAGTACGCGCAGGGAAAAGGCCTAACGGTTGAAAACTCCTGCTGCGATCGTCAAATACGAACGAGAGGCAGAAAAAGGGAAGGGAGCCGGTCGCGGGGCGCGCCGAGATCGAAAAAGAGAATGACTAAATTTGCTAAAGAAAAAAAAAGGAAAGAAATCGCCGCCGTGGAACGGGAAACAAGAGGTTCTCGTACGAATCACACTTACTCCGGAAAACGAGAAAGGGGGGGACGCGAGTTGCTTGAGGATGAAAAAAGGCCCGTGCCAGAAAAAGGGCCGTCTTGGTCATCTTTCATCAAAGGGGGGGAGGAGGATAGCTTGACGAAGGGGGTGACCTAGTCTCGGAGGAGAAAGAAACGGCCACCGCAGCCGTCATGGCCAGGGACACAGGACATCAGTAGATGCATTTGCGGACGGTAAAATGGAGGGGAGAGGGAGAAAAAGGCACAGGATTCCTGATCACTATTGGAGAGGCGAAGGTCTGTCCCGAACAGCGGAGGGACAAGTCAAATTGGCGAAGGACCGGTTCGGTTACGGAATCAGAAAGAAAAAAAAGGGGCCTGGATGCGTGCGGAGAAGGGGCTCTCTTCGGCTGCGCTCGAAAAAGGGAATGAATGAATAACCCGTGTGGGTCCACCGAGGGTGGGGTGCAGGTTTTGCTGTGGGCTGCGGCTGCGGTGGGGCACAGGGGAGGGGGGAAGGCCTCTGCCTGGGAATGGAAAAAGGGGAGGAGGGAAAAAAATTCCGCAAGGAACAGAAGGAAAAAAAGGAAGGGGGGGAAGGTTCTCCGGTTGCGGCGGAAGGGAGGACCTTATTAATCATGATTTTGCTTGTCTCGGCCTGGAAGGCGCTTTAAGTGTCTCGGGGAAAGAACCTTATCGCATGGGGGTGAAAGGAGGGGGAGGAAAGACCGTCCCCGGAGGCCAGAATTGATGGAACGTGCCTTTGAGCCTTACTTTCTTCACCTTGACAGGAGGGAGACTAACCCGGTGGATCGCGGGGGTTTTAAAAGAGAAGGGGGAAGGCTCGGGCTAAGAAGGGGCTTAAAGTGTCCTCAAAACCTGAGGGGAAGGGAAAAAGTGCGGCGCGCACAGGAGGAGGGGGGAAACTCCCTTGAGAAAGAGGAAAAAGGAGAACTGAACTGCTGTTCCTTCCTCCGCTTTCTCGAACCAGAAGGAAGGGTCTCCCTGTAAAAAAGGGTCTCCGCCAAAAAGGAGGGGGGGGGAGTGTATCGGAGATTGGACCGTTCCGTGAGCGCGGCAACGGGAAAAAAAAAAGGGGAGGAGGATTTCGAGCGCCGGCGGAGCTCGAACCGAAGAGGAAGAAAAATCCACCACGCCCACCATATGACGGTACCAAAGGAAAAGGAAAGGGGAAAGCCTGAAGCGCGGGTTTAGCCGGGAGTCCACGCCCTCGACGGGGGATGATTGTGGTTGAGTCTGATCGAATGTCCGTGTATAGGGGAACTCCGTCGTTGAGAGGGAAAAGGAGGTCCTTGATGGCGCGGAACGAGGGAGGAGGGATCCGTCATGAAAAAGGGGGTCCGTCGTCGGGAAAGGAGACGATTCGATAAACCTTCCGGCCTCAAAGAGCCTTGCGGGTCATAAGGAGAAGGCGTCGGCAAGAAAGGGCGGGGGAAAACGGAACGGGATTTTGCGGAACTCTTCACCAAGCCCCTGGAGAAAAGGGAGGGGGGGATGTCCTGGGCTCATACCGGTTTGGGGGGGAAAAAGTCGTGTTGGTCGGAGAGGGGGGCGTTGTCGAGCTTTCATAGGGGGAACGAGGCGCTCGAACATCAGATAAAGGGAAAGGAAAAAAGAGGCGGTGGCGGCTTGGGGGAGGGGGGGTCTCGCCGGAGTCCGAAAGAAGTGGGTGGAAGTAGAATGCCTGGCAGATAGTCTCTCATGCGCTTCGCTGTGGGAGGGGGGAGGTAAATGCCGGTAGTGGCGCGCAGGGAGGGGAAATTGACCATCCGTGGTGAAGAGGACAAAAACGAAAAGAAAAACGGCTAGGAATCCAGTGTTTCAGCATAACTGTCCCCTTCCCATTTTCTTTGTAGGAAGGAGGGGGAAATTATGCCCGTACGTCCGCTGAATGGGAACCTGCCTGGGGGGAGGATATTACCCCGGACGGCCGAGAAGTAAAGAGAGGCTGGGGGACGCTTTCCCAAAATATTTTCGATGGCTGAAGAACAGCCGAGAAAGAGGGGAGGGGTCGCTGTGTTCCAAAAAAAGGAAAAAGGAAAGGAGAAAGGGGGG